>Ga0134126_10001219_pt1 | contig 32700 bp, 29 predicted proteins | sample KB31752_FD_96881 | JGI IMG/M metagenome (GOLD analysis project Ga0134126, IMG submission 96881) | Terrestrial soil microbial communities with excess Nitrogen fertilizer from Kellogg Biological Station, Michigan, USA - KB3-175-2 | ecosystem: Environmental > Terrestrial > Soil > Unclassified ...
ATGAGCGACTCGGCGTCGCTGACCGCTGGCTCTGTAGACGGCGCGAGCATGCTCCAGTCGAACGGGTCGTGCTGGCGCTCGATTCCCGTGTCCGCCGGTTCGGACCGCGCCGAGACGCTGAGCGGCTCCTGATCCGCCGTTTGTTCCACCGTGTCTGCCTCCTGCTGCGGCTCGCTGGCGACGGGTTCGGGCCAGGACGGCTTCGGCATCGCTGCCTCTGCGACGATCGGCTCTTCCTTCGCGGATCCCTGCGGAGCCTGCCATGCTCCTGGCGCCGCCACTGGTTCGGCCATCGGCTCAGCCGCCTGTCCCGTGGCACCGGCGTCCGCTTCTGCCTCCGTGGCCGCCGGTATCTCTCCAGGCTCTTCCGCACCGGCCGCAGGGAGATCGCGCAGGTACTGCTCGATCTCCTCGTTCTGCGGATCCATTTCCAGGAGCCGCTCGTACCACATGCGGGCGCTACGGCTGTCGCCGGTTACCCGGGCAATGTCACCGAGTTGCCGGATGGCGATGAGGTTCTCCGGATCAAGGCTGATGGCGGTCTCGAACGCGGTGCGCGCCTCATCGAGTTCACCCTGTTCGAACAGCGCCTGACCAAAGACGATGTGGCCGCTGATATAGCTCGGCTGCAGCGGAACATGCGTGCGACAGAGATCGATCGCGGACTGGGGGTCCCCGGCCTTGCGGTATTCGTTGGCAAGACGGGCGAATACACGACGCGGGTTCGCGTTGAACTGCGCAAGGAGCTCGTTGATCAGGTCGGAGTTGGCCAATGCAGGGCCCTCAGGCTGGCCGCCACGAACGGCGGGAGGAAGAGTGCGCAACATACTATGGCAAGACGACTCAAGTCAATCGGAAGTGACACGTTGCCTTGCTTTTACGCGCAGTGGACTTCTAGATTCCACTGCTTGGCGTTTTTCTGCTGGCCCATGGGTTCGCGACCCGCCTTTCCCCCGAATATTCAGGAGTGTTGCATAATGCTGCAGAGGATGCGCAGCCTCGCCAAATGGATCTGGCTGTTCGTCATCGTGGGCTTCGTCGGCGTCTGGGGCGTTGGCGAGGTATCGGGACTTCTCGGCGGCGGCGGGACTGGCGGCAGCGTCACCCGGGGCACCGCGGTGGCCAAGGTGAATGGCACCACGATCACCTACGACACGTGGCTTCGTGCCCGCGAGCAGCAGATTCAGCAGGCGCAGGCGCAAAGTCCCGCCCCGCTGACCCTCGATGATGACAAGCGCATTGAGGACGCGACGTTCGAGGACCTGGTCAACAACGTGCTGCTGCAGCAGGAATATCAGAAACGCGGCATTTCGGTCACGGACGAGGAAATCCAGCAGGCGGCGCAGCAGCAGCCGCCGCCGCAGTTCATGAGCAATCCGGATTTCCAGACGAACGGACAGTTCGACATGGACAAGTACCGCCGCTTTCTGTCCAGTCCGATCGCCAAGGAACAGGGCGTCCTCGTTCAACTCGAACAGTACTATCGCGAGGAGATTCCGCGCGAGAAGCTGTTCGAGCAGGTCGCCACGCAGGTGTACGTGACGGATGCGCGACTGTGGCGCATCTGGCAGGACACGCATGATTCGGCGCAGGTGTCGTTCGTGCGTTTCGATCCCGACGCGATTCCCGACTCGGCGGTGCACGTTACGGAAGCGGAGATCAAGCAGTACTTCGTCACGCATGAGAAAAGCTTCGGCCCGCAGCCGGGCCGCGCGGTGGTGTCGCTGGTGAGCATCCCGCGCAAGGTGACGGCCGCTGACACGGCGCGCGTGCTTGCTCATGCGGAAGCGCTGCGCAGCGAAGTCACCGGCGGAGCCAAGTTTGCCGACGTCGCCAGGCGGGAGTCGGCCGACAGCGCGTCTGCGGCGCATGGTGGCTCGCTTGGCTGGATCACGAAGGGGCAGTTCGTCCAGGAATTCGATCAGGCGGCGTTCGCGCTCAAGAAGGGTGAGGTCTCGCAGCCTGTGCTCACGCGATTCGGCTATCACCTGATCAGGGTCGATGACCGCAAGGATGACAGCATTTCGGTGAGCCACATCCTGCTCCGGATCCAGCAGGGCGATTCATCGGCGGCGGTGAGCGACGCGCGCGCGGACTCGCTGGCCAAGGCGGCGGACATGACGGACAAGCCGGGACTCTTCGACGAGGTCGCCAAGGCCGGCGGGCTCACGGAGAGCAAGGTCAACGTGACGGAGGGACAGCCACTGGTCTGGGATGGGCGAGACGTGCCGAGCGTGAGCGCGTGGGCGTTTACCGCGAAGGTTGGCGAAACCAGCGATCTCCTCGACTCACCGGGCGCGTACTATCTGGCCCGTCTGGACTCCGTTCGCCCTGGCGGCAAGCCGACGGTCGCGCTCATGCATGACCAGATTCGCCAGCAACTCGTACACGACAAGAAGCTCGACCTGCTGATTCCCAGGGCCCGGCAGCTCTCCGCGGCCGTAGCGGGCGGCAAGACTCTGGCGGAAGCCGCGCACGATGCCGGCCTCACGGTGCAGACGACAGGAATGTTTACGCGTGCCACCCCCGTGGCCGGACTGGGACAGGCGACCGAAGCGGTTGGCGCGGCGTTTGGTCTTCCGGTGGGGGCGGTCAGCGAACCCGTGAAGAGCGAGGACGGCGTGTTCGTGCTGCAGGTGAATCATCGCGTGCAGGCTGACAAGCAGGCCTGGCAGGCACAGAAGAAGACACAGCGCGATCAGGTGACGCAGGCATTGCGCCGCCAGCGCGTGCAGGAGTTTCTCGCGAGTCTGCGCCAGAACGCGAACGTCGAGGATCACCGCAAGGACATCGAGCGGGCAAGTCGAGCAGGAGCATAGGCGCGCGTTGCGCCGGCTTGTCAGAACGAAAGGGGGAGTGGCGCAGCAGCCACTCCCCCTTTCGGACATCGGAGCCGCGCCGCCGCGAGGCAGCCCGACCCGTTGCTACTGAATGAGCCGCTTGGGCTCCTTGCCCGGCTCACTCGTCTCCGGCTGCGCGTCGGCCTGGCGCAGGCGATCGCGATCGTCGCGCGGCGGCGAGATGTCCGCCTGCACGGAGCTCTGCACCTCGTTCACGCTCTTCTTGAACTCGCGAATTCCCTTGCCAAACGAACCGGCAATCTCCGGAATGCGCTTCGCGCCGAAGAGGAGCAGGACCACGATGAGAATGATGAGGATCTCACCGAATCCCAGATTGCCGAATCCCATACAGCCGCCTCCTGAATGTGCACGACCGCTAGAACAGCGATCGTGCGATGAGGTATGCCACGAGCACACCAAGCAGGCTCACAATTGACACATCAAGTGCAACGGGCCCCAATGCAAATTTAACGATAACCAGATCAATGGATAGCGGGCCGAAGGTCGGTGTCACGCCGGAGGTGAGGAACTCCTTGACGGCGCCGGCCGGAAGAAAGCGACGGCTGGCCTCAGCCAATACGCCACCCACGATGAACCCGATGGTCAGCACGAGCGCATGGAAACCCGGCCGGTGCTTCGACGAACCTTTCGCCATCACTGTCTCCGCCCCATGACGTATGCAATGGCATCCACCAGCGCTCCGAGCACGGGAGACTCGGGAATGCCGGCCAGCGCCGCCTCGGCAGCGGCGGCGTACTCCTCTTCCCTGCGGCGCGCATACTCCAGCCCGCCTTCGTCCGCGACGATGCCGACCACCCTCTCGATCTCCGCATCGGCGGGCTCTGAATTGTCGAACAGGGCGTCCACTTCACGGCGCGCGCCAGGCCCCATCGTTCGAAGCGCGGCAATCAGCGGCAGCGTCACCTTGTGCTCGCGCAGGTCGAGTCCGGTTGGCTTGCCAGTGTCGGCCGTGTCTGCCGTATAATCGAGCAGATCATCCGCCACCTGGAACGCCATGCCGAGCTGTTCGCCGTACCGGGCCAACTGGTCGCGATATTCCGGTGCGCCGACGTACGCGCCGATCTCGCAGGCCGCCGAGACCAGCGACGCGGTCTTCGCATGAATGAGCGCTTCGTAGTCCTGCTCCGAAAAGCGCAGCGCATCGAGTGCGGTCAGCTGGCGCATCTCGCCAACGGTCATGGCATTCGTGGCATCCGCCAGGATGCGCAGGACCTCGATGTCGCCCGTTCGCACCAGCTCGACCATGGCGCGGGAGTACAGAAAGTCTCCCATGATGACCGAGATCTGATGCGTGAACAACGAATTGATGGTGGGCATGCCGCGCCGCAGCGTGGAGTGGTCCACGGAATCGTCGTGCACCAGCGTCGCGAGATGTACGAGTTCCACCACGGCGGCGAGCGTCGTGACGCGGGGTTCCGATCGCCCGCTCACCGCGCTCGACAGCAGGGCGAGGGTGGGCCGGAACATCTTGCCCTTCATGAGCAGCAGGTGGCTGTTCACCTCGTCGATGAGCGGGAGATCCGCGACCACGACACGACGCAGCTCCGCGGCGACGCGACTCAGCTCCTCGGCCACGGGCGACTGGATATCGCCAAGCGAAGGTGTCAGCGGCGAGCGGGCGTGCATCATGGCGTTCATCGCGCGTGCCGCTCGATGGCGGCGAGCCGTTCCGCCACATCACGGAACTGGATATCCACGGCGAACACGCGCTCGTAGAATCGCTGCGCGTCGGGCCACCGGCCGAGCGCCTCCGACGCGATGCCCAGCAGATACAACACGCCAACGAGGGTGTCATCCGAAGCCGTGCGGTCATTCAGCGCGCGCGCGAGAAGCGTGAGCGCGATCTGATACTGTCCTTTCTCGGTGAAGCACTGTCCCAGCGCTTCGTAGGTCCGCACGCGCTGGTCATTCCCGCGCAGCGCCTTCTGAAACTCGGTGATCGCCTCGTCGAGCAGCCCCATTTCCTTGTACGCGACGCCCAGGTCGTAGTGACTCTCGAAATCCGATTCGTCCACGTTGCGGGCGACGCCGCGCTTGAACATTTCGAGCATTTCCGCGAAATCCGCCTGCTCCTGATCGCGCGGCTCGCTGACGTCCGCGACCATGCGCGTATTGCGCTCCGGCTCGTCCTCGCGCAGCCAGTCTGACAGATTCACGTAGCCGTCGGCGGGCGCATCCGGCGGCGGTGTGTGGGATGCGGCGCGCGAGGGCGCCGGCGCGGGCGTCGGCGACGACTCCCTCCGCGGCACGCCGGTGGGTGCGCTCATGCGGGGCGCGGCGGGCACGGGCGTATCACCCGTTCCAACCGAGCGCAGCGCCGACCGGGCGCGAACGTCATCGGGGGCGAGCTCCAGCACGCGATGATAGACGGCGCGCGACTTGTTCACCTCGCCGTCGCGCAGCAGGCAATCCGCCAGCGCGAGATAGGCCGCCACGAGCCGCGGGCGTTCATTGGCGCGCACGGCGTATTCGACGCGCTTCTGGTGGAAGCGCACCGAGTTGGGCTGAACGCGCACGAGTTCTTCGGCAATGCCGCTCGCGGCTCGCAGATCTCCGTCGCGTTCATAGCCGAGCAGCGCGACCTCGAACTGCGCGAGCCCGCCCTCGCGATCGCCGTGCTCGAGCAGTGCCTCGCCAAAAAGCCGGTGCAGGTCCCAGTTGTCCGGCACGCGCTCGATCTCGGATCGGAGCCGCTCGACCAGCGGCACGGCAGGGACATCCGGCGGCGGAGCGACCTGATCCTGCTCCTGCGCCTCAGCCGGGACTTCGAGCGGAGCTTCTTCGTCGAGCGGTGGCTCCTCATCGAGCACCGGCTCCCGAGCGACTGGCGTTGCTTCGACGAGCGGATCCGCCAGTGCCTCGACCTCGTACGTGTGTTCCATCCGGGGCATCGCGACCGCGGACTCGTCAGGAGATTCGACCGGCGGGGGCAGGAGATCAATGACGTCCGAGTCCGCCGGCGCCGCGGGCAGTGACTCCGCCAGAAGGCCGGTGCCAGGATCCTCCTGCAGTTCGAATTCCAGGACGTCGGCGTCGCCGCCGAGCGCGTCAAGGCTCGTCGGCTCGACGTCCGCCAGTGGCTCGATGTCTGTCCGCGCGGTAGCGTCCGGCTCGGCCGTGTCGGCGCTGCCCGCGGTCTCGAATCCGGTAATGAAGCCGAGATCGAGATGACTGGTCAGCCCTGTCTCCCCTTCGTCCGGAGATGCCGCGAGATCGGCGCCATGAACGAGTCCTTCGACTCGCGCGTCGTCCGCAGGCGGCGCATGAAGCGATGCGACTTCCTCTTCCGAGGCGGCAACGTCGGGGAGAGGAGGCACCTCGATGAACGGCGCTCCTTCAATGAACGCCAGGTCGGGGGAGGTCGGCGGCGCCTGCGGGGGCCGGGGCGATACGGGCAGCGCCGGCAGCGTCGGCCTGCTCCGGGACGCTGGCGTCGCTGTCCCGCGGGTTGCCGATCCCGCGGGTGCGTCATAGTCCACCTCGAGAAAGATGAGCTCGCGCGGCTTCGCGACGGCTCGCTCGGTCGCCGGCGCGGGCGTGAATCCCGGCTCGATGGCATTCATGCGGTCCACGGTGGCGCGCGCTTCGCGCGTCCGCCCTTCCGCCTGAAATTTCTCGTACAGATGCTGCAGCTGCTCGATGGCCTCCTCGCGGCGATCCTTTCGCGCCAGCTGATCGGCCAGCATGAGTCTGATGTCTTCCTGGTCCGGGCAGAGATCCGCGAACTCCTTCAGCGCGCTGAAGGCCTGTTCGAGATTGCCCATGCGCTGCATGCGGTCGGCGTACTCCAGGAAATTCTGCTTGGCATCGCTGATGAAGCCCTTGCGCGCGCTGATCTTTCCGAGCTTGTAGTAGACCGAGTCCCGGCCCGGCGCATTCCGCAGAATCTTGTTGCAGAGCGCGATGGCGTTGTTGAAGAAGCCGCCTTCGGCGTAGAGGTCCACCGCGCGCTCGTACTGATCCACCGCCGCGCTCACGTCGCCATTGCGCAGCAACAGGTCTCCCACGCGATTGAAGAGCGCCACATCGGCCTCCTCCACGTGGTCGTCCAGCTGCGACAGAAGCTGCATGTAGGTTTCGAGCGCCTTGTCGAACTGCTTCTTCTGTTCGTATTCGAGCGCTCGCTTCTTGAGCTTTGCGACGTTGGACATCAGCGCGGGGAGAACTCCTTTAGCGGGACGTCGCAGCAGCGCACGAGATGCGGCGAGGGTGGACTAAGATACGGGTAAGTCATACGGGTGACAAGGTTTGCCGGACACCCACGACCCCATGCATCGACGGTCTCCATACCAATAAGGCAACTCCCGGACGTCTTCGATGTCGAACAGGGCGAGGTCCGCCGCGAACCCGGGCGCGATCTGGCCGACGCGCTGGGCGAGTCCCAGCGCCGCAGCGCCATTCACCGTGGCCGCCAGTACGCACTCGGCCACGGACAGGTGCAGCTCGCTTACCCCGAGCGTCAGAATGAGCGGCAGGTTGACGGTGGGAGAGGTTCCCGGGTTGAAATCGGACGCCAGCGCGATCGCGGCACCGGCGTCGAGCAGCGCCCGGGCGGGCGCCTGCCGCCCCTTTCCCAGGAAGAGCATCGTCCCCGGGAGGAGCGTTGCCACCGTGTCCGACAACGCCAGGGCGCGAATGCCCGGCTCCGAGATGGCGGCGAGATGATCCGCCGATGTTGCACCCAGTTCGGCCGCGAGCTGCGCGGCGCCGGAAGACTCGAGTTCATCGGCATGCAGTTTGAGCGCGAGCCCCGCGGCGCGCGCGGCCATGAGGATGCGGCGCGTCTCGTCGAGCGTGAACACGCCGGGTTCGCAGAAGACATCCGCGAAGCGGGCCAGCCCGTCGCGCGCGATGATGGGCAGCATGTCATCGATGAGCATGGCGATGTACGCCTCGCGCGCGGCGGGCGTCGCCCGGAACTCGACGGGGATTTCGTGCGCGCCCAGCCACGTGGGGATGAGGCGAAGTGGCAGCTCGCGCTCGAGCCGCGCGATGACCCGCAGCATCCGGAGTTCGTCCGCGACGGTGAGACCGTAGCCGGATTTCACCTCGACGGTCGTCGTGCCGTACGAGGCCATGCGGACGAGCCGCCGCCGCGCCAACTCCACCAGCTCGTCGTCCCCGCGCGAGCGCAGATCGCGCACCGACGCGTGAATGCCGCCGCCGCGCCGCGCGATCTCCATGTATGGCACGCCGGTGGCGCGCAGTTCCTGCTCCTCGTACCGTGCCCGGCCGAAGATCGCGTGGGTATGGGAATCCACCAGTCCGGGCGTGAGCACGCCGCCGGCGCAGTCCACGCGCGCAGCGTCCGGATAGCGATGCTCGAGACCTTCCTGTGCGTCCACGGCAAGCACGACGCCCGCGTGTACGGCCACCGCGGCGCCGCGCCGAATGCCGGCGTCGCGCATCTCGCTGCCACGACGTGCTCGCGCCGCGCCGGCGCACGTCACGACCTGTGCCGCATTTACAAACAGCAGGTCTGCCGCGCTCACGCCATGATGTCCCGGATGCGCGAGATCGTGAGCGGCGCCTGCGCCTCGCCGCGGCACGCGTAGAAGCAGGCGTTGCAGTCGATCGGCTTGTACGCCTGGAACCGCGTCCAGTGAAAATCGCTCGGAAAGTCCGGACAGCGGCGCACGTCTCCCATGGGGTTCACGTGAATCGTCCGCACGCCGGAGCGGCAGGGCTCCCGCATGAGGCCGCGCGCAAAACGGGGAATGCCGCGCAGGTAGTGATCCGAGTTCACGATCACGCCCCGGTGGCGCTTCTTGAACGCCAGCAGCTCGGCGATCACCGCATCGAGCTGCGCCAGCTGCTCGCGGGCGATGCGATGCGACAGGTTGCCGTTCTTGAAGTCGGTGTACGTGCTGAAGGAGACGCCGACATTCATCTCGTGCGCGCGATGCACCAGCCGCATGATCTCATCGAGGTTGTCGCGTTTGATCACCGTGTTGAAGCGAATGCTGTCGATGCCAAGCGCCTGCATGGCCGGAATGCGTTCGAGAATCCGCGCCGACAGCCCGGGAATTCCGCGAGCCGCATCATGCCGCTCATCCAGGAAGTCCAGGGAAATGTTGAACTGATTGATTCCGGCATCCCAGAGCGATCGCGCGCGCTCCGGTGTGAGCATCCCGCCGTGGGTGATCACGGTGATGTAGCGCAGGCGGACGGCCTGTGCGACGCCGGCCACGAGGTCCTCCAGGTCGCGCCGCAGCAGCGGTTCGCCACCCGTGAAGGTGATCATGATCGGATTGAAGAATCGCGCCGCCTCGGCGAAGCGCTCCACTTCGGCGCTTCGCGCGGAGCGGTCCGTCTTCCAGTAGTCGCAGAAGTCACAGGCGGCGTTGCAGCGCATCGTCACTTCGAAGTGCACGAGGATCGGATGGCGGCGCACATGCAGCCACGCGTACTTGGCCGCGAACAGCGGCACATGCCACGGCGCGAAGCGCGCGCTCAGCATGGCGCGCCCGTCACGCGCGCCCGGCCGTGGTCGGGTGCATGGGCAGGACAATACCGTGCGCTGCGGCTGTGGCCAGCGCCGCCGCATAGCCCGCATCCGCGTGCCGTGCGACCCCGATGCCCGGATCGTTCGTGAGCACACGTTCCAGCCTCAAACGCATGTCAGGTGTGCCATCGGCGACAATCACCTGGCCCGCGTGCAGTGAGTTGCCGATACCCACCCCACCACCATGATGAAACGAGACCCAGCTCGCGCCGCTCGCCACGTTCAGCATCGCGTTGAGAATCGGCCAGTCGGCAATAGCGTCGCTGCCGTCGGCCATCGCCTCCGTTTCGCGGAACGGCGACGCGACGCTGCCCGTGTCGAGATGGTCCCGGCCGATCACGATGGGCGCGGACAGTTCACCGCGCGCGACCAGATCGTTGAGCGCCACCCCGAAGCGGGCACGTTCGCCCTGTCCCAGCCAGCAGATGCGCGCCGGCAATCCCTGGAAGTGCACCTTTTCGCGCGCGAGCGTGATCCAGCGACGCAGCGCCGCATCGTCCGGAAAGAGCTCCAGCACGAGATCGTCCGTCCGATACAGATCGCGGGGATCGCCCGACAGCGCCACCCAGCGGAACGGACCCTTGCCCTCGCAAAAGAGTGGACGAATATAGGCCGGCACGAATCCGGGAAAATCGAACGCGTGCTCCAGTCCCGCATCATGCGCCACGGTGCGGATGTTGTTGCCATAGTCGAACGTCACCGCTCCGCGCGCGCGGAACGCCAGCATGGCTCTCACATGCTCCACGATCGCGGTCGTGGCGCGGGCCACGTACTCACGCGCATCCCGCGTACGCAGCGCGACGGCCTCCTGCAGCGGGAGCCCATTGGGGACATATCCGTTCAACGTGTCGTGGGCGCTCGTCTGATCGGTGACGACGTCGGGAACGACCGCCCGGCGCACCAGTTCAGGGAGCACGTCGGCGGCATTGCCCACCAGGCCGACGGAGAGCGGCTGCCGGGCGGCCTGCGCCTCGTGAATCCAGGCGAGCGCCTCGTCCAGCTGTTCGGTCACGCGGTCGCAATAGCCGGACGCGACACGCTTCGCGATCCGCTCGCGGTCCACCTCGACGCCGAGAAAGGCGGCGCCGTTCATCGTGGCCGCGAGCGGCTGCGCACCACCCATGCCGCCCAGCCCGGCGCTCAGCACGAAGCGGCCCGCGAGCGATCCGCCGAAGTGTTCGCGGGCCACCGCGGCAAACGTCTCGAAGGTGCCCTGCAGAATTCCCTGCGAGCCGATGTAGATCCACGAACCGGCCGTCATCTGGCCGTACATCGTGAGCCCCTTGCGCTCGAGATCGCGAAAGATGTCCCACGTGGCCCAGCGCCCCACCAGGTTCGCGTTGGCAATGAGCACGCGGGGGGCGCTCGCGTGCGTGCGAAACACCGCCACGGGCCGGCCGCTCTGGATGAGCAGCGTTTCGTCGTTCTCCAGCCGCCGCAGTGCCGCGACGATGGCGTCGAAGCTGGGCCAGTCCCGCGCCGCCTTCCCCGTCCCGCCGTACACGACGAGATCCTCGGGTCGCTCGGCCACATCGGGATCGAGATTGTTCATCAGCATGCGGAGCGCCGCTTCCTGGGGCCACGCCTTGCACGACATGGCCGTGCCGCGCGGTGCACGCACGGTGCGAGGTGATGCGCGCACGGTCTCCGATTCCAGCACTGCCGGGTCACGCGCACTCATGGAAGCGCCTCCGGTAGAATGGAGTCAAAGTCGCCGCAACGGATGGCGGTGGCGAGGGCAGCAACGTCGCCGTGCAGCACACGGTCGCGACCCAGCGGCGCGACACGCCGACGAACGGTCCGCACGGCATCCGCCACGCGACGGGCCGCGTGCAGCGGCGCGCGGTACTCCACGGCCTGCGCCCCGCACATCAGTTCGATCGCCAGCACGTTGCACACATTCTCCACGATGCGGCGCAGCTTCCACGCCGCGCCCATGGCCATGGGAACGACGTCCTCCTTGCTGCCGTCCGTGGGAATCGTATCCACACTGGCCGGATGCGCGAGCACCTTGCACTCGCTGGCCAGCGACGCCGCCGTCACCTGCGCCATCATGAAGCCCGAGTTCACCCCGGCATCCGGTGAGAGGAACGGCGGCAAACCCTGATTCAGGTCGGGATGCACGAGACGGTCGATTCTGCGCTCGGACATGGTCGCAAGATTGGTCAGCACGATCGCCATCACATCGAGTGCCATCGCGACCGCCTGCCCGTGGAAGTTGCCGCCGCTCACGATGTCGCCATTGCTGAACACGAGCGGATTGTCGGTGGCGGCATTGATCTCGCGCGACACGAGGCCTTCGGCGAAGCGCAGCGCGTCGCGCACCGGACCGTGTACCTGCGGCATGCATCGCAAGGCGTAGGCGTCCTGCACACGCGGGTCTCCGTGACGGTGGGACTCGCGGATCTCGCTGTCGTCGAGCAGCAACCGCAGCAGGGCGGCCGACTCCTGCTGTCCGATCTGGCCACGCGCCTCATGGATGCGGGCATCGAAGGCCGCAGGCGTGCCCATGAGCCCTTCGAGTGACATGGCGCCGGCGACGTGGGCCGCCAGCCAGAGCCGTCGCGCGTCGTGACAGGCCAGTGCGGCTACCGCCGTGTGTGCCTGGGTGCCGTTGATCAGCGTGATCCCTTCCTTGGGCTGCAGGACCACGGGCTCGAGCCGGGCAGAACGCAGCAACTCACCCGCTGGTCCCTCGGTGCCGTCGCGTCGCAGCACGCCTTCACCGATCAGGCTGAGCGCCAGATGCGCGAGCGGGGCGAGATCGCCACTCGCCCCGACACTCCCCTGCTCCGGCACCGGTGGGTAGAGCCCCGCGTTGAGCATGTCCGCAAGCAGATCGATCAGCTCCGGCCGCGCGCCCGAGTACCCCTTGGCGATCACGTTGGCGCGGAGCAGCATCATGGCCCGTACCTCCCGCTCGGGAAGGTGCGGGCCGACTCCCACGGCGTGGCTGCGCACGAGATTGACCTGCAGCTCGGCCAGCCGGTCGGCCGGGATGGCCATCTCGGACAGCTTGCCGAAGCCGGTGGTGACACCGTATACCGGCTCGGCCTTGCGCAGCACCGCTTCAACAGTGCGCCGCGCGGCCGCGATGTGCGATCGAGCCGCCGCTCCCAGCGCTACGCGGTCCCGCTCCACCGCCACCCCGTACACATCCGCGATGGTGAGTGATGCACCATCGAGCAATACCTCGCGAGTCATGCGAGGCAATGTAAGGGCTCGCGGTCCGCTGGTGCCAGTTGGCGATGGCCCGGTTGCTCGCGGCCATCGCCACCCGGCATCGTCACCGTACGCGCAGCAGCATCGGATTCCCCGGATCCGTCTGATAGGACCAGTCGAAGATCACATACGTCGGACCCACGAACGCCACCCGCATTGCGGCGAAGTGCAGTCCGTCCGCCTGCGTCGTCTGGAAGACATAACCATAGCCAGCCCGCGCCTGCACTGCAGCCGCCGAGAAACCCGATTCCGGCGCGAGCGCAATGGACGTCAGATCCGCAATGGGCTGAGTGTCGAACAGGGTGACGACCGACCCCGTGCGCACCGGCGTCATCCACATCGAGCCATCGGCGTGCCGGTCAACGCGGAAGTCGATATCCGTTCGGTTTCCGGGCAGAACGACTCCGAACCGCCCACTCGAAGCCAGGAGGAATGCGAAGCCGCTGCTGTCAGCATGGTCCTGCGTGGCGAACACGAGCTCGTTGTGTGCGTCCACGCGCGGCGTCGCCGCCACCGGCGTGGCCCAGTCGCTCTCGTGACCGTCCACACTGATCGTGCTCACCGTGAAGCAGCGCGGCACACCGTTCGGAATACCCGAGACAATGAAGTCCTCCGAGACGGTCGTACCTTCGAGCACCCAGTTCGCCGAACACAGATTGGTGTCGAGATCGTAGTCGGTGGAGTACACGCGGTAGTAGGCGAAGAGCGCTGGCGCGGCGAGTCTGGCGTCTGTTGACCAGGAGAGCTGCACCGCCTCGTTGAGCGCGAATGACACGAGCTGCGACGGCGGATCGAGCTGATTCGAGGCATCAACGGTCACCACGTTCGACGGCTGACTCTCGCTGCCATCCTGCGCCTGCGCCGTGACCTCGTACTGCAAATCCGGCGTGCCGCGATCCTCGAACGACGCCGAAGTCGTCGCCGCACGACGAACCCACGCGGCGTTGCTGCTCGACCTGGAGTACACCACGTAGTTCGTCACGTTGTTGTCCGTCGTGGGGTCCCACCGCAGCAGGATTCCTTCCGGTGTCGTGGGATCGCCGCTCGGCTCGAGCTGGTAAGTCAGGTTGGCGGGCGGGGTCAGATTGTTCGGCCCGGTGATGACGGTGTTGTCGTTCGAACAGGCCGCCAGAGCGGCAGCCAGTCCGGCGATCACTGCGGCGCGACGCATGCCGAGGCTCCATGTGCAGGGGACGTCAGACAACCAGGGCATGAGGCACGCCATGAGGTGCTGGGCCATAATGCCCGCTTAATCAATGACTTGGAGAAGGTGATCCGGAACTAATGTCTCCCGTCGTGGACAAAACTCCGACTCGTGGGGCGACACTTCGCCTCAGGGGGCGCTTGTGACGGGGCGGGCCGTGCTGCGGTTGTAGTCGAACTTCAGATCCGGTTCGGCCTTGAGTGCGATGAAGAAGTTGAACGCGAAGTTGCCGTTGGGCGCCCGTGTGAAGCCGAAGAGCGCGCGCCAGTCGTGCATGTCGCGCTGGAGCGACACGTTCTGGTCCGAAAATTCGTGTCGCTCGAAATCGTAGCCCGTCGTCCAGGACATCGCCCAGTTCGGCGTGAGCGACAGCGAGGTACTCGCGCGCAGCGTCGCCTGCGCGGGCGTGATGAAGCTCTGGCCACCGGCGATCGTCTGCTGGAGCGTATCGACGGGCGACTGGGCGTTCACGCACGCCTGGTAGCGAATCGCATCGTCGAGATAGGGTTCGCACACCGTGCGCGGGTCGAAGACGCGAGCGCCGATCACCGGCCTGCTCCGCTGGGCGGAGAAGCTGATCGTGGTGTTCCATCCTGCGCCGGTGGGAATGCCGGTCGGATACGGATAGGCCGCCCCTCCCGGGCCGGCGATGTTGGGCTGCTGATTGATGCCCTGGCCGTACTGCGCCGACGGATTGGGTGCGACGGTCGTGGATTCGGGTGCGCCGCCGAAGATGCGCGCAATCGTGGTGAACGGATTGTTTTTCTTGCCGAGCGTGAACGAGGCGGTGATGCCGGTCCGGAAGGGTTTGAATTTGGCCGTGTCGCTCTGCACATCACCCTGGTAGAGCGAATAGTCCACGCTCAGGTCGAACCCCGGCAGGAGGTCCGAGGCCACACGATAGCTGAAGGACGTGGAGGTGAGCCCGCTGCCGTGCGTCTGCTTCGCCCGCTCGAAATCGTAGGTGATCGGGCTGAAGGCGAGGGACAGCAGCTTGATCTTCTCTCCCGCGTCGGGATTCGTGTCGCTCTTGCTCTTCAGCTTTCCCTCGAGCGTCTGGTTGAGCGTCAGGGAGATCGTGCTGCGCGAAATGCCGCCCAGATATCCCGACCGCGTACGGTTCTGCGCCTTGAGGAACTCATCGCTCACCGTCGCCGCCGGCGAGTAGCCGAAGGAAATCTGCGGCTGGATGGAATGGCGAATGCGCGTGAACGGCCCGAATCCGGGAAAGAACCCGAAGAGCGCGGGAGATGCGCTCACACCGTACTGCAGCGTCTTGGATTGATGCACGAACTGCCCGCCGCTCAACTGGCTGCGCACCCAGAACGCGCCGGTCGGATCCGCGTTCACGATCGAGATGAAGGGACTGAGCTTGAGTGAACCCTGGAGCAGCGCCGGCAGGCTGATCCCGGTCTGCCAGTCCACCGCGGTGAGATACGACTTCGCGTAGACGCGATGTCCGAGCAGTGCTCCCGTGTCGAAGTCGCGGATGTCGAACGTCTGCGGGAAGTCATTCTCCCGATCGTTGATTGTGAAACTGTTCTGCCAGTTGACTCCCAGGATGCGCAGCGGCGTCTGGAAGTTGAGCGTGGTGTTGCGCTGGTTGGCGTTCACCTGCACGCTGTCGAAGCCCGGGCCGGTATCCACGGGCACGAAGCGGAACGGCGCGCCGTCCATGTGGAGGTTCTGCGTGTTGTTCACGGACAGCTGCGGCGTCCAGAGCAGCCACGAGGTGACGTTGAGCGGCTTGCTGGTCATGCTGAAGTTCGGGAAACTCTGATCGATTTCGTCGCGACCCGTGTGCTGCGTGCGGGTGCCGCCCAGGCTGAAGCTCAGTGGTCCCATCTGCTGCTGGTAGTTCACGGCCGATGCGATGCTGGCGAGCGCCTGCGCCACCGTGTAGGCCTGCTGGCGGATGGCAGTGGTGTTGCTGGAGTAGTTGATGTTGGCGTTGAGCGTGCTCGTCTGGGAGAACTGCTGCTGATGGCTCCACGACAGGCCCAGACTCCGCTCGCCGCTGCTGAACGTGGAGTACGAGGCGCGGACGCCGCCCGTCATGAAGCGGTCCAGCCAGCGATAGCGCCACTCGCCATTGTAGCGTGTCCAGCCCACGTCACCCAGCGCGGTCCCGGTCCCGCTGCGCCAGTCCAGCGACACCGTGGCATCCATGTAGTTGCCGAGATTGAAATAGTACCCCAGGTTGTCCAGCTCGCGGTGGAAGTTCGGTGAGGTGCGCACGATGTCACTGAGTCCGAAGCGTGGCGGAATGATCCCGCTGCGGCGGCCCGAGCGCATGTCCTGGAAGATGAACGGCAGCCACATCACCGGAATGTCAGCGATGTAGAGCACCGCGGGCCGTGCGACCATGATGTGCTTCGAGATGACTTTGATCTCCTTCGCCTCGAAGTGATAGTGCGGGTTGGGAAGATCGCAGCTCGTGATGGACGCATCCTCGGCGTACTGCGTGTTGGCCCCCTGCGCGCTCGTGTCGCCCTGGAAGGCTCCCACTCCGCCGTGCAGGTACCACGTCTGCCCGGTCTGGCTGGTCGACGTGCTGACCTGCGTCACGATCCCGCGATGGTGCACGAGGTCGTACGCCATGCTGCCCAGGGCGATGACATCCGCCGAGCCCTGGGCGGGATCGCGCAGCACGATCGTATCGCCGGGCGCGGCGGCGGCGCGCATGGTCTTCGCCGAATCATTGTAGAAGATGCTGTCCGCCACGAGAATGGTTTGCTCGCGCTGCACGGCGGACTTGCCCGAGAGCTGCAGCGAACGATGCGAGGCGTCGAACGTCGCCTGCTGTCCCTGGTACCGCGTGACGCTGAAACCGGGCCGATTGAGGAGCAGGTTCATCATGGAATCCGGCTCGGCCCACGTCACGAGATCCTTCTTCGTGGTGTCCGCGCGCGTCGTGTCGCGGCGGACATTGGGACGCGGATGGGTGATGGAATCCGGGATGATCGGCGGCTGCCCCTGCGGGTTCGTGGGTATCTGCGCCAGCGCCAGGCCGGGGACGAACAGCGCCGCGAGCACGAGCCCGCGCGTCGTCACGCCGTGACCTCTCGCCCGTCGCCCGATTGGGCCGACTCCGCCTCTCGGCGCGCCGCGCGCCGCGCGCGGCGGCGCACGACCACATACGTGAGCCCCACGCTCATCTCATAGAGCAGATAGAGTGGTACCGACATCGCGATGGTCGTCCACACCAGATCGCCCGGCGTGAGGAACGCGCCAATGATGACGCAGACCACGATCGCGTGACGGCGGTACTTGTTGAGCAGCTGCGGCGTGACCAGACCAAGCGCCGCGAGCGCGAGGATGACAATGGGCAGCTCGAAGCACAGTCCGAAGGCCAGCGCCATGCTCGTGGCAAAGCTGAAATAGTCGTTGGCCGTGATCATGGGTTCCAGCGCCTGCGTCTGAAAACTCAGCAGCCACTGCACCGCCAGCGGGAGCACGACGAAGTAGGCCAGGCCCACGCCCGACAGGAACAGCACCGTCGCGAAGAAGAAGAGCGGAATCACGACCTTCTTCTCGTTCCGATAGAGCGCGGGCGACACGAATGCCCAGAGCTGGTACAGGATGACCGGCAACGCGATGACGATGCCGAGGATGACGGATGCATTCAGGACGATCGAAAAGGGATCGCCCGGATGCGTATAGACGAGTTTGCGCCCGTTGAGGAATGGCTCGATCGGGCGCTCGAGCAGCCCGATGACGTCCATCTTCATGAGCAGCAGAAACGCGACCGCCACCGCCACGACCAGGGCGGCCAGGGACCAGATGATGCGCCAGCGGAGTTCCTCGAGATGATCGAGGAACGGCATCTCGTTCCGATCGGGTTCCGCCATGACTGATCCCTTCGGTTGCTGCTCGGCGCGCCGCCTACTTCATGGTGCGCAGATGATCCTTCGCGAGTGCGGCCTCATCGGACCGCGGATACTTCTGAATCAGCTCGTTCAGCGCCGCACGCGCGGCTACGGTATTACCCTGCTGCTCGAGAAACAGTGCATGCTTGTACAGGGCCGTCGACGCCCGCGCTGACGTCGGGTACTTCTGCATGACGACCAGGTAGGCCGAATCGGCGGCCGCCGCGTTGCCCTGGGCCTTGTACGCCTCACCCAGGTAGAACTGGGCGTCCGGGGCCACGTCCGCCGTGGGATACTGCTGGAGGAGCGTCTGCAGCGCCGTCTGCGCCGCGCCGGGACTGCCGCGCCGCAACTGGTCGAGCGAGAGCTGGAAGAGCTGGTTGGGTCCCGGTGTGGCCGAGGCGCCCGTGGCGGGCGGCGCGCCTGGCGAGGCGGCGCCGCCGGAGTCCGGCGCCGGATTCTGGGCAATGTCCTGGCTCCGCTGATCGAGCGACGCGCGCAACTCCTGCAGCCGGCGCTGGCTCTGACCGGTGAGCTCCTGAATCTGAATGAGTTGCTGGCCAATCCCGTACAGGTCGCCGCGAATGTCGCCCTGGATACGCACGACGTGTGCGTGCATCACCGCGAGGGAGTCGTTCATCTGGGCGAGCGTCCGCATGACCTGCGCCAGTTGCGTACGCTGCGCGGAGTCCGAGCGCGCGGCATCCGACCGCATCCCCTGCATTTGTGTCTGCAACTGTTGCACATCCTGTGTGGTGGCGAAGCACGCCCCGGTCGCCAGCAACGCGACCGGAGCAAGACGCCGAAGCATGCATCTCATGGGGTAGCCTTGATATCGTCACCGCCCGCCGTGATCTCGAATTCATCGCGGCGATTCTGCGACCATGCGGCCTCATCCTCACCCGTCGCGACGGGCCGCTCCTCGCCATAGCTGATGACGTCGATCCGGTCCGCGGTGACTCCGTGGTCCGTGAGATAGCGCTTGGCCGACGCCGCACGACGCTGGCCGAGCGCGAGGTTGTATTCGTCCGATCCGCGATCGTCCGTGTTCCCCGCGATGCGCAGCTTCACGCCCGGGTTGGCCGACAGCACGCCAATCTTGGCGTCGAGCGCGCTGCGCGACGCATCGGTGAGCGAGTCGGTGTCAAAATCAAAATAGATCACGTCCGTGAGCGTCTTGCGCGCCGCGGCCGTGGCCTGCCGCAGCCGGTCGGCGTCCGCCTGGGCTTTCGCGAGGGAATCCCGCCGCGCCTGCTCCGCGCGCGCGATCGAATCGCGGCGGGCCTGCTCCGCGTTGATGCTGTCCTGGTTCACCGCGGGCGCAGGAGGAGGCGCCGGGGGAGCCTTCTTGCCGCACGCCGCGACGGCGGCAGCGGCGAGCAGCGCGACTGGAGCGAGGCGGATGGTACGTGTCATGTCGTTCTCCGGAGTGATGGAAATCGTTGTGGCCGGCAGCGGCCGTGGCTTACGGCGTGGGCGCCAGGTAACGCGACCACGCAGCGAGTCGGGCCCCATCGGCATGTGTCAACTGCCGGGTGCGGCCCGACTCGGCGTCGAGCACGAAGAGCTGCTTGGTTCCCGTGCGCGACGAGGTGAACACCAGGTGGCGACCATCTGGCGCCCAGGAGGGATCCTCGTTGATCCCGTCGTTCGTCAGTTGCTTGACCGTGCGATCCCGAAGCGTAATGGTCATGATCTGGAACCGCCCCGCCAGTTGCGACTGGAACGCGATGGTGAGGCCATCCGGCGACCATTCCGGATTCGAGCGGTAGTTCTGATCCCCGAAATTGAAGGGAGTGAGCAGATCGGTATTCGACCCATCGACGTCGGCGGTATACACCTCGGGATGTCCGTTGCGTCCGGATGTGAAAGCCAGCCGCGACCCGTCGGGGCTGAACGACGGCGACACGTTGTCGGTCCCCCGCCCCACAGTCACGCGGCGCGCCGGGCCGCTGCCGGAGACGCTCGCGAGGTAGATGTCCGTGCCGCTTTCCAGTCCGTGCCCGTAGGCAATGGACTTCCCATCGGGTGTGAAGGCCGGCGTCATGTTCAATCCGCCCGGCGTGGCGTCGAGCGTGTGCTCCGCACCGCTGTCCAGATCGCGGATCTCGATGCTCCATCCCTTCGAACCGAGTTTGCTGTACGCGATCGTATGCCCGTCGGGACTCCAGGCGGGACCCATCACGGTGCCGGCATCCGTCACCGCGCGCGCGCCATAGCCATCGCTGTCTATAACGTACACACGGCCCGCGCGCACGTACAGGATGCGAGTGCGCGCGATCCCGCGCACGCCGGTGATCCAGCGCTCGATCTCGTCCGACATGCCATGCACATCCAGGCGCCAGTGTGCATCGCCATAGCGGCCGCCCAGCGGGAAATCACGGACCTGCGCGACACGACGCGCCCCAATGTCATAGAGAATGACATGAGCCCCCGCGGGCGCAAGCGTCACCTGCACGAGCGCGGCGGCTCCGAGCGTCTTCCACACGCCGAAGTTCACGCCGCCACTTCCCTGCGCGGTCGCCGTCGCGTTCACCGCGTCGCCGCTCATCACCGTCACACGATCGCCGAAATCGAGGTCGCGCTGCAGCATGGTCTGCACCGTGTCACCCCAGGATCCGCTCACGGGCACCACGACAACACCCGGTTTCACGCCAGGCTGATAGGACAACCCGATGCGCACGCCGCGAGTCGTATCCTGCTGTGCCCGCATCGGCAGGGCGGCAGCCGCGAGCGTGACTGCGGCGAGCATCAAACATGTGAATCGCGTCATTTACTTGAGGACTCGGGGATCGAAGCTGAAGATGACCGGAAGCACGTCGTCGCTGAACCCGGATGGTAGCGGCCCGAAGGCCTTGACCTGGCCAGCCTGATCTATCGCGCCCTGCGCTTCCAGGTCGAACTGAAAGTTGCCTGAGCGCGTCACGAAGTGGATATCGGCCACGGATCCGTCGCGCCGAATCAGGAACATGACTTCGGCCCGGATCAGCAAGTTCCGCGGCGGATGGAAGCGCAGCGCGATCTGTCGCACGATGTTATCGAGATATCCCGGAAAGGGAAACTCCACCCCTTCGGTTCGCACGGTGGCGACGTCGGTGCCCTGTCCGCCGGTTGGCCCGCCGGCCGCCTGCGGGACCGTCTGTCCCGGCTTGGGCTTCGCCGTCGCAACCGGTGGCGTCGGCGTGGCTGGCGCCACCTGTCTTTCGGGTGGTTTCTTCACCGGCAGCGGCATGGCCTTGGGAATTTCCTCCGCGCGCTTCGGTACGGGCGCCGGCTCTTCAGCGTGCAGCGCGGGAGCCTGCGTCACCACACCGGCCGCGCGCGGACCGGGTGGCGCCGCCACGATGTTCACGCGGTAAATCGGTGGCAGCGGCGGCGGCGCCGGCGGCCGCAGCACGATGATCAGCGCCACCACCCCGGCATGCAGCAGCAGCGAGAGCCCCAGCGGACCACCCAGCCCTCCGCCGTGGATGTCGCTCGCGCGCGTCACTTCGTGATGTCCTCCGGCTCGGCCACCAGCCCGACATCCCCCACACCGGCGCCGCGCATCACGGCGAGCACCTGGACGACCGTGCCGTACGGCACACCCTTGTCGGCGCGCAGGTAGATCCCGTTGCGGCCGCGCTGCGCGGCCAGCGCCTTGAAGCTCGCGCGGAATTCCGCGTACGAGAACGCGTTCTGGTCAATGAAAATCTGACCTGAATGATCGATGCTCACGATGAGGCCGCCCTTGGCTTCGAGCGGCCGCGCTTCCGCGCGCGGCAGCGCGATGTCCACGCCGCCCGTCATCATGGGTGCCGTGATCATGAAGATCACCATGAGCAGCATCATGACATCAATGAGACTCACGACGTTGATGTCGGCGTTCAGCGCGAAGCCGCGTCCCCGGCGCCGCGCCATCCTAGATCCGCCCCTCGCGCACCATCATGGCGATGATGTCCGTGCCGAAGTTCTCCAGATCGTTTTCCAGTCGATTGATCCGGTTCGCAAAAATGTTGTACCCGAAGACGGCGGGAATGGCTACCGCCAGCGCCGCGGCCGTGGCAATCAGCGCTTCCGCCACGCCCGGCGCCACCGCGGTCAGACTTCCCGATCCCTTCACCGCAATTCCGACGAACGCGTCGATGATGCCGAGCACCGTGCCGAAGAGCCCGATGAGCGGGCTCACCGAGCCGATCGTCGCCAGCGGCGTGAGATAGCGCGCCAGCCGGTTGCGTTCATCCGCTGTTTCCGCATCGAGCACGAGACGCAACGCCTCGACCTGTGAACCGCTCAACGGCGCTGCCGCCTGGTGCAGTGCACCCGGCTTCATTTCGGCGAAAAAGTTGATGGCGCGCGAGAGCACGCGCGTGAACGGATTGGCGGGATTGTGACGTGCCAGCCCCGCCACCGCCTCCAGCGCATGCGCGCGCTCGAACTCGCGGGTGAACGCCTGGCCGGCGCGATCGACCTTGCGCAATTCGCGCCACTTGGCGAGCATGATCGCCCAGCTGATCAGCGACAGCAGCGCGAGGATGCCCACCACAATGCGCGTGGCCAGGGTGGCCTGCGTGAGCATGTCCAGCGGCGAGGTGGGCACCGCACCACCCAACTGGGCTACGAGGGTCATGGTGAGCATCAGGCCCGTCCCGCCGTGCGACGCGCAACGAACCACGCGTACGTCTCCTTCAGTCCCGCGTCGAGCGAGATCTCTGGTGTCCAGCCGAGCAGACGTTCCGCCTTGGCAATCGCGACCGCGGAGCGGCGCTGTTCTCCGGCGCGCGCCGGCGCGTGCACAATGGCGGAGTGACCACCCGACACCGCCATCAGCCGCGAGGCCAGCGCCACGACATCGGTCTCGATACTCGTGCCGATGTTGAACGCGCGGCTGTCCACACCGGCGGCCGCCGGCAGGGCCGCGTGCGCCGCCAGCACGTTGGCGCGCGCGACGTCGCCCGCGTACACGTAGTCGCGTGTCTGCGACCCGTCGCCGAAAATCGTGAGCGGTGCACCGTCAATGACGCGATCGCAGAAAATGGCGACGACGCCGGCCTCGCCATGCGGATCCTGGCGCGGGCCGTAGACGTTCGCATAGCGCAGCGCCACGAGATCTAGCCCGTGGACGCGCGCAAAGTAGCCCATGTAGTACTCCACGCTCAGCTTTGCTGTCCCGTAGGGCGACTGGGGATCCTTGGGCGCCGTCTCCCCGGTCGGGGGCTCCACCAGGTCGCCGTACACGGCGCCACCGGTCGACGAGAAGATGAAGCGCGTCGGCGCTCCGGATGCGCGCACCGCCTCCAGCAGATTGAGCGAGCCGCCGATGTTCACGCGCGAGTCGAAGGCGGGATCCGCCACGCTCTTGCGGACGTCGATCTGCGCGGCGAGATGGCAAAGTACATCGAAGCGACCCTCCCGCACCACCGCCGCGGCCTCCGGCGAGCAGATGTCGAGCTGATGCAGACAGACGCCATCCGGCAGGTTGTCCGGAGTTCCCGTGGACAGGTTGTCCAGCACGCTGACCTCGTATCCGGCTGCGCGGAAGGCGCGAACGACGTGCGACCCGATGAAGCCGGCGCCGCCACTGATGAGTGCGCGTCGCGCCATGTCAGCTGTCCTCGCCGTGCTGCGCGGCTGCCGGCGGGACGCCTCCGTGAGCGTCCGGCTCGTCGAGCGCGAAGAGGTAGCGGAGCGCGTCCACGATGGCGAGACCGCGCCCGTTGGCGGATGCGGCGCGCAGGCGCACGCTGGGGTCGTGGAGAAACTTGTTCATGAGTGCCCGGGAAAAATGTTCGACGGCGTCCTGGTCCTCGGGCGAAAGGTGCCCGAGCTTCCGCAAGGCGTGAGCAAGCTCCGCCTCGCGCACCTGCTCCATCTGCGAACGAAACAACTTCAGCACCGGCACGGCCGCGAGGCCCGCAAGCCACTGCCAGTACTGTTCGACCTCGGTCGCGACGATCGTCTCAGCTCCGGGAAGCTCGTCGCGCCGGCGCTCGAGATTCGTCGAGACAACCGCCTGCAGATCATCGAGATCATAGAGAAACACATTGTGCAGCGTGCCGACGTCGGCCATGACATCGCGTGGAACGGCAATGTCCACGATGCAGAGCGGCGCGTCACCGCGTGCACGCAGCGCCGGTTCCACCTGCTCGCGTTCCACGATCGGCCGCGGCGCCGCGGTCGAGCAGAGCAGCAGGTCGACCTCGGCCAGCCGATGCCAGCACTCATCGTAATGCAGCGCCTGCGCGCCATGGCGCGATGCCACTTCGGCGGCACGCTCGAACGTCCGGTTCGCGACGATCACCGCGCGCACGCCTTCGTGCACCAGACATTCCAGCGCCACCGCGGCCATGTCGCCGGCACCCAGGACCATGGCTCGGCGACCCTGGAGCGAACCGAAGATCTTCTTGGCCAGTTGCACTGCCGCGGAGCTCACGGACGCCGCGCCGCGACCCAGCGCCGTCTCGTGATGCACGCGCGATGCCACCAGCAGGGCGCTCTGGAAGAGCCGATTGAGCGCCGGCCCGGATGCCTGGCGGCTCAGCTCCCATGCATCCCGAACCTGACCGTGAATCTGCATCTCGCCCAGAATCATGGAGTCCATTCCGGAGGCTACGCGGTACAGATGGGCCACGGCGTCGCGGTCGCGCCGGACGTAGCCGTACGCCGTCACATCCGCACCCAGGCGCGCACTCAACGCACCCCAGACCGCGGCGGCGGCATCACGCTCGCGCTCGATCAAATAGACTTCGGTGCGATTGCAGGTGGAGAGCACCGCCGCTTCGCGCGCGCCGGTCACCTGGAGCACGTGCGAGAGAAACGCGTCCGCCTCATGCGGCGCGATCGCGACACGCTCCCTGATGGCGACGGGCGCGGTGCGGTGGCTCAGGCCCGCCGCGATCAGTGCCACGCCGCCACGTCCTCCGACAGCAGCCCCGACTCGACACGGGCGCAGAATTGATCGGTGATGAGCGCCTCCTGCGCCCGCTCCCATCCGGCGCGATCGCCCGCGGCCAGATAGCGTGCGCGCAGCGCGCCGAGTGCGTGCATCGCCTCCGCATAGCGCGCGTCGAATCGCGCCGCGACCGCGTCGCGCAGCCGGGCCGCCGCCGCCGGCACTCCGCCTGCGGAGACGGCGATCGTCACGTCACCGGCCCGGTGCGTCGCAACCGTCACGAACGTCCCGTCGCCCGGGGCATCGGCGATGTTCACGAGCATGCCCCGGGCGCGCGCGTCACGACCCACCATGGCGTTCAGCGCGCGATCGTCCGTCGCCGCGATGACGAGCGTCGCTCCAGTGAGATCCTCCGCCCGGTACGCCCGCTCGTCGAGCGTGCACCGGGGTTGCCCGCCCAGCACGCGCATGGCGTCGTTCGCTCGGATCGCCACGACGCGCACCAGCGCGCGGGCCTCCAGCAGTGCTCGGACCTTCCGCACCGCCACCGCGCCGCCGCCCACCACGAGCGCGCGAATGCTCTCGCCCTCGAGGAGCACCGGATATCCGCTCACAGGAACTGGCCGCCGTGGCGGTCGAATACGCGCAGCGCGATGTACAGCACGACAATGCCGGTGAAGAAGACGCTCGTAAGCAGTGCGGCACGTCGCGCGCGCCATCCGGCGACAACCCGCCCAGCGGTGAGCGTCGTGACAGCGGCCCATGCCAGGAGCGCCCACACGACCTTCTCGGCGTGTCCGGCGCGATAGACCAGCGCATATGCGGTGGCGAGTCCCATGCCGACCGTGAGTGCCAGCCAGCCCGCGACCACGGCAATGTGATTCACGCGATCCAGCGTGTCGAGCGGAGGGAAAAAGCGGAAGATGGCGCCGAAGCGTCGCGACTTGAGCTCGCGATGCTCCGCCAGGTACATCATGCCGGCGCCGGCCGCGGCCGCGAACGCCGCCATGCCCACGAAGCTGAGTGCAATGTGCGACGTGAGCCAGACGCCCCGCACACCGGTCGGCTCGCGCAACGGCACCATCCCGGCAAAGTTGGCGCACACGGCGAGCAGCGCGGCGAACGGCGCGGCGACGAGCGTCAGGCTCACCTCACGGGCGAGCACTTCCACCACGAGCAGCGTGACGCCCACGAGGAATCCCGCAAATGAGAGCGCGGGGCCCAGGCCGGTGAGCGGTGGCTGCCCGTGCACGCGCACAAAATCGCCCAGGCCGATGAGATGCGCCACCGTCGCCGCGGTGAGGATCAGCACGACGCCCCGGATCGGCGCGCGGATGGGGCGCGCGAACGGAATCGCGGCCAACCCGGCGGCAGCGAGGTAGAGAGTCACAGCAATGAAATGCGCGATCAGAATCATGCTGCGCCTAATCTACTGCGTCGAGGCGGGCTGACACAGGGACACGTACCCAGAACGTCGCGCGCACGAGAACGGCGGCACTACACACGTGCCGCCGTCGTGACCCGGTTCATTCAGTTCCCCCGCCACGCGCGGCAGGCGCGCGGGACGCGGTATCGCGAGGAGAGGCATGACGCGTCAGCGCACGCGCTCCACCACCGCGACCCGCGCACCCGCTACGGCATGCGCCCCGTGAGACGCGCCATCGTACCAACCTTGATCGCGGCTTGCCGCTGACTCACGATGATCGCCGTGGTTCCCCAGTCCGTGACCTTCACGACCTGCGCCAGCGCAATCTGCTCCTCGGGAAGGACAACCGGCTCGCTCTGCCCCGGAACGTCCATCTTGCGGCTGGGGCGATACAGTGTGAACTGATCCCCGGCCTTCACCCCATCTTTCGTGGTCGCGTCGAGCACGACATAGTGCTGCACCGTCGGAAGCACGGCTCCGTCCGGCACGTAGAGCACGTGACTTTCCAGGCCCAGCGACAAATTCTGCGGCCGCGCTGCCATGTCGAGCGCGAAGCGATCGAGCGGTACGACGCCCTGGTCCAGCAACACCTCACCGAACTGCTGCACGATGCGCACGGTTGTGGCGACCCCGCCGTTGTCCGTCTTCTCGACTTCCACGATGCCCGTGGGAATCACGACCTGCGAATTGTCCGACAGCGATGGCCCCATGGCAACGGTCACGAACCGGTCGCCGGGCGCGGCCACGATACCCTTGGGGAGCGTGATGTAGGCGCGCGTCTCGGGCCCGAGGCGCCGCGTCGTCGAAAACTCGGCGATGCCGGGTGGATCGGTAGGAGCGAGCAGCCGCCCCTGCCGTTCCGGCCCACCGGTGCGATCCGCCCACGGAGCGGCGTAAATTTCTCCCGGTCGCACCGCAGCATGCTCATACTCGAGTGCCGACGGGCCGAAGCGGGGCGCGTACACCCCACGAGTATTGAGCGCTGCGGAGAACACCGTCGGTCCGCCAGGCGCCGACGCCTCCTGGTCAATCACGTGCGTGTTCGTGGCCAGCTGCACATCCCCGGGCAGCCGGAGAACCTCACCGGGATAGATCCAGTGCGGGTTTTCGACAATCGCCGTGTTGAGACGGTAGATTTGCGGCCACTGGAAGGGATCATTCAGATACGTCCTGCCGAGATCCCACAACGTGTCGCCCTTGCGCACGGTATGGCTGCGACCCGTCGCCGAATCGTCGGCTGGCACCGCGGACGCTGCGGGCGCCGCTGTCGTTGCAGCCGGTGCCTGCACCGCGCCGGTGTCAGCCGGCACCGCCTGCGCGCGCGCCACGACGGGCGGCGCGAACAGCACGAGCGCGACTGCCGCGAGCAGGCGCGACCGCCTGTCGGGATCTGTGGGAATGGGCGCGTTCTGCGCGAACCGATGCATCATGTGCCTCGCCAACGGTGACGGTAGAGGGGAAACCGCTCGGTCACCCGGCGCTCAAACCCCACCGGGCATCTCCGTAGAGAGACGCACCGGCGGGAGAGCGGTCACGGCGGCGCCGGCAGGAGAGCCCGGCGCAGCCGCGTGACCCACTAGAACCCGAACCCTACGACGAACGAGAGCGCGCGATTCTTCACGTTCGCGCCATCGAACACGCTCGTGAAGCCATAGTCGTAGCGCAGGCCCAGCGACATCGTGTGTGCACCGGCGCGGAAATCCACACCACCGCCAACCAGCGCACCCATGTCGAAGGACTTCGCGTCTTCGGACATGTCGCTGCAGCTCTCCGACGCGGACTGGCTGCCACTCGACGCCGAGATCGAGCACCCGGCCTTGAGTGCGAACGTCGGGCCCAGCAGCAGGAACGGCCGCGCCTTGGCGCTCTGCTGCGACGCGAGATCCATCCGTGCCAGTACCGGCAACTCGATGTATGCCGGCTTGATGTGGGCATCGACAGTACCGCCATCGCCGTTATCAATGCTCATCTTCGCGCCCTTCTGCGTGTACATGAGCTCTGGCTGAATCGCGATTTTCGGCGCGACCTGGAACTTGGCAAAGCCACCGACGAGGAAGCCCATCCGGCTGTCCAGCCCTGACGCATCCGACCCGCCCATCGAGGCCAGATTGAGCCCGCCCATCACGCCAAACGACGGGTGCGACATCATCGGAGACGACATGGACTGCGCGCCAACGGCCTGCGCCGCAAACGCGACAGACGAGACGACCCCGGCAGCGACAAGAAAACGGCGAAGCATGGTATTCTCCGGAAGAGGTTTGGTTCGTCGCTACACGATCCACAGCCTCAGCCGTAACATCCCACGGTGACGGAACGGTTACCCCGGACCACGCCCGAACTGGTGCCGGCGCGCGGCACCGCCCATCCGGCACCGCCCTGCCGGCCGCTCTGCCGGCCGTCACTCAGAACGGCAGATCGTCGTTGTCGTCCTCGGACGAGCTGGGGAAACTGTCGAAGTCGCCGCCTGCTTCCGGAGTCGCCTTCCCCTTTCCTCCCCGCTCCGCCGCCCGGGAGCCGGGCGAAAAGGCCGGCTCCTCCTCACCCTGTGCGAACGATCGTGACCCGTCGCGCCCGGACAACATCACCAGGTCACGCACGTTGATTTCCGTGACATAGCGCGTCTGGTTGTCCTTGTCCTGATACTGCCGGTACTCGATGCTGCCCTCGACATACACGCGATCGCCTTTCTTCAGGTAGCGTTCGACGATGTCGGCCAGCGTGGAAAACTTGCTGTTCCACACCACGCACTTGTGCCACTCGGTCTTCTCCTGCTTCTCCCCATTGGCCCCGGTCCAGCTCCGACCGGTGGCCATGGAAAACGAGGCCACGCGATTGCCACCCGTCGTGGATCGGACTTCGGGGTCCTTGCCGAGGTTTCCGATCAGCATCACCTTGTTCAAGCTGCGGCTCACAGTTCCTCCTGGCGAATGTCGGTTCGAGTCGCCGGTATGTTAGCACTCGCCCCGCAATGTACCATCAGCGAAGCAGCGCAGGGATGATCATTCTGACGCGCATCGCGCGCGCGCGGGGAGCGCCAGCCGCAGGACGAGCGCATCCTCGACGGGTCGCCGGTAATAGCGATTACGGCGCCCGACCTGGACGAAGCCATGGGCGGAGTACATGGCGCGCGCCGGTTCATTCGAATCGCGCACCTCGAGGTAGAGCGCGGAGGCACGCCGCGCCGCCGCGGCTTCCGTCACCGACTGCAACAGCGTTCGGCCGATGCCCTGGCCACGGAAGTCCGGCTGGACGGCGATGTTCGCGATCTCGCCTTCGTCGAGCACGAACCACGCCACCGCATAGCCGTGGATGATGTCATCGGGTGTGCAGGCCACGATGAAGTGCACGCGCCGGTCGCGCAGCAGTTGCGAGAAGGACGGACGGCTCCACGGATCGCTGAACGACGCACGTTCGATTTCCGCGATCCGATCGAGGTCCGCCTCGCGAACAGCGCGGACGTGCACGCTGGTTGGCGTATCGATGGGGGAATGGGAGGAATCCGGCATGGCGGCGATTGGGCGGCGTCAGGATGCGGGAAGCGGGCGACCGTGGGCACGCTCCCATCTGACCTGCGCTTCCGCGTGGCGGCCATAGTCAGGTTCCCACGTCGCAAGATCCACGGGAGACACGAACGATCGAAGCGAGTCGAGCCGGGCGATCGCGCGCGCGTGCGGGTGCGCGGCCTGCTCCTCGCGCGGACCAATGAGCCGTGCGTTCATCGACGCGGCGAGGTCCTCCACGGCATCACGGGAAAGCAGCGACGCCGCGACGAGCGTCACCATGCCACCGTCTGCCCGGATGTCGTACGCCGCGGCGAACCAGTCGCCGCGCATGGCGTCCAGCACCGCCACGTAGCGGCCGGGCGCGCGTGCGGTCGCGGCCATGAGCGCCAGCGAGGACACCGCGACGAGCGGCAGGTTCCGGGCAGCCGCGAACCCCTTGGCGGATGAAGCGGCAATGCGCAGGCTCGTGAAACTCCCGGGCCCGGATCCGCACGCGATACGCCGGAGCTCATCCACGGAGACGCCCGCCGAGTCGAGAACCCGCCGGATACCGGGCAGCAGTTGCTCGCCCGAGGCGGAACGCATCTCGACCTGCTCCTCCGCGAGGACACTGGGGCCGGACACGAGCGCAATCGTGCCCAGGTAGGTGGCGGCATCCAGCGACAGCGTAAGCAGCGGCGTCACCCGGCAAGGAGAAGGCGACGACCGGGATCATCCACATCGTGCCGGAGTTCCACGGGCACCGCCGTCGCCGGCATCCGGCTGCCGGCACGCTCGGGCCACTCGACCAGCGTGAGCGATTGCGTGTCGAGCAGATCGTCCCAGCCGATGTTCGTGAGATCATCGGGGCGGTCGAGGCGATAGAGGTCGAGATGGTACACGGGCCAGTTCGTTCCCGCGTAGCGATGCACGAGCGCGTAGGTCGGACTCGTCACGGCATCGCGCACGCCTGCGCCACGGCAGACAGCCTGCACGAGCGTCGTCTTGCCGGCGCCGATGTCGCCCGACACACCGACTACGAGCGGCGCCCGCGCCGCGGCGCCAAACGCTTCGCCCCAGCGGATGAGCTCCTCCCGCGTGAGCGCCAGCCGGCCCTGCGTGGCGAGCGGCGGGAGGACGTGATGATGCGGGACGGACATCAGCGTGGCGCGCGGATGGCCTGCAGGCCGCCGGGCCGCCGCACGTTGCCGCTCTTCCGCGCCTTTAGCTCGAAGATCTGATCGCGCAACGCGGCCGCGCCTTCAAAATCGAGATTCGTCGCGGCCTCCGTCATCTGCTGCTCGAGCATTTCGAGGAGCGCCTCGCTGTCCATCTCCGTGGCATACGTCGCGGCGGGCTCCGCCACCTTGCGTTGATCCGCGGCGTGCTCCATGCGCGCGTCCGCGACGCGCGTGCTGAAGCGGACCTGCTCCGTGCTCTTCACCACCGACCGCGGCGTGATCCCATGCTCCACATTCCACGCCGTCTGGATTTCCCGGCGCCGCTTCGTCTCATCCAGGCAGCGCTGCATGGATCCCGTGACGCGGTCCGCATAGAAGATCGCGCGACCGGCGACGTGGCGCGCCGCACGCCCCACGGTCTGGATCAGCGACCGGTCGCTGCGCAGGAATCCTTCCTGGTCCGCATCGAGCACCGCGACGAGCGACACCTCGGGCAGATCCAGTCCTTCGCGCAGCAGGTTGATGCCCACCAGCACGTCGAAGTCGCCCAGGCGCAGGCCGCGCACGATCTCCATCCGCTCGATAGCGTCGATATCCGAATGCATGTAGCGGACGCGAACGCCCATCTGCTGCAGATAGTCGGTGAGATCCTCGGCCATGCGCTTGGTGAGCGTGGTGACCAGCACCCGCTCGCCGCGGCGCTCGCGCAGCCGGATTTCGTGCAGCAGATCATCCACCTGGCCGCGCACCGGGCGTACCTCGATCTCCGGGTCGAGCAGTCCCGTGGGCCGAATGATCTGCTCGACCACGACGCCACCGGAGAGCTGCAGCTCGAGGTCGCCCGGCGTGGCCGATACGAACAGCGCCTGCGGCGTGAGTGCCAGAAATTCATCGAACATCAGCGGCCGGTTGTCCAGCGCGCTGGGGAGCCGGAAGCCGTAGTCCACGAGCGTGAGCTTGCGCGCCCGGTCCCCGTTGAACATCCCGCCGATCTGCGGCAGGCTCACGTGCGACTCATCCACGACGACGAGAAACTCGCTGGGGAAATAGTCGAAGAGACATGCCGGCCGTTCGCCCTCCTGCCGCCCCGACAGATGCCGCGAATAGTTCTCGATGCCCGCGCAGGTGCCGATCTCGAGCATCATCTCGATGTCGAAGTTCGTGCGGGACTCGAGGCGCTGTGCTTCGAGCAGCTTGCCGTCACCCCGCAGCACCGCGAGCCGCTCGGCCAGCTCCGCGCGGATGAGCGTCACGGCGCGCTCGATGGTGGGACGCGACGTGACGAAGTGCTTGGCGGGATAAATGCACGCGCGATCCAGCGTCGCGATCGTGTTCCCCGTGAGTGCATCGATCTTGGAGATGCGTTCCACCTCGTCGCCAAACAGTTCGATGCGCACGCCCTGCTCCTCGTACGCCGGAAAGATCTCGACCGTGTCGCCCCGCACGCGGAACGTGCCCCGCTCGAAGGCCACGTCATTGCGCGAATACTGAATTCCCACGAGCGCGCGCAGAATGTCGTCGCGGCCGCGGACGTCGCCGCGCTCGATCCGCACCATGCGCTCGCGATACTCGACCGGGTCGCCCAGGCCGTAAATCGCGGAGACGGTCGCGACGATAATGACGTCCTCGCGCTCCATGAGGCTGGAGGTCGCACGCAGCCGCAGGCGATCGATGTCCTCGTTGATCGAGGCATCCTTCTCGATGTACGTGTCGGTGGACGGCACGTACGCCTCGGGCTGATAGTAGTCGTAGTACGAGATGAAGTACTCGACCGCATTGCCGGGGAAGAACCCCTTGAGCTCTCCGTAGAGCTGCGCCGCAAGCGTCTTGTTGTGCGACAGCACGAGAGTGGGCTTGCCGTGCGCCTGAATCACGTTGGCGACGGACATGGTCTTCCCCGAGCCCGTGACGCCGAGGAGCGTCTGGAAGCGGTCGCCGCGACGCAGGCCGGCCGTCAGTTCCGCGATCGCCCGTGGTTGATCTCCCGCGGGAGCGAACGGCGACTGCAGATCGAAGGGAGAGCGTAGCATGGAGGAAATATAGGGAGTGGGGAACGCTCCACGCTCCTCCTACCCCGCC
>Ga0134126_10001220_pt1 | contig 32684 bp, 24 predicted proteins | sample KB31752_FD_96881 | JGI IMG/M metagenome (GOLD analysis project Ga0134126, IMG submission 96881) | Terrestrial soil microbial communities with excess Nitrogen fertilizer from Kellogg Biological Station, Michigan, USA - KB3-175-2 | ecosystem: Environmental > Terrestrial > Soil > Unclassified ...
CTGCGCGGGTGTGGTAGGAGATGGTGCCCTGGTAGCCCAGGTAGCCGGCGGCGGAGCAGCGTTCGAAGAAATTATGTTCGTCGGTGGGGATGGTGGCCGATTCGCGGATGATCTGTTCCACGGGGCGGCCTACGAATTTACCGTGGTATTGCGATCCCGTGATGGGGCCGGTGATGACGAAGAAGGTGGCGGGGAGCTTGAGGCGTTCCATGAGGGGAAGCGCACGGGTGAACTGGTGACGGGAGGCGTCGTCGTAAGTGATGGAGAGGGCGCCATTTTTTCCGTTTTGAAATTCGGTGATCGTAGTTTGGCCGACCTGGGCACGGCAGAGGCCTACGGACAGGCATAGTGCGACCGTTGGGCAAGCAAGAAAATGGAGGTTCATCCTCAAATGTCGGGTTTAAGGACGTCTTGTACTTATCGATTTTGTCGATGACTATATCAAAAACATCGATACTTCCATGGTGAAAAACTTCGGTAAATTTGGAGTAGCATCACAAAATCAATTATCACACGATCAAAAATTGTCCATTATGGAAAATAACACGCTCCATTATGCTACAGAGCACCATCCGCATGCAGAGAACAAATGTCCGTTCACAGGTGGCACGATGAAAGAAAGTGCAGGTGGAGGTACAAGGAACCGGGATTGGTGGCCTAATCAGCTCAATCTACAGGTTTTGCGGCAGCATTCGGCTTTATCCGATCCGATGGATAAGGGGTTCAATTATGCCGAAGAATTCAAGAAGCTCGATCTGAAAGAGGTGAAGGCGGCCATCATCAAAGTGCTGACCACGTCGCAGGACTGGTGGCCCGCGGATTTTGGTCATTATGGTCCCCTGATGATACGGATGGCCTGGCATAGTGCGGGTACGTACCGGATCGGGGACGGGCGTGGCGGCGGCGGCCGGGGTCAGCAGCGTTTTGCGCCGTTGAATAGCTGGCCGGACAATGCCAATCTCGACAAGGCGCGCCGGTTGTTGTGGCCGGTGAAGCAGCAGTATGGCAAGAGGCTTTCGTGGGCGGATCTGATGATCCTCACGGGGAACTGCGCGTTGGAATCCATGGGATTTAAGACGTTTGGGTTTGGCGGCGGACGTGCGGATGTATGGGAGGCGAGTGAAGACACGTATTGGGGTTCGGAGGCGGAGTGGTTAGGCAATAAACGTTATGAAGGGGAAAGGCAGCTGGAGAATCCGCTGGCGGCGGTGCAAATGGGGTTGATCTATGTCAATCCGGAGGGGCCTGACGGAAAGCCGGATCCGCTTGCATCGGCGCGGGATATCCGCGAAACGTTTGGCCGGATGGCGATGAATGACTACGAGACCGTCGCGTTGATTGCCGGCGGGCATAGCTTTGGTAAGACGCATGGCGCGGCGGAGGCGGGAAAGTATGTGGGTAAAGAGCCTGCGGCTGCCGGCATCGAGGAGCTGGGGCTTGGCTGGGGCAATAGTTTTGGCAGCGGGAATGCGGGTCATACCATCACCAGCGGGTTGGAGGGCATCTGGTCGAATTCGCCGACGAAGTGGAGCAATAGCTTTTTTGAAAACCTTTTTGGTTTTGAATGGGAGTTGAGCAAGAGTCCTGCGGGAGCCTTTCAATGGGTACCGAAGGGTGGCGCGGGAGCGGATTCAACCCCTGACGCGCATGATCCGAGCAAGCGGCATGCGCCGACGATGCTGACGACCGATATTGCGCTCAGGGTCGACCCGGCCTATGAGAAGATCTCGCGACATTTTTATGAAAACCCCGCTGAGTTTGCCGATGCTTTTGCCCGTGCGTGGTTCAAGCTGACGCATCGCGATATGGGTCCGAAGGTTCGTTATCTCGGTTCGGAAGTGCCGGCGGAAGACCTGATCTGGCAGGACCCGCTTCCCAAGGCTACCTACGCGTCTATTGATGCAGCGGATATCGCCGCTTTAAAGGAACAGTTGTTGAAAAGCGGGCTATCCGTATCGCAGCTTGTGAGCACGGCCTGGGCATCGGCCTCTACATTCCGGAGTTCCGACAAACGCGGTGGCGCGAATGGCGCTCGCATCCGGCTTGCGCCGCAGAAAGACTGGGAGGTCAATAATCCCGCGGAGCTTGCGAAGGCGCTGGAGACGCTTGAAAAGGTGCGAAGTGCGTTCAATGGCGGGCTTAAAGGCGGCAAGGCTGTATCGATTGCCGATGTGATCGTACTCGGCGGCTGTGTGGGGATCGAGAAGGCGGCAAAAAATGCAGGCTTTACCATCACGGTGCCTTTTACGCCGGGACGCGTCGATGCTAGTCAGGAACAGACTGATATCGAATCCTTTGATGCGATGGAGCCGGGGGCGGACGGGTTCCGAAATTACGCTCAAAAGCGTTATACGCCCAAGGCGGAGGCCCTGTTGATAGATAAAGCGGAGTTGTTGAGTCTTACCGCGCCTGAGATGACGGCGTTAGTTGGAGGCATGCGAGTGTTGGATACGAACTGGAACCATTCAAAATATGGTGTGTTCACCAATAAGACGGAGACGCTTAGCAATGACTTCTTTATCAACCTGCTTGATATGAGCACCAAGTGGACGCCGGCGGGCAATGGTGATGGACATCTCGAAGGCCGTGACCGAACCACCGGGGCGCCGCGGTGGACGGCGACGCGTGTTGACCTCATTTTCGGGTCGAATGCCGAGCTTCGGGCCATCGCCGAAGTGTATGCCTGCGATGATGCGCGCGAGAAGTTCGTGCGTGATTTTGTGGCGGCGTGGGTAAAGGTGATGAACCTGGATCGTTTCGAGGTGGCTTAGGTTTTACTTTTTGATATGTGGCCCTGGACCTTTGTCCGGGGCTTTTTATTGCAAAAAGGCGCGGCCGATTACAAAATATTATTTATATTTATTATACGACTTTGGATTTGCCGAATGGAAAACACCTTAAAATACCTTCTCGTCGAAGATGATGTCTTTGACCAGCTGAGTGTGCTGGTCGAAGCGGAGAAATTCCCTTTTTTGAGAAAGATCGGTGATTGCTGCAATCCGCTCGCGGCGATGGAGCTCATCGATGATTTCCATCCGGACGTATTGTTCCTCGATGTGGAGATGCCCGGGATGTCCGGGTTGGACCTCTTGCGGCGTTTACGCGGCCGGGAGGTGCTTGCCGTGCTTATCACGTCGCACCCCGAATATGCCATCGAGGGGTATGAGCTGGAGGTGTTCGATTATCTGATCAAGCCGCTGACGGCGGAGCGTTTTGCCCGGTGTGCGTTGCGGTTGCGGGATTTTACCGAGCTGCGGAGCAAGGCCATGGCTTTTGAGAAAGAACAGGCTTCGGATGTTTTCGTTATCAAGCAAGGTTACGACAAATACAAGGTCAACCTAAGCGAAATCATGTATCTCGAAGCTATGAAGGACTATACGCGCATCCAGCTCAACGGCAAGCAATACCTGGTTCTCTCGACGCTCACCGAACTATTGGACCGGTTGCCGGCAAAACGTTTCGTGCGGATCCACCGAAGCTATGCCGTACAGACGGACAAGGTTTCGGCCGTCAGGGGAAATAAAGTGTTGCTGGCCGGGTGCGAGTTGCCGGTGGGCAAACTGTACCGGGATGCGCTTAAGGGAATTCTCACGCTGGGACTGGTGTTTTTTTTCTTTTGGGGATTTTCGCAACGGCAGCCGAGGCTGGATACGATCTCCGGTTATGGGGCGAAGATGGCGGTCTGGACGGCTTATTGCGATTCGTTGCGGTTGAACTCGAGCGCCAATGCCATGCGGCTCCGGCAGGCGGGTATGGAAGGGATGCAGATGGTGCAGCCCGGCGATTATGATCATCAGGCAAGGTTTGCATCGACGACGGCATTGGGTTATTATTATCAACCGAAGTTCGACAGTGCGCAATACTTCTTTTACCGGAGCCTGGATGCTGCTGTAACGGGACATCTAACCAGCCAGATCGTCCGGGCTTGTGTGACCTTGATACCGGTGAACTTCCAGTTACAGCAGCTGGATAAAATGGACAGCTGCAAGGCCCTCCTTGCGTCGATCGTGGATACTACGCGCGACCGGCGGCTGCTTGAAGACGGCTATTATGCACTGGGCGGCTATTACCAGGACAAATCGTATTACAGCACTTCGCAGGACTATTTTATCCGGAGCATCGAGCTGCGGGAGAAGGAGGTGGATACCACGAGGGACCCGAAGCGGAGATTCGATTTTGCGATCCAATGCGATATGTTGTCGAAACTCTATCTGAATACGCAGATGGTGGACAAGAGTCTTGCGGCATTGCGGAAGGGGCAGCGTTTTGCTTCGGTGTCGCCGAATGTGGCCAACCGGCTTGCCAGTTCGTTTGTCGAAGCGTTCACCACCTCGGGGCGGATCGACTCGGCGTTGTATTATGATCATGGGCTGGAGGCCGGCGCGCCCAATCCGCTGGCCTTTCCATCGGAGATCGTCTCCGCCGATCTCAATATTGCCATTTATTACCTGGATCATAGACAAGGCGCGCGGGCGAAGCCATGGATCGACAAGGCGGATTCCGTGTCGGTGAAGATCGGGTCGCCGGTATTGAATTTTCAGGTTCAGATGACGAGGGCCCGGTATTTCCTGGAGCAGCGGGAGTATGCGGTGGCGATCGCGTTGCTGCAGGAGTCGATGCCTGTAGCCCGGCAATTGGACAAGGAGCTTTATGCCAGCGAGCTTAGATATATGGCGGAGGCGCAAAAGGGAAAGGGGGATGTGGCGGAGGCGCTGTTGTCTTTTGAACAGTATACCGGCGTGATGGACACACTCGATAAGGAGAAGCTTTCGCGGACCTTCGCCGATCTCGAGACCCGGTATCAGCGGCATGAGCAGGAAACGCAGATCGCCTCGCTGGGCGAAGAGAATCGGCTGCATGAGCTGCAACTGGAAAATGCCTCGCGGGCGCGGTTGTTCCTCGCACTGGGTCTGGTGGCGCTGGGCTTCATCTCGCTTTTGCTTTACTTCTTCTATCGAAGCAAGGTGCGGTTGAACCGGGAGTTGAAGCAGGCCAATGATACGAAGGCCAGGCTTTTCGGGATCATCGGGCATGATCTGCGTGGTCCTGTGGGCAAGATCATCAGGCTATTACAGCTGCAAAAGGAGCAGCCGGAGCTATTTACACCGGAGGTGCGGGCAGCGCATGAAGAGCGGCTACGTAGGGCCAGCGAGAGTGTGCTCGAGACGATGGAAGATCTGCTGATCTGGAGCAAGAGCCAGATGCAGCACTTCCAGCCGGAATGCCGTACGGTGTGTTTTGCCGAAGTATGTAATAAAGTCATCGCGACGATACAGGATCAGCTGGACGACAAGCAGGTGGTGATCGAGAACAAGGTGGCGCCGGCGATTACGCGCGAGTCCGACGAGCATTTTTTAGCCGTGATCCTGCGCAATTTGTTGCAGAATGCGGTGCGGCATGGCGCCGGTGAACGGATCGTGGTCGACGGCTCTGTCTCGGAGATCACCATTACCAATAGGATCACGACGACGGAGGCATCGATGCTCAACGAGCGGATCGGCGAGCATCGGATAGAAAGCGGGGGTTCCGGTTATGGGTTACAGCTGGCGGCTGATCTGGCCAGCCGGATCGGGGTGCGGTTCTTTTTCCGCGGGGGGGAAGGGGTACTTACCGCTGTGCTTGTCTGGGGGAATCCGGCGGCGGCGGTAGCCTAAGCGCTTTCAACGATTTTAACATGACGTTCGTCGACTATTCCGGCGGGCGTTTTTTTATGCCCGGAACTTCGGGGTGTCAACTATTTTCTATGTCGAGGGGCTGCGCCAGATGGATAGAATGGATACTGCTTGTGATGGCTGTATTGTTTTTTCTCGGGGCAATGATCATAATTATCTGGCCATGTGACCGATGATCTCTTTTGGAAAATAAAAACAACTGATATGAAAAAGAATCGAGTTTCCGTAGCGCTGGGTGCGCTTTTTGTAGTGGGTATGGCCCTTGGTTTTGTCTCCCGCAAGACCTTCGTGGGTCATTGGCGGGTAAAATATGGCAATGGGGACAGGGGGGATGTGGTGTTCCGGAGTGACGGGACCGCGGAAGCTACCTTTGATGGCACGACATGGAAAGTCGGGGGTCCGTATAAGGTAGAGGGTAGTACTTTGTCTATGGCCGACAGTACCTGTGGTTTTGGTTATTGGGCCACGTACAAGGCAACGTGGTATTCCGATGATTCGGTGCAGACGACGCTGATCGAAGACTCGTGTACGGGCCGGAAGAATAGCGTGGACGGGGCGGTGCTGGTGCGGACGAAGTAGGTGCGGTTTGCCGGATTCCGCCTAACTTTGCCAAAACATCCTGTATGATCAACTGGAACGATGTCCTGAATTTTGCCAACAAAGGCAATCCCGCGCCGGACCTTCGGGTGGAGAAGACCGACGCTGAATGGAAGGCTCAATTGACACCGGAGCAATTTCGTATCACCCGGAAGAAAGGGACCGAAGCGAGATTTAGCGGTGAGCTTTGCAGCCGTTATGATCCGGGGAAATATAAGTGTGTATGCTGTGATACCGAGCTTTTCGATTCCGGCATCAAGTTCGATTCGCGTACGGGCTGGCCGAGCTTTACGCAGCCCATCAGGGAGAATGTGATCAAGTATATCAAAGATACTTCATTCGGGATGACGCGTATCGAGGTGGAATGCAATGTATGTGATTCGCATCTGGGGCATGTCTTTCCTGATGGTCCCGAGCCAAGCGGATTGCGGTACTGCATCAATTCCGAGTCGTTGAAGCTGGCGATGGTGGAGGCGACGGCATCCAAGTAAGGCGGAATTTCTGGGGTTGACCGCAGCTTTTTCCCGGTTCTTCGCAAGTCCGTTTTGGGGCGAGGTGCGACGGTGCATCTTTGCCTTATGAAAAAATCTTCCATACTTCTTGTTGGTTTGCTGGTGATTGTTTCCCAGCTATTTGCGCAAGGGCCTCCGCCCGGAGGCGCTCCTGGCGGTGCTCCCGGTGGACCGGGTGGGCCCGGGGGTGCCGGCGGGCCAGGGGGAGGCGGTTCGAATGGCCATCTCTATGGGAAGCTGGTGGATTCGTCCGGCCATGGGATCGGCAAGGCTTCCGTGCTGATCCTCAAGGCGTTTGCCGACAAGGGGACAGGGAAGAAGAAGGAGACCTTGCTGAAAGGCGTGAGTACCCGGAACAATGGAGATTTTTCTGCCGAAGACCTGCCGGTGGGCACGCCGATCACTCTGAGCTTTACGGCGGTGGGCTATAAGGCTTTGACGCAGGACGTGCTGCTAAGGCCCGGGGCTTCGGATAAGGACCTCGGGAATCTTCAGATGACGGCGTCGTCGAATGAGCTGCAGCAGGTGGTGGTGACGGCCAGCAAGCCCGCCATTTCAGTGGATATGGAGAAGAAGGTCTTCAATGTTTCCAAAGATATTGTGAGCGTTGGCGGGAACGGGCTGGATGTTTTGAAGAACGTCCCGAGCGTGAACGTGGATATCGACGGGAATATCACGCTTCGGGGTAGTTCGCCGCAACTTTTTGTCGACGGCAAACCTACGACATTGACGCTGGATGAGATCCCCAGCGACGCCATCGAAAGCGTGGAGGTGATCACCAATCCCAGTGCAAAATATGATGCGTCGGGCGGTGGCGCCGGCATCCTGAATATCGTGCTCAAGAAGAACCGGAAGAAGGGTTATAATGGCAGCATCAGGGCCGGCGGTGACAGCTATGGCGGGCTCAACAGCGGCGCGAGTCTGAATGTCCGCGAAGGCAAGGTGAATTTCTCCGCCGACATCAACGCACGAATGATGCGGGATCACACTACGGGCTCGCTTATCCGGGAAGATTATAGTACTTCACCATTTACGGACCTGAATCAGCATGAGCTGGATACGATGAAGGGTTCGATGGCCTTTGGCCGGGTGGGTCTGGATTATTTTCTGACCAACCGGACGACGCTTTCGCTGACGGGTTTTGCCATGCATCACGATGGACCGTCTATTTCGAATCTCCGGGTGAGCACCGATAGCCTTTATAGCGCCGGTAAGACGCCGGGGTATTACCAGGAAGAGATCAATTCGAGCCGTAGCTTTAACGGACGCGGCGCCACGCTGGGCATCAAGCAGCTTTTCGCCAAGGACAAGGAATCATGGACGGCCGATGGCAGCTATTTCTCGGGCAATGCCGCCAACAATTCACTTTACACGACGAACTATTATACGGGTGCGTCAGGGTCTTCGCTGAGCAGCAGCGACCTGCAAAAGATCATCGGGGGCGGTAATGATCACAATGTGATCCTGCAGACCGACTACTCGGATCCTCTAACGCCCAAGACCACGCTGGAGGCCGGGCTGCGGGCTGCTTTACAGGGCCGGCTGAACATCAATGACAACTATACCTATGATACCGATTCTGCGGCTTATGAGCTGGTCCCGAGCGCGGCGAGCAATTACAAGAGCCGGAGCAATGTCTATGCGGCGTATGCGACGATTGCCAGCAGCTTTGGCGGGTTTAGCTACAAGGCCGGGTTGCGGGCGGAGAGCTCGCACTATCATGGCACGTTGCTGAATAACGGGCAGTCATTTAGTAACCAGTATCCGGTGAGCCTTTTTCCTTCGTTGTTCCTGGGGCAGAAGCTGGGTGATGGGCAGGAGCTGCAGCTGAGCTATACGCGGCGGGTGAACAGGCCAAACTTTTTCGAGCTTGTTCCTTATACCGATTCTTCCAACAAGCTGAACATCACGCGGGGTAATCCCGGCCTGGTGCCGGAGTTTACGCAATCGTTGGAACTCACCTATCTGAAGACTTTGCCGCACAATAGTACTCTCATGGGTTCCGTGTACTACAAACATACGGACCACCTCATCACCGGCTATATCGAAGCCGATACAAATTCGTCCTCGGGGGCGGTATCGCTGATCAACACCTATATCAATGCGGAGTCCAGCAATTCGGTGGGCGCCGAGCTGACGGGGCAGGTGTCGCTCACGAAATGGTGGGATTTTACGGCCAATGTCAATCTTTATCACTCGCAGATCAATGTGGGGTCGCTGGATGCCGCTGAGCAGCAGGCCTTGTGGAGCTGGTTTGGGAAGGCGAATACGAGCTTCAGGCTGCCTTCCGGTTTTAGTCTTCAGCTTTCGGGCTTATATCAATCGAAGACCAATCTGCCGGTCAACACCAACTCGAATCAGCCCGGACCACCCAATATGCAGTCGCAGAGTGCGTCGCAGGGTTATATCAAGTCGTTTTATGATGTCGATGTGGCGGTCAAGAAGACGCTGTTAGCCGGGAAGCTTGTGGTTGCAGCGAGCTTTAACGATATCTTCCGCAGCCGGATACAGGATCAGTATTCCTACAGTGCCTATGCGGTGCAGGATTTTAGCCGGCTGAGGGACCCGCAGCTGTTGCGGTTGAATGTTTCCTGGAATTTCGGGAAGGTCGATGCCAGTTTGTTCAAGCGGAAGAACAACAATGTCCAGAGCGAGGACCAATAGTCCTGACGACGACCAATAAAAAAACTATATTTACTTGCATGAGGGCTTTTTGGCACAATCGAAGGCTGATCCGGGTGTTGACGCATGTGGCGGTGTGGGTGATCGTGCTGTCCCTACCCTATTTGCTGGATTCCCATCATGGGGAGCCGCATCATGGGGATAGCGACCGGGTGGCCCGGGGATTTTTCTGGCTCAACTTTTTTACGAGCGTGTTTTGGATCGGACCTTTTTATTTCAATGCTTATCTGCTGACACCACGATTCTTTTATCACCGGCGTTACCTTGTTTTTACGGGTATGGTGGCGCTGGTGTTCGGGGTGGTGCTGATGATCCATTTTGTGCTCGTCCGGTATGTGTTCTTTCTGCCACATTTCATCTTTATAGGGGCAACGGGGTTTCTATTACCGGCGTATTTGCTGACGATAGCCGTGAGCACCACCTTCCGGTTCGTTGTCGATAAGACGATCGCGGATCAGCGGGCGAAGGAGCGGCAGGAGGAAAATCTCAAAACGGAGCTAAGCTTTTTACGGTCCCAGATCAATCCGCATTTCATTTTTAATATCCTCAATAACCTGGTCGCGCTGGAGCAGATGAAATCGCCGGAGCTGGGGCCGACCATTTTAAAGCTTTCCTCACTGATGCAGTATATGTTATATGATACGGACGAAGAAAGCGTGGCATTAAGCAAAGAGGTCGAGTATTTGCAAAGCTTTATCGATCTGCAAAAGCAGCGTTTTGGTGCGAAGGTGGTGGTGAATGTCGGCCTTGATGTCCCCCCAGGGGGGTATGAGATCGAGCCGATGCTGTTGATCCCTTTTGTCGAGAATGCCTTCAAACACGGCGTGGGGATGATCGAGCGGCCGTGTATCGAGATCAACTTGCGGGTTCGGGAGGGGGTGTTGTACTTCGCCGTTCGGAATAGGTATGACCCGGCTTCATCGGAGATCAAGGATAAGAGCTCGGGGATCGGGCTGGGCAATGTGAGCCGGCGGCTGGATCTGTTGTACGGGAAACAGCATGTGTTGCTGGTGAGCCGGGGGGAAGGTTGGTTTACCATATCACTCCAATTAAATCTACATTGATGCTCAGATGTATTGCCGTTGACGATGAGCCGCTTGCCCTGGGACTGGTGACGGATTATATCCGGAAGATCCCCTTCCTGGAGCTGGTGGCGGCCTGCGGTGATGCCTTCGAGGCGGCTGCCACGTTGCAGTCGTCTTCGGTCGACCTGATGTTCATCGATATCCAGATGCCGGGGCTTACGGGGTTGCAGTTCATTCAGAGTCTGGCGAAGCGGCCGATGGTGGTCATCGTGACGGCCTATAAGAAATTTGCGCCCGAGGGTTTCGATCTGGATGTTGTCGATTACCTGATCAAACCCGTGGGGCTCGACCGGTTCATGAAGGCATGTTATAAGGCGCAGGAGCTGCATCAGCTGCGTATGGCGCCTTCGGGTGCGGCTTCGGACTTCTTTTTTGTAAATGTGGATTATAGCCTGGTGAAAGTGTTGTTCGCCGATATCGTTTGGTGTGAGGGGTCGGGGGATTATGTGAAGATACATCTGCGGTCGTCGCCGAAGCCCTTGCTGGTGCGAACGAGTGCCAAGACCTTGGAGGGCGAGCTGCCGGCTGACAGATTTTTGCGAATCCACAAATCGTATATCGCTGCTGTCGCAGCTATTACGGCCGTGCGGAAGAATAGTTTGTTCATCGGTGAGCTGGAGCTGCCGGTGGGTGAGACGTATCGGGAGGCCTTGCGGCGGGTTACGGGGAGGGAGCTTTGATCGCCTGGGTGGGGCGGCTATTTGGCGCGTGGGCTATTTTGACGCGTTGGTCTCGCGTTTTAGCAGGCGGTCGAGGGAAATGGGGCCGGAGCCGATGATGATGAACAGTGTGAGCAGGGAGAGGACGATGATGGAGAGCCAGAGTTCGGCGAAGACGAAGGGCCGGATAATGTTCACGAGGAAGACGGCGCCGAAGACTACGGGCAACTGCAGGATGGCCCACAGGCGGGTGAAGAGGCCGAGGGCCATGAGGCCGCCGCCCAGGACATGGATATAGCTTACGTAAAACACGATGGCGGAGATGAGGGCCGGGGGCTGGTTGATAGCTTCTTTCTCCAGAATGAGGTCTCTCAAATAGCCAGAGTCCTCGAGGAATACGATCCCTTTGTTCATGAGGAAAAGTCCGAGGATGATCCGAACGACATCCAGGACCCAGGGGTGATGGTTGTCGCCCCAGGTGGCGATCTTCTTTGCATAATTCATATTGTAAGGGAAGTTACACAAATTAATCTTATGGGTCGAGCGGATCGCCGGGATCTCGCCCGGGACGAGGATCGCGGTGTATTTGTATTTAGGGTGTCATCGCTTTTTAGGAGCCTGGTTAGCTGTGGCGACTGACCGATGGCGGTGAACAGGTAAAAATCCTTGTCCGCGACTTCCTCGTCGGAATGAAGAAAGCGATAGCCCGGACGGTAGCCGGCGCCGGGCTGGGCGAAGAGGGCCATCGAAAGAAGACAGAGGATGGCGGTGAGGGTGGATGTTTTCATCATTTTTATAGTCTGAAAATTCCGGTTTTGGAACTAGCGGAGACGGAGATTCTTTCTGCGGATGGAGAAGGGGGTGAGGTCGAAGCCGGTGGACTGGTCGAGGGCCAGGTCGGTTAGGATACGGCCGATGATGGCGCTGAATTTAAAGCCGTGGCCGGAGCAGGGGCTGGCAATGACGATGTTGGGATGGTCGGGGTGGAGGTCGATGATAAAATCTTCGTCGGGGGTGATGGTGTACATGCATACGCAGCTTTTTTGGAAAATGGGGTCGATGGTTAGATAGGACGCCGCTGTTTGCTGCATGGCTGTTATTTCTCCTTTTTCGACATTTTTCGAGAGCTCGTCGGGGTTGATGAGGCGGCCGCCGTGGTGCCAGCCGAGTTTGAGGCCGTGGGCGGGGTCGGGGATGCCGTAGAACATTTTGCCTTTCTCGTATTCCCAGAGGAAGATGGGGGTCGCTTCCGTGTTTTTGGCGCGGTCGCGGAACCAGAAGAGGGGTTGGCGGCGGATGGAGAGGGGCAGGTTTAGCTCGGGGAATAGGGTATTGAGCCAGGCGCCGGCGGTGACGATGAGTTTTGCAGTGCGGTATTTTCTTTTTGTGGTGGTAAGCTCGATGGTTTCTTTTGACGGGTTGATCTTTATGACCTGCTCGTCGGTGTTTACTTGTGCGCCGTTGGCCGCGGCGGTTTGCAGGAAGGTGTCGATGGCGGCTTCGGGAAAAAGAATGCCGGCTTCGTGTTCGAGGACGCCGACGGTATCGCCCGTAGGACGGAAGGCTGGGAAGCGGTTGCAGATGGCCGTGGCATCGAGGTAGTCATAGGGAATGTTGTGCGTCTCGGCGCTGAGCCTGGCGCCGCTTACAACGGTGGAGTCTTTTTTGCCAAGGAAGAGGCCGCCTGTTTTTTTGTACAACGGCCGGCCGGCGATCTCGCCAAGTTCCTTCCAGATGGGATAGGCTGCGCGAACGAGCGGGACGTAGAGCGGGTTCTCGTGATAAGCCTGGCGGATGATGCGGCTTTCGCCGTGTGAGGAGCCGCGCTGGTGCGGAGGGTGGAAGCGGTCGATGCCGGCGATCTTTTTGCCGGTGCAGGAGAGATGCCAGAGGGTCGAGCTGCCGTGGGCGCCAAGGCCTATAACGACGATATCATAGGTTTCGATGTCTGCCATGGAGGCAAGTTAGTTGAATCTTGCGATGCCTGCGCTGAGGAGCGCGGGATCAATAAAACGACTAGCGGTTTCATTTTTCTCTAATAGATGCCGGCGTTGTGATTCACCAACGTGGCCGCTTGTTCGAGGGTCATGCCGAAATGGTCGGCGACCAGCTGGGGCGGATTGGCGGTGAGCCAGTCGTTGAGTGACAGCTCCTGGTATACGGGGCTGTTGAACAGTACGACGAGCCTGAGCGTTTCCGAACCGGTGTTCTCGATGAAGTGGCCATAGCCTTGTTTGATAAACGCCACCTTCCCTTTGTCGAAAGGCATGGTCTTTGTCCGGCCATGTGACCCAAAGATCGTGACCTTTCCGGAACCTTCCATCACATATTGCCATTCGTCGGCATTGGGGTGCCAGTGCAGTTCGCGGATAGCGCCGGGTTCGATGTTCATGCGGATGGCAGTGAGGGTGCTTTGGATGGGGAATTCCAGTGACGAGACGACGATATGGTGCCCGCCTTTGAAGTCCTGACGGATACCGTCTTTCTCCATTTGGAATCTATGCGCTGTAGGGCCGAAGGGGATGGTGGGATTAATATTCGTTGGTCGGGGTTCGGCAGGGCGTTTGCCGATGCCGATGTAGAGCTCTTTTTTGGGCAGGCCGGCGAAGAAGCTGGCGGGGAGGCCGGTGTTCTTTGCCATGATCTCGGGGGAGGTGTGCGAGACCCAATCCGTAATACTAAACGTCCCAAATTCCGAGAAGTGGCCGCTATCGAATCCCAGGAGGAAATGACAGGGTTTATCGCCGAGGCATTGGAGCATGTGGCCGTGGCCTTTGGGGAAGTACCAGATATCGCCCTGGTCGAAGTCGTCTGTCGAGGTGGTGCCGTCGGGGGTGATGACGGTGGTTCGCACGCGGCCTTCGAGGACATAGGCCCATTCCGCGGCGATGGAGTGCCAGTGGAGTTCGCGGAAGGCGCCGGGGTTGAGACGCATAGAGACGCCGGCGATGCTTTGCGAGACGGGGAATTCTTCTACTGTCGCTTCTTTGGCGGAGCCGCCTTCGCCGGACCAGCCTTTGGAGCCGTTTTCGATGTCGTAGATAAAGTCTTCGAGTTCTTGTTGGGCTGCGGCGGTGGCGGTGGGTGCGGCTTGGGCGGCTGGGCCTGCTGGGGCGGCTTGGCTGCGGGGGGCCCGGGCCGACTGGTTGTCGGAGGCTTGAGCTTTGTCGGGTAGAAGTGAGGAGGCGACGAGGCCTACGGTTGAGAGGGAGGCCGCAGAGAGGAAGCTACGTCTTGGGATCTGCATATATTTTGGTTTTTGTCCGGACAAATGTAGACGAAAATTCCAACTAAACATCTGATGATTTATGCAACATCTTATGTTTAGGGTTAAAAAACGGTAATAGGGGGTTAAAACATCGTATGTTTGCCGCATGAGGACGAAGCTGTACAATAAAATTGTGGACCGGTTGCTGGCGGATATCAACAGCGGGAAATACAAGCCGGGGGAGAAGATCCCGCCGGAGCCCGAGTTGATGAAGTTGTATGGGGTGGGCAGGTCGACGATCAGGGAGGCTATCAAGACCCTGGCTATGTCGGGTATCCTGCTTGTGCAGCAAGGGTCGGGGACTTCGGTGAATGCGAACCTGGAGGGGTTGAGTATCGAGCAGCGGTTGCGGCAGGCCGATGTTGGGGATATCCAGCAAGTGCGTAAGCTGCTTGAAAGAGAGATCGTTCGGCTGGCGGTGGCGAACCGGAGCCTGGAAGACCTGGCAGCGATCGCGGAGGCGCTCGAGGCTCGGCGGCAGGCATTGCTGGCTGAGGATCTGGCCGGCACGACGGAGGCCGATATTGCGTTTCATATGGCTGTTGCGCGGGCGTCGGGGAATTCTGTACTCGCCGATCTTTATTATCACTTCACGCTGATCTTACGGGATTACTTCAATACCCGCCGTGTGCGGGGCATCAGCAGGTTCGCCATGAACCATTATTTACACGAAGACTTATTGGCGGCGATCGGGCGGCAAGATGCGGGGCGCGCGGAGGAGGTGTTGGCGGCGATCATCGCGGAGGGAAGTTGAGCTCGAGGCATTGCGACGGAGGCACGCGGGGACGGAGCGCGGGAGAATAAGCTTTTGCCATTTTTAACTGAAGATTTGCATAATTCGCGACTGGCATGGCTAGCCGAGGGGCGTGGGCGGGCTCGCATTTTGCGGCGTGATACATTTGTGAAAATCTTCGATCATGAAAAGAGGTTTGTTAATTTTTTGCATCGCTTATGTGACGAGCGCTGCGAATGCGCAGAACGAATGGCCGGTAAAAATTACGGCCGGTGATGGAACGATCATCAACATCTATGAGCTTCAGCCAGAGAGTCTCAAAGGAGATATGCTGACGGCCCGAGCGGCCGTCTCGATAAAGGACCCGGGTGCGAGCAACCCGGTATTCGGCGCTTTTTGGTCTAAGGACCGGATCGCCACGGACAGGGACAACCGGGTCGCGATGCTGGACTCGGTAACGGTGACGAATATCCGCATCCCTGCCGACAGCAACAACAACAGGAGCGACTATTATAAATCGGAGATCCAGGCCAGGCTGCCGGCGGTTGCGGGTTCCATCCCGCTGGATGAATTACTGACCTCGCTAGACCAGAACATGGAGGAGACGCGGCAGTCGAACAAGATCAATACGACGCCCCCGCCTATCCTGCTCACCGACAAACCCGCCATGCTCGTGAGCATCGACGGTGAGCCGCATCTGCAGGAAAATCACCAGTGGGGTCTGGATGCTGTGGTCAACACTCCTTTTACTATCGTAAAAGACAAGAACGGGCAGTTCTATCTGCTGGGCGGCGATCGCTGGTATGTCGCCGGCAATGCAACCGGACCGTATACGTTGGTCACCACAAAGTCCGACCGGAAGCTGCGGAAGATCGAAAAGGATTTTCGTAAGCATGACAGGGAGCCTGAAACACCTGATAGCGTGATACCAGCTATCCTGGTGACGACCACGCCGGCGGAATTGTTACAAACCAGCGGCGCGCCGAATCTCGCGCCGATAGAAGGGACGAATTTATTGTATGTGCAAAATTCACCAGATAATATTTTTCTGGATACGCGTTCGCAGACCTATTATGTGCTGATCTCGGGCCGCTGGTATAGGTCCGCTAAGCTGCAGGCGGGAACCGGCTGGACCTATGTTGCGGCGGATCATCTGCCGGCAGATTTTGCCAGGATACCGAAGGGGTCGCCAAAAGATAATGTGTTGGCGAGTGTTGCCGGTACAGAGGAGGCGCGGGAGGCGGCCCTGGATGCGCAGATCCCGCAGACGGCGCGGGTCGACCGAAAGACGGCTACCACGACCGTGACCTATGACGGCGCCCCGGACTTCAAGCCGGTGCCCGGTACGCAGCTACTCTATGCCGTTAATTCGCCCAATACCGTTTTGCGTGACGGCAACAATTACTATGCACTGGATAACGGCGTTTGGTTCACCTCCAGCCAGCCTACCGGGCCGTGGGAGGTGAGCACCGTAAGACCGAATGAGCTGGATGCGATACCACCGAGTTCACCTGTGTATAATGCAAAATATGTGGACATCTACGACGTGACGCCCGATTATGTATATATGGGTTATACGCCGGGGTATCTCGATAATTTCCTTTACGGGCCGACGGTAGTATTCGGTACGGGGTATTATTATCAGCCGTGGTTTGGAACCTACTATTATCCGCGACCCTGGTGCTGGGGTTTTGACATGATCTATACGCCCTGGTATGGATGGGGTTTCGGTTTTGATTTCGGGTATGACTGGTTCAATCTCGGTTTCGATTGGGGTTGGGGAGGTTGGTGGGGTGGCTGGTGGGGGCCGGCCTTCTATTATCCGGCCTGCTGGGGACATGTCCCTTATGGTTTTTATGGCCATAGGGCGGCCCCGCCCTTCCGTACCTGGGTACACGCTCACAACAATCTCTATCATGAGCGTCCGGGTATTATGCCGCGCTCGATAGGCCGGCCGGGGATCAGGAACGGGTCTGGTTTTGTAGCGGATCAGCACGGTAATGTCTTTCAGCGCGACGGACATGGCAATTGGTCGGCGCGTTCCTTTGGACGACCTGACGATGGACAATTGAACAGGCATTGGCAGCTACAACAAAGGGGTGAGATTCGGGCCAACAATTTTCAGCATGTGCGGACTATTGCTACGCCGCATTTCGGTGGGTTCCGTGGCGGCGGTTTTCGCGGCGGTGGGTTCCATGGCGGCGGTGGTGGCGGTTTTCATGGAGGGAGACGTTGAATTGCAACAACCTTGCGATAATAAGCTTTCTCATACCTCTTTATACGCTTAATTTTGCGGCGCGATCCGGCGATGCGGAAGTAATGAAGATTTAATAAACCGCATCGCCGTTTTCTGCATATTTGCGAATAAGCGTAACGGAATAGCTATGAGAAAGAAGCTGAGATACCTGCTGGTGGTCCTATTTTCGGTCCTATTAAAAGTGCAAGGGGTGTATGCCCAACATATGGATTCCACGCATGTGAATCCATGGAATTACCATTTTCAGGTTACGGTGATCGATCAAAACCATAGTGGTTTCAATGCCAAATACAGCGGCGTGAACAGCCTGGCCGATTCGGTGGAAACGGGGGCCAACAGTGTCACCGCCACGCTCTACCTGGGAAGGAGGTTGTGGAAGGGCGGCGCGGCGCATTTTAACGCCGAGCTTTCCGGCGGTCATGGACTTAGTTCTACGCTGGGTGTGGCCGGCGCGCTGAACGGCGAGACCTATCGCATAGGCGACCCTGCCCCGGTGATATCGGCGGCGAGGTATTTTATCCAACAGATGATCCCGCTGGGGCATACGGGTTATGTACATCAAGAAGATGATATCGACAATCAGCTGGAAGGTACCATCCCCAGCAGCAGACTCGTCATCTCCGCCGGCAAATTCTCGATGTCCGATTTTTATGATGACAACGTCTATAGCCATGATCCGCGCACCCAGTTTATGAACTGGTCGTTGATGAGCAATGGAGCCTGGGATTATCCTGCCAACACCAAGGGCTACACGTATGGATTGGTCGTCGAGCTGATCAAACCAGGCTGGGAGGCTCGGATATCAAGTGTATCGGTGTCGGCTACCGCCAATCATAGCGATATGGAGTATCGTTTTGGCAAGGCGCATTCTGAAACACTGGAACTCGTCAAGAAGCTGCAGTTGGTCAATGGTCAGCCGGGATCGTTAGGAGCTATCGTGAGCTATTCGGCTTCTCGCGCACCTTCTTACCAGGACGGGCTCACGGCCATCAAAACGGGCAATACCGCGCTGTTGAATGTGTTCTCGGGAAATGCGGAAGGGCTTTCCTACGGTGGGCACAAAACGGGAGTGTATCTCAATTTTGCACAGGGGCTCACCGAAGACCTTGGGTTTTTCGCCAGGGCGGGATGGAATGACGGGAAGTATGCGACATGGGCCTTTACGGAGATCGACCAGACCATAACAGCGGGGTTGTCGCTCAAGGGGACCAGCTGGAAGAGAAAGGACGATGTGGTGGGGATCGGGCAGATCGTGAACGGGATCTCGAAGGATCATCAGGCCTTTCTGAAGGCGGGGGGAAATGGATTTATCATCGGGGACGGCAATCTCAACTACGGGAATGAGACCATTACCGAATTCTATTATAACGTGGCTGTCAATAGAACCTTTTGGTTGAGTTTCGATTATCAGCTGGTGATGAACCCGGGGTATAATAAAGACCGGCAGGGTCCGGTGCATGTGTTTGGGTTCAGGGGGCATATCGCTTTTTAACTGCGCAATCGGTTGTGTGAAAAAAAGCGGTTAAAAAGCCCTATTTTGCCTGATGCAATCGTCCAAAACTCAACGCGCCATTTACATCATCGGGGGGCTCTTTTTTATCTTTGGCTTCGTCACCTGGTTAAATTCTACGCTAATCCTTTATCTGAAGCTGGTGTGTCAGCTTCAGACGGATGTGGAGGCCTTCTTCGTGACCTCCGCTTTTTATCTCTCCTATTTCGTTTTGTCCCTGCCGGCGGCCTATGCCCTCAAGATGACCGGGTTCAAACGGGGCATGGCGCTCGGGTTGATCGTCATGGGTATCGGGGCGCTGCTATTTGTACCTGCCGCCTCGCAACGGAGCTTTCCGCTGTTCCTGCTGGCGCTTTTTATACAGGGGGGTGGCTTATCCATCCTTCAGACCGCGTCGAATCCCTATATCAGCATCCTGGGGCCGATAGAAAGCGCGGCCAAGCGGATCAGCATCATGGGTATCTGCAATAAAGCTGCGGGCGCGCTGGCGCCGTTGATCTTTGGATTCGTGCTGCTGCGCGGGACGGATGTGATCCAGCAACAACTGGCGACCACCAACGATCCCGTCAAGCGGAACCAGTTGCTGGGCGAGCTGGCGGGGCGGGTGACGACGCCTTATGTTGTGATCGCCATCATTTTGTTTATCGTGGCGTTCCTGATCTATCGTTCGCAATTGCCGGAGATCGAAACGGAAGCGTCGGTGGAGGGTGATCTGGTGGCGGAGGACAAGAAAAGCATTTTGGATTACCCGCACTTGTTGCTGGGAGCGGTCTGTATCTTCGTGTATGTGGGTGTGGAGGTGATGGCGGGTGACGCCATCGGGGTCTATGGGAAATCGGAAGGTATCCCGATCGGGATCGCCAAGAACTTTACGAGCCTTACGCTGATCGCCATGCTGGTGGGCTATCTTACAGGGGTGATCTGTATACCGAAGTATTTCAGTCAACGGATCGGGTTGCGGGTGTCGGCTATGCTGGGCATCGTTTTCTCGACATTGGCTTTTTTAACGACGGGGTATGCGGCGATAACTTTTGTGGCTTTGCTGGGATTGGCGAATGCGCTGATGTGGCCGGCGATCTGGCCGCTGGCGATCGACGGGCTTGGTCGGCATATCAAAACGGGTGCGGCGCTGCTGGTGATGGGTATTGCCGGGGGGGCGGTGATCCCGCTGATCTATGGAGCGCTGAAAGGGAATCCGCAGATCGGGAATAAGCTGGCTTATTTTTATTGCATGATGCCCTGCTATCTGTACATTCTCTATTATGCGGTTTGGGGGCATAAAGTGGGACGGCGGTTCTTGCGGTTGGCCGGGGCATAAAAAAGAAGACCAGCCCAGAAATGGGCATGGTCTTGACCCTTAAAACAACCTGTCGCAAAAGTTGTGACGTGAGTTTAGTAACGGACGTCGTTTAAATACTACGCAAACGTAGTGTTTTATCTTTTCCATATATCAAATTTGCCTTAATTATTTTTCTGACCCTAAAAAGGCGATCAGCGACCCCTAGCCGAAAAAGACGGTTCGGCGGCGGGAGCCGGGCGGATGTCGGCGAGGGTGGTGCAGAAGATATCGATCTCCTGGTCCGTATTGTAATAGTGCACCGAGGCCCGGAGGATGACGGCGAGGTGGTGCTGGTTCATATAGACCGGCGTGGAAGCCGTGCGGCTTATGGATACATTTATGTTTTTTTCCTGCAGGGCAGTTTTTACTTTTATCGCATCGATGCCGGCGACGGTGAAGGTGACGATACCGCACAGGTGCTTTCCCATGTCGTGGACGGTGACGCCGGGAATGGCGGAAAGCTTGTTCCGGAGGCTAGCGGCGAGGTAACCGATGCGTTTTTCGATGCGGTCGAGGCCGAGATCCAATGCCTGCTGAACAGCGGCGCCGAGACCGAGGGTGAGGGCGCGATTCTTCTCATAGAGCTCGAAGCGGCGGGCGGTGTCGAGTGCCGTAAACCCATTTTCGCTGACCGAAGCGACGGAGTGGCCATCGAAAAATAGCGGCCGGAGCTTGTCCTGGGCGGTCTTCCGGATATAGACGAAGCCGGTACCACGGGGCGCCCGCAGGTATTTCCGGCCGGTCACTGCGAGCATATCGCAGCCAATGGCTTCCACGTCGAGGGGCAACTGCCCTACCGATTGGCAGGCATCTACCAGATACAGGATATTGTGACGGCGGGCTATTTGCCCGATTTCCTTTATAGGGAGGATATTGCCTGCGGCCGACGGGATGTGGGTGATGGCGATCAGCCTGGTCTTTGGGTTGATTGCTTTCCCGAGGGCCTGCAGATCGAAATTGCCTTCCGCGTCATTGGGGATCACCGTCAGGCGGATGTCCTGGGTTCTTTTGACGTTGAGGAAGCCGAGGTGATTAGTAACATATTCCATTTCCGAGGTAATGACCTCGTCGCCGGGTTGGAAATCGATGCCGTTGAAGGCCAGGTGCCAGGCGGTGCTGGCATTCTCGACCAGGGCGATCTCATTTTGCCGGGCGTTGATCAGCCTTGCGATCAGCGTATATACGTACTCGAGTTCGGCAGCGTATCTGGCCTCGGTCTCGTAACCTCCTTTGATCGCTTCTTCCTGCAGGTAACGGATGACGGTATCCACGGTGTTATCCGCGGGCAGGGATGAGCCGGCGTTGTTGAAGTGGATGAGTTCGCTTGTTCCGCGGGTGGCGGCTCTCAAGGTCTCGATCTCGTGGGGCTGCATGTCATGGCGTTGCATCTGAGGGGGCTGCATGGATCTTTTTTTACAAAGTAACCGTTTTTCCGGGGTGCTGAACAGAATCAGAAATAAGGTTTTGGGGTAGATCAGTTCGTTGTGCAATTCTTTGTGCTATTTTAGCGTCATGCATGCTGGTCCAAGCGCCAAAAAGAATTTATCCCTGGGCGCGGGGTTGTTGTTCTCGATCCTTTGGTCATCGGCGTCGACTGCCACCAAGATCGGGTTGCAGGTTTTGCAGCCTTTTACTATTTGCGTTGTTCGGTTCTTTACGGCGGGGACGTTGATGATCATCATCAGCCATGTGATCTTACGGCAGCGGCTACCCAAGGGCCGCCAATGGGGACAGATCGCCATCTACGGGTTGTTGGCCAACACGATCTACCTGGGTCTTTATGTGATTGCCATGCGACAGGTATCGGCGGGTCTCGGGTCGCTTTCGGTTGCTACTTCGCCGGTGTTTATCAATCTCATGAGCGCGATCTTTTTGCGTCAGCGGCTGAAGCCGGTGACTGTCTTCTGCTTGTTGCTATGTATGGGCGGGGTGTTGATCGCGGCCTGGCCTTTGCTGCGTAATAGCAGCGCGACCCCTTTTGGTTTGTTGTTGCTGCTGATCGCGATGGTCGCCTATTCGATCAGCGTGTTGTATTTTTCGCGGACGGACTGGAAGGGTTTGACGCGGTTGACGATCAACGGATGGCAGGTATTACTGGGCGGCGTGTTCCTGCTGCCGGCGATGGTGTATGTCTACCAGAGCGGTCTCAACGTCTGGGGGATCAAAGGCCTAGGGGCTATCGGGTGGCTGGCCATCATGGTTTCCGTTTCGGCGGTTTCGTTGTGGCTGTTCCTTTTGCATGAAGATGCCGAGCGGAGTTCGTTTTGGCTTTTTCTATGCCCGGTGTTCGGTTTTATCCTTTCCAATATCTTTACACATGAGCCGCTTACACTTTTCACGCTGGTGGGTATGCTGTTAGTGCTCGGTGGTATTTATTGGCAACAACAGGTAAAGAAATAATTATGGCTATTACAGCGCCCAATAAAGATAAACGGGTAAGCGATCATCTCGCTAACGAACGGACGTTTCTTGCCTGGATCCGGACGAGCATCGGCATCATGGCATTTGGGTTCGTAGTGGTGCGGTTCTCGCTTTTCGTCAAGCAGCTGACGATGATACTGGATAAAGACAAGATGGGTTCTTCTGCGGCGGTGGATCGCGGTCACCACAGCGCTTTTATCGGCATCGTGCTGGTCGCATCGGGTTTGCTGACGACGGTGTTTTCGTTTGTACGTTTTATGAAATCGAAGGCGCAGATCGAATCGGGTGAATACCGGTCGTCGTCGCCGCTTATCTGGCTGGTGACGGCGTTTATTTTTTTCGTCAGCGTCCTGCTGATCGTTTATTTGATTCAAATTATCTGAATCAGGTTTTCCGTTGAGGGTGTTAGTGTGCCGAACGGCTCACATTGTGTGAGCGCTGCAACTTCTTCGACGGCTTCGGGGGCTGCGGCTATCAGCAGGCCGCCGCTGGTTTGCGGGTCGGCGAGGATATATCGTTGTTCTTCCGTGAGCGGGCCGATCTTATGGCCATAGCTGGCCCAGTTGCGCTGGGTGCCGCCGGGGATGCATTTTTTATCCAGGTACTGTTGGAGGGTGGCGATGGCCGGGATCTTGCCGAACTCGATAGCCGCCGAGACATGGCTGCCTTCGCACATCTCTGCGAGATGCCCCAGCAGGCCGAAGCCCGTGACGTCGGTCATCGCTTTGACGCCTTGTATCTTTCCCAGTTTCTCGCCCAGCAAGTTTAGGGTCGTCATGCTTTTCAGGGCGATGGCGGCGTCTTCGGCGTGGAGGAGGCCTTTCTTTTGCGCCGTGGAGAGGATGCCTACCCCGAGGACCTTGGTGAGGAAGAGTCGGCAGCCGGGGGTGGCGGTGCTGTTGCGTTTGAGATTATTTACGGCGACGAGGCCATTGACGGCGAGACCGAATACCGGTTCGGGACAGTCGATACTGTGGCCGCCGGCGAGGCTGATGCCGGCTTCGGCGCAGATGGCGCGGGATCCTTCCAGGACCTTTTGGGCTGTTTCGGGTGGCAGCTTGTCGATAGGCCAGCCGAGGATGGCGATGGCCAAAACGGGTTTTCCACCCATGGCATAGACGTCGCTGATGGCGTTGGCAGAGGCGATGCGGCCAAAATCGTAAGGGTCGTCGACGATGGGCATGAAAAAATCCGTGGTAGAGATCAGTGCGTTTCCATCGTTCAAGTCCCAGACCGCGGCATCGTCGCGTTCCGCGTTGCCTACGAGCAGCCGGGGGTCGATGGGCATTTTGATGGGACTATGTAAGATCTTATCGAGGATGGCGGGGCTGATCTTGCAACCGCAGCCGGCGCCATGTGAATACTGCGTGAGTTTTATCGGTTCCATATGATATTTCTTTCTTCCGCGGCTTTTAGCAACAAGCGGGCGTTTATCTTCGGGTCGTTTTGTGCGGTCGGTATTTGCCGGATCGTTGCGGGGTCGCGATCGTTGAGGCCGCGTTGATAGGTCTTGTCATAATAAACGAGGACCGCCCGGATGAAATCGGCCATCCGGTTTTCGGAGATGGCGGCTATGGCGTTCTTTGTTTGTTCGGGGCCGAGACGCTTTTTTATTCTTTGAGTGCAGGAAATCAGGAAGTCCTTGTCCAGGCCACCGTATTCTTGTAATAAGTTTTCGACGCGTTGATCGACGGGCACCTGCAGATCGAAGTGAAAGGCATTCCGGAGCTGGGTCCAGAAGGGTTTGGGGATGCCATTTTTGCCGATGTTGAGGGATTCGTCTTCGATCCAGATAGGCCTGGTGCTGTCGAGTCCCGCTAACGTTGTCGCCAGGTCGTTTTCGAATTGCTCCTGGGTAGGCTGGATGAGGCGGTTGAGAGAGCCATAGGTCGATCCCTGATGCTGGGCGAGGTCTTCCAGGTCGATGGTTTGCCCGCCGAGCGCCTTTAGCTGCCCGAGGATCTTCGTTTTACCGGAGCCCGTGTTCCCGCCAATAACGTTGAGCGTATAAGGCCGCTCCCACTGGCGCGCCGTCCATCGCCGGTAGTTCTTATAGCCGCCCTGGAGGAGGCTGACGTCAAAGCCATAGAGATCGAAGGCCCAAGCCATGGCGGAGCTGCGCATCCCCCCGCGCCAACAGTGGAGGGCCAGCTTTTTCTGTGGGGCGATGAGGAGGGCCTGACGGATAAATTCGGCCCATTTGGGTCCGGTGAGGTCGAAGCCCAGAAGGATGGCCGCCTCCTTGCCCTCGCGTTTATAGGTGGTCCCTACCCTCGCCCGCTGCTCGTCGGAGAAAAGGGCGATATTCACCGCGCCGGGGATATGTCCATGGGCGAATTCCGCCGGGGCGCGCACGTCGACGACGGGCAGATCCCCTGCCCTTTTTTCAAATTCTTCGATGGAGATGCGGTGAGTCACTGCAAATGCGCAAAGATACCTATTTTTACCATGTAAAGTCTGATGCCAATGTATGCGAAGCTCCTTCTTTCCCTGCTTTTTTTGGGCCTTCTTCAACAGCCTGTGGACCCCTGGACGCCTCAACAGCTTATGGAACCCGCCGACCTGGCGGCCCGGATCAAGAACGGGACGACGCCATTGCTCATTTGCGTAGGCCCTTCCGGACTGATCACGGGGTCTGTCGAGACGGGGCCGGCTCATGAGGCGGCTCATTTGGATTCTTTGAAGAGGCTCCTGGCTTCAGTGAACCGGAACCGCGAGATCGTGATCTATTGCGGCTGTTGTCCTTTTGTGCATTGCCCGAATGTGCGGCCGGCGTTCAATTTACTCGTTTCGATGCATTTTACGCATGCCCGGTTGCTGGACCTCGCGCATAATATCAAAACAGATTGGCTTGATCACGGATATCCGGTAAAAGAGGAGGGGGCGCATGCAAAGTAAGGACGTCCACCCTAGTGTAAAAGGGATGCGGACGACGGCCCTGGGTATTGCCATCAGCATCGTGCTGGTGTTTGTGAAATTTATTTCCGGGCATATCGGTCATTCCTATGCCCTGATCGCGGATGGTTCCGAGACAGCCGCGGATGTGCTGAGCTCGGCCTTGCTATGGATCGGATTGCGGATCTCGCTCAAGCCTGCCGACAAAGAGCATCCCTACGGTCATGGGAAGGCAGAGCCGCTGGTGGGGGTATTGATCGCCCTGTTCCTGATCGCAACGGCGATCTGGATCGCTTATAACGCCATCGTTTTTATCCGCACACCGCATCATCTCCCCGAGAAGTTTACGCTGGCTATTCTATTTGTCGTGATCTTGATCAAGGAGGCAATGTTCCGCTATGTGCTGAAGGTAGGAAAAGAGATCAATAGCCAGGCGGTAAAGTCCGACGCCTATCACCACCGGAGCGATGCCATTACTTCTATCGCCGCCTTTATCGGTATCCTTGTGGCTGTGATCCTGGGCAAAGGGTATGAGTCCGCGGACGACTGGGCTGCCTTGATCGCTTCTTTTATTATTCTGTATAACGGTATCCACCTCTTACGGCCGGCGCTCAATGAGATCATGGATGCGGCGCCGTCCAATGAGATCGTGGGGAAGGTGCGGGAGTTGGCGGCAAATATTCCCAATGTCGACCTGGTGGAAAAATGTTTTGTGCGTAAGATGGGGTTCGATTACTTTGTAGATCTGCATATACAGGTGTCGCCGTTACTAACGGTGGCGCAGGGGCATGAGATTGCGCATCATGTGAAGGATAAGCTGCTCAATAGTGAGCTGCGGATCAAGGATGTGTTGATCCATGTGGAGCCGTATTTGAAGCCGGTGCAACGATAGAGGCGGTTCTATGAATCAGCATTTTGAATTCGCCTTTCCCTTACTATTTCCGAAACATACTTGTTCTTGGAGACAGCATCTTCTAATCCCAATCTTTTATATACCGACCCCCCAATCCCGGGAATAACTTCGCCGTCCGCGCTGACGACGGAATCTTCGACGAAATAGAAAAACTGAAATTTATCGCTTATTGCTTTGGGGAATTCATTCTTCAGACTTCCAATGGCACCTTCCAATAAGACAGGGGATGCAATAAATATTTTTGCAGGATTTATTTTTTCAATCAGGTACATCAAATTGGTTCGGACAACACAAGAAGCGTTGATAATTGACTTACAAATAACCGAAAGGGTCCGTCCTAAGATTCCAAAAGACGGCCAAACTTACCAGCACATTAAGCTTTTGTAATTCATCGAGTATGCCCTTGGACAACCAATCCGCATCTTCGGATGAACATGCAAGCGTCACTTTAATTCCATTGGCGAAAGCCTGGGTTTTCCACATAAGAGAGGATAAAACAGTACCAAGTATCCAGGCCGCCGCAAAATGCGACACTAATGATTCAAGTTTATTCGTATCGTGAAAAGCGCAAAGGCTCTCTGCGATTGCCTTGAAGGGAGGAACTGACGCCAATTGCTGACTTATCGAACCTGACCATGGAAAATGCTCAACTATGCAGTGTACCTTCAGGGTACGAGGCTGCTTATTTCTTAAATAATCAGCAATTTTGGAGACCGCGACGACCAACACCAATCGAAATTTAACGCGGCAGGTTGTGGCCGACACCTCCGGTGATAAGACGATAGTCATACTTTCCCGAGAATTTATTGCGATATGCCGTAGCTGGCGCATGGATGGCGCCGTTGGAGTCCCCTTCCATGGTGATCGTGGGCACGGAAATAGGCGATAGTGTCGCCAGGCGTTTTTCAAGGTCGTCGTATTTTCGCTCGCCTTTGGCAAGGCCAAGCCGCCAACGATAGTCGTGCATCACAATTTCGACATGGTCGGGGTTATGGAAAGCCGCTGCGGTGCGCTCGTAGGTCGCATCGTCAAAATTCCATTTTGGCGATGCCTGGTGCCAGATGAACTTATTGAACTGGTCGACGTATTTCGCGTAGCCGGCCTTGCCCACGGGGGTGGAGAAATAATACTGATACTAAAAGAGGAAAGCAGGCTCGGGTGCCAGCGGAACGGCCGTTTGTTGAGCGTTCCGCATCGTTTGTTCGGAAAGAAAGTGCGTCGTGCCATATCCGCGCAGGTAGGGGACGATGACCCGGTAGCCCTTTGCCGAAAGGATCGCCGTGGCGTCTACGAAGCTATAGATATCGTAGGGCCAGCCATGCAGCAGGATGACTACCGGCCCGGTGGCGGGACCATCGTCGGCGTAGCCGATGTTTAAAAGACCGGCGTTGACTTGTTTCAGCGGTCCGTAAGTAGCATCGGACTGCGGGCCGGTCCGGGTCCCCTTTTGCGAGGGTACCTTTGCGGGTTCTGCAAGGGCAGAGCCAAGCAGGCAGGCAAAAGTATTTCTAATTACCTGCCATGTCCAGGCAGAAAACGGGGAAAACGGCTACGTAGCAGCTGAACCGGACAATTTGCGGAGGGAAGTTATTTTTTGAAGAGATGGTCGAGGTAGTCTTTGAGAACAACGGCGTGGTTATGCTGTTCGTCTTTGGCGCCGTAGACGAGGGTGAGGTGTCCCGCTTCGCGGTACTGCTCGCGGAAGGCTTCGACGGCTTCCTGGTTTTGTTTCAGCTCGGCTTTGTAGCGTTTTTCAAAATCGGGCCAGTGCTGGGTTTCATGATGGAACCATTGGCGGAGCTCGGTGGAGGGCGCAAGGTCTTTTGCCCATTGTTCGATGGCGGCTTTTTCTTTCGTGATGCCCCGGGGCCATAGCCGGTCGACGAGGATGCGGATACCGTCCGTTTTTGCTGGGGCATCGTAGGCCCGCTTAATCTGGATGACTGGTGGCATGGTTGATCGTTTTTGCTGTTATTTGTTTATTCGTCGAGGTCTTCGAGATCCTCGAGCAGTTCCTGATAGTCGGCGTCGAGGTCGGGGTCACCTTCGTTGCTTTCGTTGTATTCCCCTTTTGCCGTTTTGGCTACGACACCGAGATAATAGAAGACATCCTCTCTGAGGTTCTTGAGGAGGATGCCATTCCAGAAGCCGAGATTGGGTTGCACATTCCCGTCCTCGAAAAGGATCGTATTGTGGACGGGATTCTCAAGATAGAGGCCCTTGTTGTACAGGATGATCTCGGAGATCTTGAGAATGAGTTCTTCCGGGTCCCAGGACATCGTGTCTTTGGCGTCGTAGGTAAAGCAGTATCTTGCCATTTTCAATGTTAATTGGCTATAAAGATACGTAACCGGAACGATGTGGTGACAATCTGCCTTACCGGCGCTAACGGGTGCTGATCAGCATGGTTTGTCCTTCCCTTATGGCGCTGTCGGAGACCATGTAGTCGTCGACGGGGTGGCCGTCGAGGGTTACGGCCGAGATCTTTTTGCCGCCGCCATGTTTGGTGATGGTAAAGGTTTTGCCGGCGCCGGTGCGGAGGGTGATCTTTTTAAACAACGGAACCGATACGATATAACGGGCATCGGCGGGCGAGAATGGGTAGAAGCCCATCGCGTTGAACACATACCATGAAGACATCTCCCCGGCGTCGTCCATGCCCGCATAAGCAAGATTCTCTTTCCCCATCCCATAGAAATGGTGCATAATGCTATCGAGAATGACCTGCGCCTTTTCCTGCTTTCCTGCAAAATAGTACATGTACGGGACGCTATGATCGGGCTGGTTACCCTGGCAATACTGGCCGATAAATCCGGAGATGTTATACGCCTCTATGCCATCCCATGGTAGGGTGAAGAAGGAGTCGAGCTTGTTCTCGAGGCCTGCCTTTCCGCCGAAAAGCGTTACGAGACCTTTTGTATCCTGGGGAGCGAAAAAAGAGGATTGCCAGGCGTTTGCTTCGCGGTACATGTATTCATAATAGGGATATTCGGGATCGAAGTGGCCGACCCAGTCGCCGTTCGCCAGCCGGCCGCGCATAAAGCGGGTGGAAGGGTCGAAAACATTTTTGTAGTTGCCGGTACGGCCCATGAGCATCCTGTAGTTGGCGGTGTCTTTTAGGCCCTTGGCGAGCTGAGCAACGGCATAGTCGTCATAGGCATATTCGAGGGTCTTGGTGACACCGGCCTTGGCCTTGGTCTCTACGACCGGATGAGCGATGTCGGGGGTCGAGATGTATCCTTTGTCGTTATATTCCGTGATGTAGGGGCGGGTGCCGCCTTCGATGGTGGCGTTTCGCAACAGCAGCCGATACGCCTCTTTGACATCGTAGTTGCGAAGGCCGCGGTTGTAGGCACCGGCGATAAAGGCTGCCGCATGGTCGCCATGAAAAAAGGTAGGCATAAAGCCGGTGACCTCGCCTTTATCTATTAGTGAGCGGATAACGTTAGTCGTTACCTCCGGGGAGAGCAAACCGAGCAGTTCCAGCTTGTTGCGATAGTCGTCCCACAAAGAGGGCTCGGTATAATAATCGAAGCCTTTGTTAACGACGTGTTTCGCCATGTCCGTATAATCGCCATTCACATCGCTGCGCAGGGCGGGCCAGAGGAATGAGCGGTACAAACAGGAGTAGAAAATCCCGCGATCATGCTCGGTACCGCCGGTGACGGTAATTTTTGAAAGCAGCTTGTTCCAGGTGTCGGTAGCCGCCCGGCGAGTCTCGGCGAAGTTTTTTTCAAGCATCTCGGCTTTGAGGTTTTGTTCGGCGTTTGCTATGCTGACAAATGAAAAGCCGATCTTTAATTCCAGCGGACCGGTTGCATCGGCGAAATGTAGGATCGGAATCTGCGTGTTGTTGCCTTTGAGGGAGTCGATGGACAGGAGTTTTCGGTTAGCAACGGCATAGAAATAGATCTTTTCGCCCGCCTGCTGAAAGCCCGTGAAGGTGTTATTGTCTGTGCGTTCGATGTCCCATTTTGAAACGTGTTCATTGGAGCGGTTCAGGTCCGCGACGAGTTCCGCCGATGCGCCGGGTCGAAAGGTATAGCGGTGGTACGCGCAGCGAAGGGTCGAGGTGAGTTCGACATCGATCCCGTACCGGTCGAGATAAACCTGGTAATAGCCGGGGTGTGCCGTTTCGTGTTCATGGTGATAGCGGGAGGCATAGTCATCCGCATCGATCTTCCCCGTGACGGGCAGAAGCGGGACATAACCGAGATTCCAGTGTCCCTTGCTGGTATGGATAAAGCCGTAGATCAACGTGTCTTCATATTGATAGCCCGAGCCGCTATGGAATTGGGTCACCGGGCTCAGCTGGACCATGGCGTTGGGCAGGGATGATCCGGGAAACACTTCGGCTCCCCAGGTCCGGTGCGTGGGTTTGTAGCCGATGTCCGCGCTGTCCCAGAGGGTGGCCGTACCGAGCAGCGGGTTGACATAGTCTGTGGGGACTTTTTGCTGGGTCACGGGGGTGGCTCGTTGGGCTGCAGGGGCTTTTTGCTGGGATGCGGAGGATTTCTGCTGGGCGCGGACGGCCAGGGTTGCGAATACTACGACTAAACAGATGAATTGTTTCATGGCGGATACTTAGTGCTTGTTCAGCAGGATGCGATAGGTGAAGGCGGTGGGTTTGGCGTAGACGAGATACGGCGGCTGGGGGCGTGGGCCGCAGCTATTGGAACCTACGCCAAGGGTCTTGTAGCTGATACACAGCACCGTTTCATTGGATTTTGGCAGGTCGATCTTGTATTCCACCTTTTGCAGTTCCTCGTCGGTATAGGGAAGTGCGGATACTTGTAACAGCGAGGAGTCCGCGGCTATAGTGAGGGTTGACCCGTCCGCGCCAGATAGGCTCGCCCAACGGACATCTTCGTGGTTACCGCATTCCATGGGTTTTTCGTAGGGTGTCAGCTGCTCCCTTACGGTGCTAAAATAATGTCCCACGTCCGAACCTTGCTTGCGATCGGCGTAGTTTTCCATGGGTCCGCGTCCGAGGTATTCGAAGCGGCCGAGGTCTTTTTGCAGGAGCATGCGAACACCGATGCGGGCGAGGATCAGCTGCGGATCGCTGAAATCTACCTGGTTTGCCACATCGATAGACTGGTTGCTATGGATCGTATAGATCACGTGGTGGTGTACGACAAATCCCTGTCTCCCCGTTCCCGTGAGCGAGGCCGTGATGGTCACGGTGGCGGGGTCCGGTTGTTTCCAGCTGACGTCGTTTGCCGTCCAGGTGAGGGCGTCGAGTCCGTATTCCTGCCAGCCGCGATAGGCCCACATGTCGTCATTCCGGTGTGGGGCGCGCCAGAGATGGAGAAGGGGTCCGCCGCCGGGTTGGAGGATGTCTTCACCGGCGGTTTGGAGTGTGGCGAGAGTGCCTTTGGATTTATCGAGGGAGAGTTGGAAGCCGTGGCCTTTCACCTGGATGAGGTTGCCGGTTTCGGTTACGATGAGGTCGTTGGCGGCGGCGGTGGTTGCTGGGTTTGCGGCGACTGCTGTGGCCGAGGCGGGTGCGACGGGTGCTGTGGCCGAGGCGTTTAGGGAAGCCGGCGGTGCGGCCAGGCCGGAGGAGGGCAGCTCGAGTTGCTGAGCGGCGACTTCGAATCCTTTGGGCGCCCAAAGCTGGTCGGTCTTGAGATCGAAGGAGACGCGGAGGAAATATTCGGCGCCGGGGCGGCGGGAATAATGATAAGGAATGGTGACGTCTTTTTCCGTACCGGGTTTGATAAGGCCATAGGAAAGCGAGCCGGACGCGATGCTGTCGCCATTCTCCGTGAGGACCCAGTGCGCGGCGAGTCCATCGAGGCTGATGAACTGGTAACGGTTTTTGATGACAAAAGTTTGTGTACCGAAGTCTTTAACCTTTACGCTCACCCATTGATAGGCATGTTTGAGTTCCGGGTAGTGTGGTTTTGGCGATCTGTCCGAGAAGACTACGCCTTTGTGGATGAAGTAGTGATCATTGGGGGTTTCGCCAAAGCCGCCGCCGAAGGCGGTGATGTGGTGATTGGGGTCGCGGTCGTTGTAGATCCCCTGGTCCTGCCATTCCCAGATGGCGCCGCCGAGGAGGCTGGGATATTTATCGAACAGCTCGTTATAGAGATCGACGGAGCCCATCGAGTTGAACATGGCGTGCGCGTACTC
>Ga0134126_10001223_pt1 | contig 32635 bp, 34 predicted proteins | sample KB31752_FD_96881 | JGI IMG/M metagenome (GOLD analysis project Ga0134126, IMG submission 96881) | Terrestrial soil microbial communities with excess Nitrogen fertilizer from Kellogg Biological Station, Michigan, USA - KB3-175-2 | ecosystem: Environmental > Terrestrial > Soil > Unclassified ...
TGCCTCATACGGGCGCCTCCTGCGCGGGCGCATTGTCCGGCAACGGCTTGCGTTGCGAGAACATCAGGACCAGCACTGGCAGCACCAACAGGACCAGGATCGGGGTCAGCAGCATGCCACCCACCACGACCAGCGCCAACGGCCTCTGTACCTGAGAGCCGATCCCAGTCGAGAGCGCCGCCGGCACCAACCCAACGCACGCGACGATACAAGTCATCAACACCGGACGCATCTGCACCCGACACGTGTGCAGGATCGCCGGCACGCGCGCCAGACCCTGCTCGATGTGCAAGTTGTAGTAGGACAACATGATGATGCCATCCATGGTCGCGATGCCGAACAACGCCACGAATCCGATGGCCGCCGAGACGCTGAACGCAGTGCCAGTGAGTGCGAGAGCGAAGATGCCGCCGATCAGCGCCATGGGAATGACGCTCGCCGCGAGCAATACATCCACCATCGAGCCGAAGTTGATGAACAGCAGAATGCAGATGAGCGCGATGCTCAGTGGCACCACAATCGACAGGCGGTGCAGCGCATCCTGAAGGTTGCCGAACTCACCGACCCACTCCAGGCGGTAGCCACCGGGAAGCTTCACCTGTTGCGCCACCTTCCGTTGGGCTTCCAGTACGGCGCTCCCGAGGTCGCGGCCACGCACACTGAACTTGATGGGAACATAGCGTTCCTGGTGCTCGCGGTAAATGAACGACGGCCCGGAGATCAAGTCAACTCGTGCCACCTCCCCCAGGGGCACCTGCACCGTGGCTCCGTTACCCGAAGGATCCGGCGCGGCAATCGAGATCCGGCGGATGGCTTCCGGGTCGGCGCGATACTGCTGCTGCAAGCGCACAATCATTGGGAAATGGCGGTCGCTCCCATTCTCGTAGAGATCCCCGGCCGCCTGGCCGCCAATCGCAGCCTGCACCGTGGCGTTGATGTCTCCAGGAGTGAGCCCGAGTCGCGCCGCGCGAGCCCGATCTACATCGATGCGGATGGTCGGCTGACCTAACGGGTTGAACACCGCCAGGTCCGTGATCCCGGGAACCGTCTGTAACACGTCGCGGATCTTTTCGGCGGTACTTTCCAGCAACTCCAGCTCGTTGCCGAAGAGCTTGACGGAATTCTCGCCCTTCACGCCCGAGGCTGCCTCCTCCACGTTGTCCTGGATGTACTGCGAGAAGTTGAATTCCACACCGGGGAATTTCTCTTCCAGCGCCGTGGTGAGCTGCGCGGTCAGCTTGTCCTTATCGACCCCGTGCGGCCAGCTGTCGAAGGGTTTCAGCGGCACGAAGAATTCGGCGTTGAAAAAGCCGGTGGCATCGGTGCCATCGTCAGGACGGCCATGTTGGGAGATGACTGTTTCCACCTCCGGGAAGCTTTTGATGACCCGGCGCATCCCGTTCACATAGCCATTGCCCTCCTCCAGGGAGATCGATTCCGGCAAGGTGGCCCGGATCCAGAAGTTGCCTTCCTCGAGCTTGGGCAGGAACTCCAGTCCGAGACTGCGTGAGGCAAGCAACGCCAACACCCCCAGCACCGCGACGCTGCCGAGTGTGATGACCCGATTGGCCAAGGCGAACTCCATCACCGGCTCGTACACCCGGCGCACGACGCGCACGGCCACCGTTTCGGTCTCAGCCACACTGTCGGGAAGCAGCAGCGCGCTCAAGGCCGGGGAAATGGTGAAGGTAGCAATGAGGCCGCCGGCGATGGCGTACCCATAGGTCTTTGCCATCGGTCCGAAGATGTGCCCTTCGATGCCGCTCAGAGTGAACAGCGGAACGAAGCCGGCGATAATGATGGCCGCCGCGAACAAAATCGCCTGATTCACCTCGGTGGCGGCGTTGGCGATGACCGCGAACTTACCCCGGAATGTGTTGGTGGCTCGCATCACGTGCAGGATCGCCGAGCCCGTGCGACGCTGCTCAGCGCTCTCACTCAAGTGCCGGTAGATGTTCTCGACCATGATGACCGAGGCATCCACAATGAGTCCGAAGTCGATCGCTCCGACCGACAGTAAGTTGGCGGACTCGCCCCGAAGTATCATCAAAGCGATGGCAAACGTCAGTGCGAACGGGATCGTACAGGCCACGATGAGGGCGCTGCGCAAATTGGCCAGGAAGGCCCATTGCAACAGGAAAATGAGCAGGATGCCGGCCAGCACGTTGTGCAGTACCGTATGGGTCGTAACGTGGATGAGATCGGAGCGGTCATAGATTCGCTCGATGTGCACCCCGGGCGGCAGGATGCCGCTGGTGTTGATTGTCTGGACTTCCTTTTTCACCCGCTCGATGGTGGGCATGCTCGCCTCGCCACGGCGCATGAGCACGATGCCCTCGACGATGTCATCGGCAGCGGCATCCTGTCCGGCTATCCCGAGCCGCGGCTGATTTCCCACTCGAACATCCGCCAGGTCGCCGATTGAGACTGGGATTCCCCGCACCGACGTCACCATCGTCTTGCGGATGTCCTCCATGGAGTGGATCAGACCGACACCGCGCACCACCGCGGCCTGCGGGCCGATATTCACGGTCTGGCCGCCGACGTTGACGTTACTGTTGTTGAGTGCCTGCAACACCTGGCCGAGCGCTAGCCCGTATTGCAGCAGGCGATGCTCGTCGACACTGACTTCGTAGGTCTTGGTCTTGCCGCCCCAGCCCGTCACGTCGATGACACCGGGCACCGCTTTGAAACGCCGCTCGAGCACCCAGTCTTCGAGGGTTTTCAGGTCCATGGTGGAATAGCCCTTCGGTCCAACCACCCGATAGCGGTAGATTTCCCCGATGGGGCTGGTCGGGGAGATCTGTGGAGCGGCGCCGTTTGTCAGGTTCGGCAACTGCGACAGGCGGTTGATCACCCACTGCTCCGCCTCGTGGTAGGTGAAATCGTAGGTGAATTGCACCTTCACGTCCGAAAGTCCGAAGAGCGAGATGGTGCGCACGGCTGTCACGTGCGGGATGCCCGCCATCTGGATCTCGATCGGAATGGTGATGTAGCGCTCGATCTCTTCGGCGGACTGCCCGGTGCTTTGCGTGACAATATCCACCAGCGGCGGGACCGGGTCGGGGTAGGCTTCGATGTTGAGCTGGTCGAAGAGCGCCCATCCGCCAATCAACACCAGAGGCAGCAGAATGGCGAGGAAGACGCGCTGCTTGAGCGCGAAGGCGATAATGGCATTCATGTTGGGCGGTAGGGGCTCGCGCTAGAGACCTGGTGCCATCAGCCGGGCCTGGCGGCCCGGTCGATAAACAGACTGCCGCGCGTGACGACTCTTTCACCCGCCTTGAGACCCTCGAGCACTTCGACCATACCGTCACTGCTGCGCCCGGTTTTGATGGATCGCAGGGACAGCGCATTGTTCCCGGCGACCACCCAGACTCGCGCCTGATCGCCCTCACGGACAATGGCCTCCTCGGGGACCGAGGGGGCTTGCGACTCACCACTGGTGATGATGCTGAAGCTTGCAAACATCTGAGGTTTGAGCTTGCCATCGGGGTTGGAGAGCGTGGCACGCACGGGCACGCGACGCGTCACTGGATCGACTTGCGCTCCAATCGCCGTCAGCTTCGCCTCGAAGGTGCGTCCTGGCAGCGCCAGCACTCGGACCTCGACAGTCTGGCCTCGCTCAATGAACGGCGCCTCGGTCTCCGGAACAGCCGCGACCAGCCAGACGGATGAGAGATCGCCGATGGAGAACACGGGATTTGAGCCGCCTGCCTGGATGTACTGTCCTGGACCAACCTGTCGATCCGTGACCACACCAGCGATGGGAGCTACGACGTCGGTCGCGGCGTCAGTCTTCTTTGCAGCTTCGATTGCGGCGATTTCTGCGTCGGTCTTACCGAGAATGCGCAGACGGTTGGTGGCGGACGTGGAGGCGTTCTCGGCCGCGGCCAGATCCACCTCAGCCTGCTGCCAGTCCTGCAACGAGCCGCCCTTGCTCTCATACGCGGCGTGTTTGCGTTGCTCGTTAATCCGCGCAAGCTTCAGGGTCGCCGCGGCATTGAGCAGATCGGCCTGAGCCTGTACGAACTCGGTAGCCTCGATGCGCAGCAGCGGCGCACCACTCTTCACATACTCCCCTGGGCTTGCCAATACCCGCACCACTCGCCCGGAGTATGGTGAGAAAACCTGCGTGGTCGTATCGCCGTTGAGGGCGATTTGGCCATCAGTCACTTCCTCGGTGCGGAAGCCTCGAGTGGTGACGGTGTTGATTTCGAGGGTCGACAGCTGCGAGCTGGTCAGGCGGACTTCGTTTGCGGCGATCGGGCTGGGCGGAGCCGGCTCGCTGGCGCGGGCACGCAACGCTCCCCAACCGACCACTAGCGCACCGGCCGCCACGAGCACGACGAACACGATACGCCACTGCTTACCCGGCGGCAGTGCCCGCCGGAGCAGGGAAAGTTCAACCTTCTCCATGTTCGATCGACCGCCCGTCGTAGGATTCAAAGCAGGCCATTGTAAACAGGCCGCTTTTCCGTTGACTTTCCATTACCTTTCAACAGCCTTTCAGGCTGCTGAAACTTTGGAACTGTTTGTCAGTCGATCGCTGGCGAGTGTAACCCTCTGTAAGCCGCGAACTGTGGGTGTAGGAAAGCCTAGCGTTTCAGGGCGCGTGCCAGTGCGTCCGCCATCACGCCGTTGGATTGGGGTTCGCTCTGGCGCGGCTGACGCCGTTCCTGATCCCGCCCCCGGTGTTGACCCCCATCACGCGGCTGGAAGTCCCGTCCTCGTGGAGGCGGCGCACCGCGTGAAGCCGGTGCTGACGAATCGGGGCGTCCCCGAGCTGGGGCCTCGTCGAGTTTCATGGTCAGCGCAATGCGCCGGCGCTGCAGATCGACTTCCAACACCTTGACCTTCACCACATCGCCGGCTTTCACCAGCTCGCGCGGATCCTTGATGAACTTGTGCGACATCATGGAGATGTGCACCAGTCCGTCCTGGTGTACGCCGATATCCACGAACGCGCCGAAGTTCGTCACGTTGGTCACCACACCCTCGAGCAGCATGCCCGTGGTGAGGTCCTTGAGGTCTTCGACGCCCTCCTGAAACGCAGCGGTCTTGAATTCCGGACGCGGATCGCGGCCCGGTTTCTCCAGCTCCTTGAGGATGTCCTGCACCGTCGGCAAACCGAAGCGCTCGTCGGTGTAGCGCTTCGCGTCCACCTGACGTAGAGCGCGCGAGTCGCCAGTGACCTCCGCCAACGGCCTCTGGAGGTCCGCCAGCATACGTTCCACCACCGGATAGGCCTCCGGGTGGACCGCGGAGCTGTCCAGAGGGTTTTCCCCTCCCATGATCCGCAGAAAGCCCGCAGCCTGCTCGAAGGTCTTCGCGCCCAGGCGCGGCACCTTTTTCAGTGCGTCGCGGGATTTGAACGCGCCATTCTCGTCACGATGTCGCACGATCGCCTCGGCCAGCGAGGCGGACAGGCCGGAGATGCGTGCCAACAGCGCCGGCGAGGCCGTGTTCACATCCACGCCCACGGCATTCACGCAATCCTCCACTACGGCATCCAGCGAGCGTGCCAGCTTCGTCTGACTGACATCGTGTTGGTACTGGCCTACCCCGATCGACTTCGGATCGATCTTGACCAGCTCGGCGAGCGGATCCTGCAAGCGCCGCGCGATAGAGACAGCGCCGCGCAAAGTGACATCGAGGCCCGGAAGCTCGCGCGAAGCGAGCTCGGAGGCGGAGTAGACCGAGGCACCCGCTTCCGACACCACGATTCGAGTCAGCTTCAGTTCAGAGTGGCGCTTCAACAAGTCGGCGGCGAGCTTGTCAGTCTCGCGCGAGGCGGTGCCGTTGCCAATGCTGATGAGATCAACATCGTGTTTCTTCGCGATCGCGGCCAGCACGTGCAGTGAGCCGTCCCAATCGTTGCGGGGCGCATGGGGATAGATCGTCGCGGTCTCAATGACCTTGCCGGTGCGGTCGACCACCGCGACTTTCACGCCGGTGCGCAGTCCGGGATCCAGGCCCATGGTCGCACGGGGACCGGCAGGGGCTGCGAGCAGCAGGTCGTGGAGGTTGAGTGCGAAAACGCGAATGGCCTCTTCTTCGGCGCGTTCCCGCAGCGCGGCGAACAACTCGCCTTCCAATTGCCATGCCAGCTTGACCTGCCACGTCCAGCGGGCTGTCTGCAGCAGCCACGCGTCCGCAGGACGTCCCTGGTCGGCGATGTGGAAGTGCACCGCGATGCGGCGTTCGCAGCTATTGAAAGGCGTGCTCGCCGGCGCAGGGGTGCCAGCTGGCTGCTCGACGAGCTCCTCCGGGAGCTTCAGCGCCAGTTGCAGGATCTCTTCCTTGCGGCCGCGAAACAACGCCAGGCCCCGGTGCGACGGAATGGCGCTGATCGGCTCGCGATAGTCGAAATAGTCACGGAATTTCGCGCCGGCCTCTTCCTTGCCGGTCGCCACTTTCGAGACCAGCTGACCGTTGGTCTGCAGGTGCTCGCGCAATTCGCCGAGCAGTTGCGCGTCTTCGGCGAACTGCTCCATCAATATCTGGCGTGCGCCATCCAGCGCCGCCTTGGCGTCCGCAACACCAGGGTTGTCGCCGTTCTCGGTCGTGAATGCGGCTTTGAGATATTTCTGCGCTTCCAGCTCCGGGTTGAGGCCGGGGTTCCCCAACAAGGCGGCGGCCAGGACATCGAGGCCGGCCTCGCGCGCGATCTGCGCCTTGGTGCGCCGTTTGGGTTTGTAAGGAAGGTAGAGGTCCTCGAGGCGTTGTTTGGTGTCGGCGCCATCGATCGCGGTTTTCAGCTCCGCGGTGAGTTTGCCCTGCTCCTCGATGCTCTTGAGAATGGCGGTACGGCGCTCTTCCAGCTCGCGCAGGTAGACGAGCCGCTCTTCGAGCGCTCGCAGATGCGTGTCATCGAGACCTTCGGTGGCCTCTTTGCGATAGCGCGCGATGAACGGGACCGTGGAGCCCGCATCGAGCAGGGCGACGGCTGCGGCAACCTGCTGCGGCTTGACGGACAGCTCCGCCGCAATACGTGATTCGATAGACAGCATCGGAAGATTTGCGCCAATTCACCGAACGGGGGGCGCACTATGCTGAAACGGGCCCGCCGCAACAAGACTTGCTAAATGGGCGCGAGCCTGCTTCGTCACGGCTGGGTGCGGGGAATGGTAAACGCGCCGGCCGCGCCTGCGGTGCTGCGGGTCCGGCAGCGGGCACCCCAGGGCACGAAATCCAACTTCCAACAGCGGGTTCCCGCGCGCGACCCGGTTGTGCGCGCACCTGCTCGCGCCCCTCAGGTCCCGATGCGTGGACCGCAGGAAATGGTCGCGTGGTTCGGCAGCAGCGCCTCATTGAGCTCACGCATCAGGGCGTCGTGCTGTTCCTTCGGCAATTTACACAGGCCATTGATGTACGTGATGGTGGCCTGCTTCAGGTCCGTTGCCGGATCCCGAGACTGCGCAGCTGCCGCTTGAGGTTGCGCATGCTTGGCAGTACCAAACCATGGGGTCGCGCAGCCGGAGGCGGCAACCCCGAGCGCCACGATTCCCGCCAGCGTCAGGGCCGCCAATCGATGCCTATAGCTCATGTTCGCTCGCTCCAGCGGTGGGGCGCGCCGCGCACGGCACGGCGGGCTGATACCCGCAGGGCGGCCATTATGGGCGGTCTCGACCCTTTGCAGTGCAGCAAATCAGGCGGCAAAACCCAAGTGCAGTACCTCGAGCGGTAGCGCATCGGGTAACTTCTGCAATGCTGAAGGCAAACTTTTCACGCCCCACCCCAGGGCGTCCGTCGGCCACACTGCACGCTGCGTGGCGCGACGGCGTTTCGGGCCGCTTCCCTGCAGCCCTGGGTTGCGCGCGAAGGAGTCTCGTCCTACTCCTTTTCGGGGCCTCCGGAAGAATGCATGCCTTCCCGCTGGTGGGCTTCCGAGCTCGCACTGCCGGCGCCACCGCCGTGGCTCGCCTGTCCGCCTTTGCGGCCCGCCTCAGCGGCGAGCTCCGGATTCTGTGAGAAGCTGCGCTTCTCGTCGGGGACGCTCTGGCCACCCTTGCGGCCCGCTACTGCCGCGAGCTCGCGATTTTGCGAAAAACTGCGCTTCGAGCCGGGCACACTCTGCCCGCCCTTGCGGCCGGCTTCGGCGGCCAGTCGCCGATTTTGCGAGAAACTGCGCTTCTCGTCAGGAACTGCCTTGCCGCCCATGCTGGCAATCTGCCGCTGCCTCTCCGCGTTCATTGACGCAAATCCGCGATTCGAAGTGCGTCCTTCCTGAGTTGGTTCGTGAGCCATCGTTACTCTCCTCCACAGTGAATGCTAAGGCTCGCGGGCAACAGAAAATGGCAGCAAACGATGTGCGACCTAGAACCTCTCACGGTAGTCTTCAACGCGCGTGAAGATAGCCCTCGGCCAGCGAGCACCCTAGTACATCAGCAAGACCCATGCCGGGGCGGGAGCGCGGGAGGGATGAAACCTTTTTGCCCGTTGTACGTCCATCGGGTATGGGGTGTGGAATCGCGGTGCGCAAAGAATGGCGCGCTGACCTTGCGCGCACTTTTTTCGTGTCGGCTCTATGTCGGTTTAATGACTGAGTGCCGATTCAGGGCGTGACGTGATCGATCACAATGTTGACGAGGCCGTCGTGTCCGACAAGATATGCCGCCTCCCCGAAAGGATCGCCGCTGCCAGCCATTGGATTACCGGAGCGCGCTATCCTCGCCACCACCTGTACTTTTTGCCCTGCCGAAAAGGCGCGGCCCGGCACCATGGAGTCCGCCGGTGTCAGCTCCACGTTCTGCGGGAATCGGCTGGTGAGCCGCTTCGCGGCGAGCGGCGGGCCGGGGTGGCCCGGATCGCGCACAAAAACGAAGAGTGGCACGGCCGAATCGGGGGCGGCTTTCGACAACTGCGCAGACAGCTCGATGTGAACGCGTACCGCGGCGTTGGAATTTGCCGCGCTGGGAGTCTGTGAAGGGCTCGTAGACGCCGTGTTAGCGCCGTTCGAGGCGCCGCCGCCAGCCAGTCGCCGATCGAGGGCGTCGATCTGTTGTTGCAGGATCGGCCGGATGCCTTCCGGCGGATTCATGCTGAGGAGCTTCTGGAAGCGGTCGCGACCCAAGGCCCACTGTCCGCGGCGCACGGCAGCGGCCGCTCCAAAAAACAGCGCCTTGCCTGAGTTGGGATCCAGTACGAGCGCTTGCTCGATGATGCGGCCGGCGCGGCCATCGAGCGAGGACTCATCACTCATGGCGAGCGATTCGGCTTCACCGACCAGCGCCTCGGCGTTCTTACCCGATGCAAGCCGGTCCGCGCGCTCGAACGAGCGTAACGCCAGAGGATATTGCTCCAGCACGATGTAGGAGCGGCCCAGCATCAACCAGCCGTTGAGATCCTTGGGATCGCGCTCCAGTTTGCGCGCCAGGTGCGCCACCATGGTCTGCGGCGAGTCCCCTGGCGGCTCTGCGTGCCATGCCCAGTTGGTCAGGCTCGCATATAACACGGCCGAGCCGATAACCAGCACACCAGCTGCACTGAGAGCGGCCCACGGCGCGGGCGCAATCTGCGATGTGCCTCGCCGCAGCAACGGGACAGCTATGAGGGCAACGCCGGCTATGATCAACACGCCGGCCAACAGTAGGAATGTGACCATCAGGGGCGAATGTCCTCTTCCAGAGGCTCGTTATCTTGCGGCAACAAAGTGGCGCGTTGCCGGACAATTTGCACGGCGACCAGCGCGCCCACCAGAATCAGCACCCCCGGAGTCAGCCACAACCAGGCGTTTTTCAACGATTTACGCGGGCGGAACAGAATGAACTCTCCGTATCGCGCCACCATGAAGTTGCGCACGTCGTCGTCGGACTTGCCCGCCAGCAACATGTCGCGGACTTCATGGCGCAGATCCGCCGCAAGATCGACCGGCGAGTCGGCGATGGCTTCGTTCTGACACTGCATGCAACGCAACTCGTGCGTGAGGGCCAGGTAGCGCCCTTGCAGCTCGGGGGTTGGCATCTGGGTCGGGTCGACCGCGTGGGCGGCCGCCGTGTACAACGCAAAAGCGACGACGAGCAGGGGTATCAGCCAGGCCTTGTTCATGACTTCGACGCCTGCCGCACCGGTATTCGCGGCAGGAACTGCTTCTCCCATGCTTCTTGAGTGATCGCGCCCACGTATTTGTAGACGACAATCCCTTTGTCGTTCACCAGAAAGGTCTCCGGAGCGCCGTAGACGCCCCAGTCAATGGCCTCGCGGCCGTCCTTGTCGACAGCAATGACATCGTAAGGGTTGCCGAGCTGCTGCAGGTACGCGAGTGCATCCGACTCCGAATCCTTCCAGTCCATTCCAATGATGGGGACGACGCCTTCGTGGCTCAGTTTCAGCAGCATGTTGTGCTCGTCGCGACATGCGAAGCACCACGTGCCCCACACGTTGAACACATACCAGCGGCCACGCAGGTCGGTTGATTTGACCGTCTTGCCTGGCTCGGTGAGGCTCGGCAGAGAAAACTCCGGAGCCGGCTTGCCCAACAACGGCGAAATGATCGTCCCCTTGTCCGGCGAGTGTGCAATGCCGATCGCCAGCACGACGGCCAGCAACGCGAAGACTCCCAAAGGGATGACGAAGCGGTTCATGTAGCGCGGTCTCCTACGCCCGCGACGACCTGGCCCGGGGCTACAGCCCCCGAAGCGTTCTCTGCGGCCCTGGCGATGCGATAGCGGCGATCGGACATGCCGATCCAACCTCCCACCGCCATGATGAAGGCGGCGAGCCACACCAGGTTCACCAGCGGACGTATCTGGATGCGCACGCTCCACTTCCCGCCTTTCAGGTCCTCGCCGAGGGCCACGAGAATGTTGCTGCCGTAGTGCATCTCAATGGCAGATTCGGTTGTCGTGGAGTTCTGCACGTAATAATGGCGCTTCTGTGGGTAGAGCACCGTGAGCGGCGCGCCGTGGCGCGTGACCCGAATCGTGCCCCCCACGCCTTCGTAATTCGGCCCCTCGACTGGCTTCACGCCGTCGAATCGGAACTCGTAGGCGCCGACGGTCGCGCTGCCGCCGGTGGCGAGAGCGACGTCGTGCTCGGCCGTAAACGACTCGACGGTCGTCAGTGACAGAACGAACAGTCCTAACCCGATATGCGCCACCGTCATGCCGATCACCGAGCGCGACAGCGACAGCTTGCGTCGGACGCGGTTGATGGGATCGACCAGCGAGGTGAGGATGATCCAGATACCGAGCGTGGCGGCGACGGGTGTCAGGACCTTTCCGTGGGAGTAGATCCCAAAGACGACGATGCAGGCAACGACGGCGGCCGCGACCAGGGCCATCAGGAGCATGCGCTGCTTCTCGCCCAGCCGGCCTCGTTTCCAGTTGGCTTGAACACCGATTGCGACCAGGGCTACCAGCGGCACCATCGACAACATGAACGTCGGGTTGAAGTATGGCCCTCCGACCGACAGGGTGCCGAGCCCGAGGGCATCGGAGATCAAAGGCGCCATGGTGCCAGCGAAAACGGTGGCAGCGGCGATGACCAGCAGGATGTTGTTGAAGAGGAGGAACGACTCGCGTGAGGTGAACTCGAAGCCCGCCTGCGACTTCAGCAGTGGTGCACGCCAGGCGTACAGCGTCAGAGCTCCGCCGATCATGATGATGAGAAAGGCAAGGATGAAGATGCCTCGCCTCGGATCCGCGGCGAAGGAATGCACCGAGACCAGTACACCCGAACGCACCAGGAATGTGCCGAGCAGGCTCAATGAAAACGCGAGCACCGCCAGAAGCAAAGTCCAGCTCTTGAACAGTCCGCGCTTCTCCGTCACCGCCAGGGAATGAATGAGCGCGGTGCCGACCAGCCACGGCATAAAGGATGCGTTCTCCACCGGATCCCAGAACCAGTAACCGCCCCACCCTAACTCGTAGTACGCCCACCAGCTGCCCAGCGCGATGCCGCAGGTGAGGAAGCCCCACGCCGCCGTGGTCCATGGGCGGGTCCAGCGAGCCCACTGTTGATCGAGCTTGCCTTCCAGCATCGCCGCGCAGGCGAAAGCAAAAGCCACCGCGAAACCGACATATCCCGTGTAGAGAATCGGTGGATGAATGGCGAGAGCCGGGTCCTGCAGCACCGGATTCAGGTCGCGGCCGTCCGGGGCGGCCGGATCGAGCCGCGTGAAGGGGCTCGAGGTTAGGAGCGTGAACAGCAGGAAACCGAAGCTGACGATACCCAACACGCCGAGGACGCGCGCCGCGAACTTCGGCGGCATGCGGCTCACTCCCACCGCAACGGCCACCGTCCAGCAGCTCAGCAGGAAAATCCACAGCAGCAGCGAGCCTTCATGCGCGCCCCAGAGCGCAGTGACCCTGTAAGGCAGCGGCAGCGCCGAGTTGGAATTCTCAGCAACGTACATGACGGAGAAGTCGTTCGAGACGAAGGCGTAGATCAGACACGCCACCGAGGTGCCGATCATCACGAACTGTCCCGCGACGGCGGGACTGACGGCCGCCACCCATCGGTCGCGGCCTAGCATCGGGCCGAAGATGCCGAAGAAAGCCTGCAGGCCGGAGAGCAGCAGGGCCAGGATGAGGGCGAAGTGGCCTAGCTCGGGGAGCATTTTAGTGGCCTCCGTTGGATGCCAGGGTTTGCGCAGTGCTGGCGGCTTGCGCCGTTGCGGAGCCGCTGTCTTGCGGCTGGGCGCCAAGCGCTGAGGAACCGTTGGTGATCGGGCTTTGCGTACTGGTCGACGACGGTGCCACAGTTTGCGCGCCGCCGCTTCCTGCCGGCGTTTGCGTCTGAGCCCCCGCGGCCGGCGCCGCCGAGTCGTCCAGCGCAGCGTCACGCGCCTCGCCGTGACGGCGCTTCAACGAGCGCGCCACCTCGGGGGGCATGTACTTCTCATCGTGCTTCGCTAACACCTCGTCAGCCACGAACGTCCCACCGGTCGTCATGTGTCCATGCGCCACCACCCCGGTGCCTTCCCGGAAAAGATCGGGCAGCACGCCGGTGTAGCTCACAGGCACATCGTGCTTGAAGTCAGTCACGACGAAGCGCACTTCGAGACTGCCGGGTAAGCGCTTCACGCTACCCTGGGTCACCATTCCGCCGAGCCGGAAATGCTCTCCTTCCTTCACCTTCCCTTGCGAAACCTGCGTCGGGTCAAAGAAGAAAGTGACGTTCGATCGGAAGGCATTCAATGCCAATGCGCCGGCAACGCCTACGCCGGCAAGGATTCCGAGCACCAGGGTCATGCGTCGTTGACGCGGTGTCATGTCGTCTCCCCTCCTTCCGCTCGCATGGCGAGACGGCGGCGCGCATCTTCACGCGATCGCGCGAGCAGCCGCCTGGCCCAAACAATATTCAACAATACAACCACGAACGTCAGGACGTACGAGGGCCATACGTACGCGGCATACCCGCCCATGTCGAAAAAGTCGGCCACCGCCTTCATGGGCTCACCGCCTCACGAATCCAGCTCGCCGAGCGCTCGCGGCTCAGCACCTCGCCGCGCAACCGAACCAGCAACACCGCGACGAAGAAGAGCGAGAAGCCCAGGCCCATCATCAGAAGCGGGATGAGCATCGAGGTCGCGATGGTGGGCGCACCCAACTTCATCACGGACGGCGCCTGGTGCAAGGAGTTCCACCAGATCACGGAATAATGAATGATAGGAACGTTCACAACACCCACAATGGCCAATACAGCGCTGGCACGGTCCGCGCGTTGCGTGTCCTCCATCGCCGAGCGCAATCCCATGTAACCCAGGTAGAGGAACAGCAGGATGAGCTCCGACGTGAGCCGCGGATCCCACTCCCAGTACGTTCCCCACATCGGCGCGCCCCAGAGTGAGCCCGTTACCAACGCGCAGAGCGTGAAGGACGCACCGATCGGCGCGCAGCTTGCGGCTGCGGCGTGGGCCACCTTTATTCGCCAGATGAGGCCGACTGCCGCGGACACCGCCATTGTCGTATAGACCATCAGCGACATCCATGCACTAGGAACGTGAACGTAGATAATGCGGAAGCCGTCTCCCTGCTGATAATCCGGCGGCGAGAGAAAGAGCCCGCCGTATAGACCGGCTCCGATCAACAGTGCCGCCGGCCAGGCAAACCACGGCGTCAGACGGCCCGCGAGGCGGTAGATGTACGGCGGCGAGCCGAGCCGGTGAAACCAAGTCCAGGCCATTATCACTCCAAATTGACGCGCACGGCGGCCGAGGTTGCCAGTGGCGCCAGCGTGATCCCAAGGACCGCGAGGGCGCCCAGCAGCTGTAGCGGTGCGCTGAAACTCTCTCCCTTGATCGCCAGCTGCGTGGCCCGTGCGCCGAAAATCAACACGGGCATCGCCAGCGGCAGAGTCAACAGCGACAACAATGCGCCGCTGCGCTTTACCCCTAGCGTGAGCGCGGCTCCCATGGAACCGATGAGGCTCAACGCAACACTTCCTACTGCCACGGAGGCAACGATTCCGGGCACCGCCGCTGCCGGAACACCGAGAGAAAGCCCGGCGAGCGGCGCCATCAGCGCCAGCGGCAAGCCGGTCAACAACCAATGCGCGCTCGTCTTGGCGAACAGCAGCCCACTGAGCGACTGTCCAGACAAGGCGCATTGCTCCAATGTTCCGTCCTGGGCGTCATCCCGGAACAGAAACTCGAGCGCCAGCTGAGAGGATAACAAGGCCCCCACCCACAACACACCGGGCGCAACGTCTCGGAGGCGCGACAGTTCGGGTGAAATAGCCAATGGAAACAAGGTCGTGACGATTGCAAAAAAGACCAGTGGCTGGACCAGCTGTCCGCGCTTCCGGAACGCGAGTCTCAGGTCGCGCGAGAGCGTCAGCCCCACCGCAGCCCATAAAGAGGCCGCACCGCGCACCGGGGAACGCGTTCCGCCGCGTGTGTTGAAGACTGGAGTCGCCGCCTTGGGCGATCCATCCGGTAAATCGCTCTGCGAGGTGCGTGCTACCGAGTCTCTGGTCTGTGCGATTGGATCACTCACGCGCGAGCTCGAGCCTCCGCAAGGCGGTCGCGCGAACTGCGAGCTCATGATGGATCGCGGCCACCACCAACCCACCCTGCCCCAGGTGCTCTTCGATCAAGGCGCCCACCATCTGTTGACCTTCGCGGTCGAGATTCGTTGTCGGCTCATCGATCAGCCACAACGGCGTACTCATCATTAGCACCAGCCCCGCCAGCGCGACCCGCCTCTTCTGCCCGGCCGACAGCGTCCGAATCGGTCGGTCGCTCCACCCGTACGCACCTACCCGCTCCAGCGCCGCATCCACCTCCGCGTCCGAGAGTGGCCACCGGATCCCAATCCAGTAGCGCAGATTCTCCTTTGCGGTGAAATCCACTTTTAGGGGCGGTTCGTGACCGATATAGGCAAGATCGCTGTGAAATCCCTGCAGATCAGCCCGAATACTCTGGCCGCGCCAAAGCACCTTCCCCTCCTCTGGATACATCAGCCCACTCAGCATCCTCAGCAGACTCGTCTTCCCAGCTCCATTCGACCCCGTGATCTGCAGGCATTCCCCGCCGCCGACCGCAAAGCTCACACCCCGCAGGATGTGCCGATCCCCTCGCCACAAATGCAGGTTCTCCGCCCGTAGCAACTCGCCGGTCGGCGATGTCTCGGGTATCCCGGGCGTGCCGGCAGGGGCTATGGCAGGTGGCAAATGCGCTCGCGCAGATTCACTGGATAACTGGCGCGCGAGTCTCGCAAATTCAGTGATTTAGCGCCATGCGTAAAAGGACCTACACCCCTCCCCGCACGAGCATTCCCCAAGCCCCAGCCACATCGCTTAGAATCCCCCCGCCCGAATGCCCGGGTGGCGAAATTGGTAGACGCAAGGGACTTAAACATTTGAGCACCCGGCTCGGAAACGGCCGGCGTGAATGGGGTCAAATTCGGGGAAACAGCCCCACCGCACACCGCGGTGCCTGCAATCCCGAGCTAAGCCCTGGGGAGCGTCTCTTGCAACTTGTCGCAGCGCGCGCCCCGGGAAAGTGTAGAGACTTGACGGCCCCTGCCTAACACTCACCCAGCGCGACGCTTTTGAGTTACGGCAAAGAGAAAGTCCAGACCCCAAATGAGTCGCAGACTCAGCAGCGAAAGCTGTAGCGGGTACGAAAATCCCTCGGCCGCAAGGCCGTGCCGGTTCGATTCCGGCTCCGGGCACCATCGGGATTTCGAGCGATCCAGCTCGAAGTCCTTCGATGTACGCGAAACCGCCGCAATTCCCGGTGGTTCGTACTTGGCTCGATCCAAGGCTGTCCGCTGACAGAGCACCATAGGCCGGGGTAGAAACAGGGGTATGTTGGAATACTCCTAACAGTACATATCCCACTTTCTGGCCGCATGCCCACCATGCGAGCCCAAAACGAACGCCGCCGTCACTCAGCAGAAGGCGCAGTCGCTGCTGGAAATGCTCTTTCACTATATCGGCAAGCGGCCGATTCGCGAGGTCACCCTCCCGAGCTCCTCTTGGCCCTGCGGAAAACCGAATGACGCGGGCCCCACGGGACAGCACACCGTGCCAAGCAAAAATGCGGGGAGATATTCTGGTACGCCATTGCCACGGGTCCCGCCGAGCGAGATATCGGCGCCCTACTTCGGCGATTCGGAATGCCTGTCAAATGCCGTTGGTGGATTCATTGGAGTCGCACTTTTGCATCGGGTGGCGCTGCCTTCGCGTAAACCAACTCAAACGAGGTCTCGCCGACTTCGTTCCAACGTTTGCCGGACTTGAGAGAAATACGCGCCGTATAAGTTCCCTCTCCGGCGATCGGGAGTACCTCGAAGATTACTAAATTTCGTACGTAATTCCCCTCGCGTAGCGAAAATGGTTGCTCGGAAGAGGACAAGATGGCGCCATTCGGGGCCACCAGTTGAACTCGCTGATGGAGAATACCCTCCGATTTCGCCACCGTTGAGCGCCGCCAGTGCAACAGAAGGGTGAGTCGCGCTAGCCCCGCCAAGTGCTGCTTCTTCGCCCTCGCCTTTGCAACTAGATCAGGAGGCGGCGCAGGCACTTGAATCTGCTCGATGACATTGTGAATATCGAGGGCGTTACTGAATCTGTCAGCCGACACTCTTTCGGCAATAACTGCAAACATGAGACGAGCCATAAATTAGTGCCTCAGGACTGCCTTCTTGGCCGTTGTCTGCGAGTTGCTAGCGGACGGTGCTAGGCCAGGAACGCTCTCGGCCGAAACATCTACGGTGACACTCGCAGTCCCGACGTTCACCGTGCTTTCAACAATGGTTGGCAAAAGCGTCGATGCCACGGCTCGGCTTGCGTTGTCACCCATATCGAGAAAGAGCCTAAGCCCGGCTCGTCGTGCAATTCGAATCAATTTCGAGAGCGAGAATCGCGAGAGATTTCCAGCGAGGAGAGCACTGACTTCACTCTGATGTAAGCCCAACCGTTTCGCCGCCGCTTTTTGGTTTCCGGGAAAACCCTGGTGTATGAACTTCACGATAGCGGCAGCACAGTCGGCTTCAAGAGCGTAGACCGTTGCATCTTCTTCGCTGAAGCCCGTTTCTAGGAAAGTATTCTGACTCATAACCGCTCATCGACTCCTCTACTGCTTGCGAGAGTGCAGGGAGTACCCCTGGCAGAGTTCCTTATACCGTCTCTCCACGATGTCGCTATGTCGGCCGCGTGTCTTTCGGCCCCTACTGCTATCTTTCTTAAACGCATGAAGGGCGTATATGGCTTCCAAAAATTCGGTAGTGAATACCAACCGGTATCCACCAGATGCCAGCTCTTTGCCGGCGGGGCCTATGCCGCTCCACGACTTGAGTCCGCTTACAGGCGCATCATTCGCAAGGTAACGAAGCTTGGTGTGAAACTGCTTTTGAACGCCCGTAGGCATCCCGGCAAGGTCCTCACGAGAGGTTCCACGCCAGACGATTTCACGCGCCATTGCTGCTAGACCATATCACAAATTTGTGATTTAGGGTATTGTGACCATATCACACTTTTGTGATATCGGACGAGCTGGTACAGGGGGCCGCGCCAGGAAGCAGCCAGATGGGGCTTTCGCGGCACTCTTTCTCCTCGGGTATATTCAGTTCCCTGAGTTCTTCGGTCGTAACCTGGAACTCCTCGTTCATTAGCAGCCTGTCGATTGGATGCTGGCGTCAAGGAATGTTATCGCCTTGACTCGTGGGCACGACTCCTTCGAAGTTGACTTCCAATATATACCAAAGCGTGTTTGAAGTAATGGGGAGCGGTCAAGCCCTGCAACCGTGGGGCGTCCGACACCTCGTATCTAATGACGTCTGTGCGCGCACTCTGTTGTAGACGTGCGAACTACCGCGTGAGGTGCGTGGCCCGATACCCATCGTCTTCGCACGGCAGGTCCTTCTCGAATACTCTGCGAGAGCCCCCAAGAGTGCCGATGCGATACAGCGCACGGTCTTTCATGACACACCTAAGCTTGCATATGTATCGAATTTGCCCCCATACGCGTGTTGCATGCGAATCTGCTTCGCTCCGGTGCTGCACCAAGTTGCAACAGTTTGCAACAGAATGCACCATCGGGCACGAATAGGCCGAATGCGAGGTAAAGCCCCGTCCCCGGGGGAAGGAGGCTTACCCCGTTGTCTCAGGTTGCCCTAGGTGGTTTCCTCGAGCGCAGCTATTGCTGCCACTGTGAGCGGCTTCTTCGGTGGGTCGCAATCTCCTGGGCATTGCCCGATACGTGCCCTGGCTGCGGATTGCCGGTGGCCGGGATGTACCGAAGGCGGCGCAACTGTTACAGAATCCCAATGTTCAACACTACTGGAATGCCTCCGGTGCGTTCGGTCGACTGCTATCAAAGGGCGTCGGTTTAAAGAACGGCAACCGCCAGGTGTATGCCTGGGATGTCTGGTTGGTATACGGGCCGGAGGCGACCTGGGTTGGCGCGGACCCACCGCGGCCTCGGCTGCTCATGCACCAGCTGAGCGCTCTTCGCGGCAGCACGGAGTTCCCGCACCTTGACTGTCACGTCTTGGCGCAAGAAGTGCGGAGTTTGCTCGCGCAGATGCCGGCGCCTGTTGGACCGCCCGCTCTCGCGCACCGCAGGCCTCAATGATCACCGAGAGTGAACTGACGTGCCCGAAATGCGGGCACCGATCGGTGGAGACCATGCCTACTGATGCGTGTATCTACTTTCACGAGTGCACCAGCTGCGGCTCGTTGCTGCAACCCAAAGCCGGAGACTGCTGCGTCTTTTGCTCCTACGGCTCGGTTCCCTGTCCGCCGATTCAGGCCAACTCATCATGCTGCACGACGCAAACCAATCCATGAGCACGCCGACGTCGTGTCGGGGACGTGTGCCGCGGACGGGAGCTGTCAACTCCCGCCCGCGCCTGCTCGCGTCTAGTGTTAGAACACAAATACCAAGGCCGGCTCCGAGGCGACGCCGTTGGCGACGACCTGCAGAAGACTGAGGCCGCGCTCCTGATCGCCAGGCACGTCGAAGTGGGTCGATACTATTGCCCGCGACGCCACAGCCATGCTGCTGTGATCATGCGTGCGGCTGTAGAAGACATGGGATGTCAGCAAGTTCGTAATCCGCACCAACGGGAAATTTGTGGCCGCCTGCACATCATCGCCGTAGGCAGCCCCCTGGCTGACACCATTGAAGCCGATTCCATCGACCTTATAGGACCTGCCGCGGGCCAGCGCCAGGGGCGTGGAGAGAATTACCGGCGCGATCTTGCGCTGGAACTCTCGATCCTTCGGCTTGATAGTTGGATTGTAGAGCTCGATGTCACCGGAGAAATCCGTCAGCAGTATCTGTCCGGTGGGCAGCACGAGCATGTTGCCCAGGAAGGATCCATCCACAGGCGCGTTCGGAGGCCCGGGTACCTGATTCAGATGCTCGCCGTCCCATTCGAAAAAGAATGAAGGCGGGTCGCCCTCGCCTGGGCTCGCCATCATGAGTACCTTGTCGTTTGGCTCCCACGCGGCCGGACCATCGGCAATGTTAATGTCGCTCAGGCCGTCGATTTCCGGAAACATCGGACCCGCGCGCCAGCGTCCAGTGTGCGAGTCATAGATCGCTGTGGCGCCGCTCTCACCAGCACAAGTATTCGACCCCATATAGAAGAGCGTCCCGTCCGACCGCAACACCGCTGGGCCAACCTCAAAGCTGGGAGAAGCCTTGAGCTGGCCACAGTTGAGCTTCGAGTCCCAGAGCTGCACGATCGTGCTGCCTGCGCTGCGCCACGTCCCGGTGTGGGAGTCGTAAAGCTCCGAATTGGTACCCGTGGGAATGTACGGGAAGCTGATTGGCACGTAGGCATCGACGGCCAGTACCTCGCCGTTCGGCAACAGGTTCCAACCCTCCTCGTCATTCGGATCGAACTTGCCGGCGCCGGTCTCTGTCCAGGTCAAAGTTTTCGCATCCAGCAGCGCAGACTGCTTGGTGCAGCAGTCCGACTGCATGTAAACGCCGTTCGCTAAGACGATGCCCGAGGCATCGCCGATTGTCTGCATGAGAGGGAAAGGCGGAAGCTTCAGGGGAGTGAAAAAAGGCGGAGGCGCCACCGAAGTCCAGACATCGGTGGTGGGATCGTAGATCGCGCCTTGGGCGCCCCGGTTGATGACGAAGAATTTGCCCTGGAAGAAGTTGTACTCCCCACCCATGACAATCACTCGTCCGTCGGGCAGAACGGCGGAAGAGTGATAAAGCGGAGCGTAATCCGGCGGCAGCGAAGCAATCTGTGTCCAGGTTCCATTGGCGTAGCTGCCCGTCTTGTCCGGTGTCAAACGCACCCAATCCGAGCAACCGGCGTCCTGTACGATGACCGTGCCATCGGTCAGCAGGAGTGGGTTGGCCGCCCCTGGAAACCCGCCATTACAGTTGTTGGCGGCAAACGGCGGTTTATTGTTGACCGCTTGCCATGGCGACGCAGTCGAAGAGCCCGCGGAGACAGCAGGCGCGGGCCGCGGTCCACGCGGTGGGAGCGGCCTCGCTCGGGGGAGCGATTGAGCGTTGGCAAGTCCAACGCAGGCCAGCGCCGCCAAGGAACAGATCATCCTCGTCCCAGTTCTGGTTCTCATGGAGTTTCCCTCTTTGATGTTGGAAGCGCGATCGTGCTTCCCGTTCAGGCAAATCGCGAGGTATCTTGCCCTGTCCCTCCTCCCTCGAGGCGTTCAGGAACGGTTTTCTCTCACTATCGCGCCATCACAACAACACCAACTCGGACTCAGAACGAGACACGTCGCTCCAGCTGCGCAAGAAATTCCTTCGGCTCATCGACCATAAGGCCAATCTCGTCGATTTCTCTCGAAAAGGTGTAGGGCAGCCGCGCGCGCGTGGGAGCGCGGAGTTTCAAAACACAATCCGGTGTATTGATGAAGGCGCAGTTGAGATAGTTCCTGCGCTTGGTATCCACGCCGTGGAGCCGCCCGCGTTGCAACTCCTCGACGGCTTCGTAGGGTACGAATAGCTCATATAGGACGCCGAATCGAATATGGATCCCGCGCTCACCAAGAACGACAGGCAGTTGGTCAACTGAGCGCAACAGGCCGATCACCCAGACGACACCGTAGAACTCGAATCCCGTAAGCGCCCACGCGCCAACCGGATGCAGCGCGGCCACGAGCAGATGGACGCCCACCATCTCGAAGCAGCCGAACACGACTGCTATGCCATAAATAACTCGAAGACCACTACGCCGGTGATAGGTAAAGGCCAGCTCGTTCGGACGGAGGACAATGCCGGGCCGCCCTCCCAGGGCGTAGTACATGAGGGCTAACTCGTACATCGCCACAGCGATCCAGCGGTTCGCTGGAAACTCGCGATCCGCGGCCAGTAGCAATCTTTCGATCAGGTCTGAAGATCTCGACAATGTTCCGGCGACCCGAAAGACGCGCAATGCCCGCCTAACCAGGATGGTGAGCAAAAGTGCCTCGAATGGAGCCAGCGGGATCCAGCCTCGAGCGATCCAATCAGGGTCCACTGCCGGTGATGTTCCCAAGCGGCAAAACAGATAGCCCACGGCGGCCACAGGCACTGCATAGAGCGGGCCGCTTCCCCTCCGACGCAGCACGAAAAACCAGAAGCACAGCGGCAGCTCGAACATGAAGCCCAGCAACTCGCCAACCGCGGTAACCGATCGATTGGATGAAACATAGCCGAGCTTCGGCAATAGCAACGTCATTGCGACCATTGCCGCTGCGAGCACCGCAAACAACAATCGATTCGGCGCAGGCAGCTGACGCGTATTCATGTCTCTCCTTGAAACGGATACGTGACTGCGCGATTGTAAGCGCAGATTGCGCCTGCCTTCTATCTCATTGGACCCTTGACCCAACACGCGCGATTCGTCCGCGCGGGATAACTGCACAACGGTTTTCTCTGTCTGCGTGAAGCCGCTCCAGCCATATTCACGCGCGATCGTCAGCGCCAAGTCGGAAGCGAGGACCAGACCACGGTCCGAGTTTGTCATGATCGCGACGCCAGCCCCGCCGTCGATAAAACCGGTTAATCTCGATCGGAACCCCGCGTTCCCACCATCGTGACCGACGACCGGCGGAGGAAATCCCGCCACCCGCCCTGAGCAAAGATTGCGCGTGGCCTATATCTTCATTATTATTGAATTAATGAGGAAGCGCGAATATCTGAGCCAACTTGAGTTGATGGTCCTGCTCGCGGTGATGAGCCCGGTGGGAGATGCATACGGCGTCGTGATTTCACGCGAGATCGCGGAAAAGAGCGGCCGGGAGGTCGCGCTGGCGAGCGTCTATGCGGCACTTGAGCGCCTCGAGCGCAAGGGACTGGTCAAGTCAACTCTCGGCGAGCCTACCGCGGAACGCGGTGGCCGCGCCCGCACCTACTACGCAGCCACCATGGCGGGCGTTCAGGAGGCTCGCCACGCCCACGCGACGCTATTGCGACTTAGCGCTGGTGTTCCGGGCTTGAAGGGCCAGACAGCATGACGGTCAGGGTACCTCCACGGATGGCGACGTGGTTGCTCCGGCGCCTGGGGCCGACTTACCAAAGGGAGTCGCTCATCGGTGATTTGCAGGAAGAGTATCAGCTCAATAGAACGCAGGCGTGGTACTGGGGCGAAGTCCTCTGCGCACTTTGCGTCGGCTGGGTAGAGGGCGCACGCAGGATCGGCCGGCGCATTGATGTGCTTTCCTACGGTATGCGGCTGCGGCGTATTGGAACATCGACTGTTCTGAGATTCTCCATCGAAGCTGCGGTACTGCTTGGCACCTTCGTCCTGGCCGAGCAGATTCGAAGCGCGTGCCCACTAGGACAGACAGGTGACATTGGCGGGTTGGTTACTTTGATCGGCGGAATTGGACTGTGCCTGTCGGTAGGTTTGTACCTGTCGCTATGCCCTCCGAGGTTACGACGCCCTCTGAAGAACCCTACGCAGCGTACGCCCCCAATCCGTAACGGTGCACCCATCAAACGACTGATTGGCATATTCGCCGCGACGGTCCTCAGCGCCGGAACTCTCACATGGGCGAGCGGGACGGCACATCTGCCGCAGCAATGTTTGTCGCAAACAACAGCAGATTTCAACACGGTATCCGACAATGTCATTAGGAAGTGACTTTTCCGGTATTCTGCTTCTCATTCTGGCCGCTACCGGCCTGGTACTGGTCGTCGACCATTTCGTTCTGCGACCCAGGCGCCTCGCGCCGGCTCTTGCTGGCTCGTCCGCAGGGGCCAGCAGCTCGCCTCCCCAGCCCGCGTTGGTTTCCTACGCGCGCAGCCTGTTTCCGATCCTGCTCGTCGTCCTACTATTCCGGGCGTTCGTGTTCGAGCCGTTTCGAATTCCCTCCGCCTCCATGATGCCGGGCCTGGTGGATGGGGACTTCATCCTGGTGAGCAAGTTCAGGTACGGATTGCGCCTGCCACTGCTCAACACGAAAATCCTGTCGACGTGGGAGCCCCAGCGTGGCGACGTCGTCGTGTTCCACTCCACCTCCGGCCCACCGATCAACTTGATCAAGCGCCTCGTGGGAGTACCGGGAGACCACGTTGTCGTCCGCAACAATCGTGTTGAGATCAACGGGAGCCCGGTGCCTCTGGTGCCAGATGGCCGCTACAGCGGTGGTTACGGCTTCACCGGCGCGGAGCTGCGGCGGGAGACAATTGGCGGGCGCGAGCACCGGATCATGTTGGCACCGGTCTGGCGCTCGGTCGATTTTGATGGAGTGGTTCCCGCGGGACATTACTTCTTCATGGGCGACAACCGTAACGACAGTGAGGACAGCCGCTTCTCCCCGGTCGGATTTGTGCCCGCCGACCACTTGATCGGGCGAGCCGTCGCCATCTGGATGAACTGGCGGGTGCCGGACTGGCCGCAGCTCGGGCGTATCGGTCCGATCCGGTGATTTAGATCACGCCGCGCAAGACACCTGTTAGTCGATAGCCCAGACCAAACCAATAGCTCACGGAAACGACGAAAAACCTCGTGCCGTCTTCGTCAGAGCTGCTGCCAGTCGTTACCATGGGTGGCTCGATGCTGCCAGGGCCTCAGACTTTGCAGAACCCGCGCGTCCGTAAATTCTTTCAGAAGCGGCTGTCGGCTCCAGTAATGCTCGTTCGTCTTAAATAGGACGGGTTCGCCGACTGACGAATAAGGAGAGACAGACGATGGCCAAAAATGTGATCTGCGTGTGGTACGACAACGCGGCGGAAGAAGCCGCCAGGTTCTACGCCAAGACTTTCCCAAACAGCGCCGTAACGGCGATTCACCACGCCCCGGGCGACTTCCCCGATGGCAAGCAGGGACAGGTGCTGATGGTCGAGTTTACGGTGGTGGGAGTCCCCTGCCTCGGCCTAAACGGCGGCCCGGCCTTCCAGCACAGCGAAGCGTTCTCATTTCAGATCATCACCGAGGATCAAGCCGAGACCGACCGCTACTGGAATGCGATCGTCAGTAACGGAGGATCCGAAAGCCAGTGCGGGTGGTGCAAGGACCGCTGGGGTTTGTCGTGGCAGATCACCCCGCGGGCGCTCATGGAAGCCACGACGAGCAAGGATCGCGCGGCCGCCAAGCGCGCGTTCGACGCGATGATGGGAATGAAAAAGATCGACATCGCCGCGATCGAAGCCGCACGGCGCGGCGAAAGTCGCTCCTAGCGCACAAAGACATGCCGGCAGGCAGGCGATCGGCGCGCAAGGCGGCTCGCTTGTCGGGCCGGCCTCGTCTGGGTCCGCTTGGTCTGACCCAGTCTAGTCAGGCAGCGTGGTCTGCTCAGACTGATGTGGCTCAGCCTGATCCGCCTCAGTCTGATCGCCGCCGCGCTGACCTGCCGCTGACCTACATTCCGTGACTGCGCCGAGTCGCGAGGTTGGATCTCGCCCGGTCACGGCAGTGACACCTGACGCCAACCCAAGCACCCGACCCGGTGTTGGTATTCGGTAGCATCTGGCGCACCCGTGCAACTTGCGCAAAACTCGTGACTGTGATTGCAAGCACACGCGCCGACTGTCCAGGTGTTCCCAGCGTTCGAAGCGTGTTCATCCAGCCTCACAAAAGGCATCATAATCGCGCACCTTTCAATGATGGAGTCAGTGATGCGCGGAATTACCTGGGTTGCGGCACTCATGAGCGTGTGCCTGTCTGCGGGCGTGAGCGCGGCGGACGAATTCGGTCCGAAGCCCGCTCTGCCTGCGGCGCACTCATTCAACGTGGGAAAGCTGAAACTCACGTCCCTGCACGACGCGCAATACGTCGTCCCTAATGACGGCAAGACTTTCGGCGTTGGAGTCGATCCGGCCACAACGGGCGCGGTGCTCCGCGCAGCCGGTGCGTCGACGGACCGGATCACGCTCAGCGTCGATGCCCTGCTGGTGCGCACCGGACATCGGCTGTTACTAATTGACACGGGCCTTGGGCCCACGGTGCATGGGAGTTTGCTGGCAAGCCTGCATGAAGCTGGAGTCAAACCGGCGGCCATCACCGATGTGTTGCTTACGCACTCCCACGGAGATCACAGCGGTGGCTTGCTCGACGACAGTGGCCATGTGGCGTTCCCGAAAGCGGCGATCCGTATGTCGAGCGCCGAGTGGTCCTGGCTGCAAACCAAAGGTCCGGAGGAGCTGGTGAAGGCGATCTCCAAGCGGGTCCACACGTTTGAGCCTGGAGCCCAGATCGCCCCTGGCGTCACCTCAGTGGCGCTCAAAGGCCATACACCCGGCCACGTGGGCTATGAGATCGCCTCCGGCGGCGAGCGTCTGCTCGACATCGGCGACCTTGCACACAGCTACATCGTTTCCCTCGCGCGGCCACAGTGGCAGGTGGAGTTCGACAACGACGATGCGACCGCGAGAGCCATCCGCTCAACCACCCTCAAGCAATTAGCGAGCGATCAGGAATGGGTCTTTTCGCCTCACTTCCCCTTCCCTGGCGTGGGCCACATCGAGGCTGCGGGCGAGGCGTTTGCCTGGAAGCCTGCGCACTAAAACCCCCATCCTGCCCGAATTCGGGCAAACTTCTGGGTCCCAATGGCCTCGCAGGGCAGACTGAGCGGGCATGTCGGATCCGGGGGAATTTCAGGAATTGATCGAGTACCTCACGCGAACCAGTCGCTTATCGCCCTCAGAGGCGCGGCGCCTGGTCGCGGAGGTACTGAGCTTCCTGGAAGAGACTCCTGAGGACTTTGTCCGCCGGCGCCATCGCGCGCTACAGGCCGAAGGATTATCCAATCCCGCCATCTACATGCGCCTGGCGGCGGAATTGTCGGCGTGGCGCTTTCGAGCGCCAAAGTACACCGCCCGACAGATCCGCCGAATGATTTACGGCTAACGGGAGAGCGAGGCATGTGTGGGATTGTCGGGTATATCGGCAGGCAGGATGCTGCCCCGATTTTGATGGAAGGCTTGCACCGGCTGGAGTACCGCGGTTACGACTCGGCCGGGATTGCCGTGGTGCGCAATGGCGCGCTGCGCCTCTACAAAAGCAAAGGCAAGGTGCGCGACCTCGAGCGTCTGCTACCTGACAATCTCAAAGGCACCCCCGGAATCGGGCACACACGCTGGGCGACCCATGGTGAGCCCAGCGACCGCAATGCCCACCCACACACCGACGCTCAAAACCGCTACGCAATCATTCACAACGGCATCATCGAGAACGCCGCGGCATTGCGTACGCAGCTCATTGCAAAGGGGGTTGAGTTTCGATCGGACACCGATTCGGAGGTGCTCGCGCACCTCATAGCAGCGATGCGCGGCGACACGCTCGAGGAGGCAGTGCGAGCGGCATTACAACTCATCAATGGCGCCTACGGAATTGCCGTCATTGATGCTGAGCGCCCGGATTCGTTAATTGTTGCTCGCAACGGCAGTCCCGTGATCCTGGGCATCGGCGAGCGTGAAATGTTCATCGCTTCCGACGCTGCGGCACTTGTGCGCCACACGCAGAGCATCGTGCATCTCGATGACGGCGAGATCGCCGTCGTACGCTCGGATGGTTACCAAACGGCGACTCTCGACGGCAATGTAACCGTGAAGGTTCCTCTGGCTCTCGATTGGAAAAATGACGCCCTGAGCAAGGGAAGCTCAGCGCATTACATGCATAAGGAGATCACCGAGCAACCCGAAGCAATCCGCCGGACGCTCAGCGGCCGTCTGGAGCGGCGCTTTCACACAACTCACCTGGGTGGGTTGGAGATGGCTGCGCGAGAGCTTCTGGAAATCAAACGCGTCAAGATTCTCGGCTGTGGCTCGGCGTACATTGCCGGTTGTGTAGGGGCGCACTTGATCGAGCAACTGGCCCGTATTCCCGCGCATGCGGAACCGGCCTCCGAGTTCCGCTACCGCAACCCGGTTATCGAACCCGACACGCTTTACATCGCCGTCAGCCAATCCGGTGAGACTTTTGACACGCTGGCAGCCATTCAGGAAGTCATGCGCAAAGGCGGCCGGGTGTTCGGTATCGTCAATGCGGTGGGCAGCACTATCGCGCGCGCCTGCGGGCGCGGCATGTATTTGCACGCCGGACCGGAAATCGCGGTGGTATCCACCAAAACCTTCGTCTGTACGGCGGTCGCCTTCGCGTTGTTTGCCATTCACCTCGGCCGGCTGCGTGATCTGTCAACAGCAAAGGGCGAGAGGTTGATCGCCGCTCTGGAGGCGCTACCGGAGCAAGTCGCCTCGATCATCGCGGACGAGACCGCAATCGGGTCAGTTGCCCAGGCCATTGCCAAATACCACGACATCTACTTCGTCGGCCGCGCGGCCGGTTATCCGGTGGCAATGGAAGGCGCCTTGAAGCTCAAGGAAGTGACCTATCAGCACGCAGAGTCCTACCCTGCCTCTGAGCTCAAACACGGGCCGCTGGCCTTGATCGACCCGCAGACTCCCACCATTGTGGTCTTGCCCCGTGATGACCTGTTCGCCAAAAATATCTCCACCATCGAGGAAATCCGCGCGCGCCGCGGCCCGACGTACGTCATCACGCACCCCGGCCTGCTGCCTGTTGCTGTAGACGGAGTCATTGAAGTGCCGCGCTCCGAACCGGAGCTCGATTCCCTACTTCTCACCATACCGCTGCAACTTCTCGCCTACCGCGTCGCCCTGGCGTGCGGCACGGAAATCGATCAGCCCCGCAACCTGGCGAAGTCGGTGACCGTGGAGTAGACCGACCTCACCTGGCCGCCGGACCGAGTGAGGAACCCGCGGAAGGCGGCTCAAACCAGTTGAGCGTCTGCTCCAGGAAGCCTCCCACCATTGACGAATTCAACGTTCCATAAAAGCGGATCACCTCCGCAAGGAAGTCCCGGGTCATGACCGGGTCGCCGCCCGACTGCTCGTGCTCTGCAATAATGTGCAACAAAATGGCGCGCGTGATGTCGACGCGGCCTTTGCGGTCGATCACCACAAAATCGATACTGTCCTTCACGAACCGGGAGATGTCCGTGAGCGTGATGTAGCGCCGCTCCACCGCGTCATACAGCCGCCTGTTGGGATACTTCCAGATCGTCCGTGGTGGTTTGGATCTAACGCTATCATGCGATGCCGCATCGCCTGAAGACGCGCGTATTGAGGGAATGATTGGCGCTCCGAGCTCCTCGGGCGAGGACGCCTCCGTCCCCTCCAGTCGGCCCGCGAGCTGCACGAGGCGCCGCTGCAATGGCGCCCGATGTTGCGGCTCGTAAACCAGCACCAGCAGCCGCCGCGACAAATTCAACTGGTCGCGGGCACGCTGCTCCCAATTTTCTGCGTGACTGCGCCCCGGCAATTTAGCGAGCTCAATCGAGGCTTCGAGCGCGTCGAGTGCGACGGCGGCTGTGTGCGCTGCTTCCCTCGCGGAAGCCCGAATTAACCCGCGATGCCTCTCAGCGACCTCAACCGCTTCACGCGCCACTTTAGCGCGTGCCGATTCACGCATGCGGTAACGCACCACGTCTCCTTCCGAACGAGCCCCCTCGAGGGGTACCACTTCCTCGAGCAGGTCTCTCGAGCGATTTACCGTCATCTGTACGGTGGGCTTGTTGAGACTCGTGAGGTCGGCCAGCCGATCGATGGTAAACGTCGGCAACTGCAAGGCCCCATGCAATATCCGTGTCCGGTCGTCAATGCTCAACAAGGCCATGAGACCCCCTGGAGCCGCCGCGGCTCTTGGTTCAAATGGGCGCGATTCAAATGGGAAAGTGACGCCACAGCGACTCCAGCCGTGTGATCCACTCATTGATGTCGACAATAGGCTGCGTCAACAGGCGCAGTAGCTCGCCGCGCTCGGGAGTGCGCATGAAGCTGAGCGAACATTGCCCGGCAAGCAGGCAGCTGTTGACAATTCGGCGCAAACCAGGTGGTGAGGCTGTCGCGGCCTGAATCCGGAAAGACAACCCAGTCAGTTGTGCAAGCGCAGCGCGCTTGCGCGTTTCCTCGCGATCATACGTCGCGCAACTTTCAAAGAAACGCATCAGTACACTCGCCGCCTCACGGCCTAGCCCCCACTCCCGGGTAATGAAACCCTGCCCCTCAGGCTGCCCTCCCGAATAGCGTTCCTTGCGGAGATTATCCGCCACTTGCGCTATTTCGGCGCGTTCGCTGCACCCGGGAACGACGTAGGCGTTGAAAAGCCCAAACGCCACTTCATCCATCCAGCCCTCGAAGAAAGGACAATCGGACCGGCATCCCCAGAGCGCCCGAGACGTCATGGCTGGCTCCGCCGGCTCCTGGTACGCATGGCAGAGAAATTCATGAGTCAGGAGCCACGGCGCCGCCGCCAACGGCTCGGGTGCAACTCTTGCGAACGCCATGCAACGTTGCCGCCAGTCCGCCAGAGCCGTCGCATCTCCCGACCAGGCCAGATCGACCAGCACGCCACCCAACACCTCCACGATGGCCGAGTGAAATTCCTCGACCGCTCCATTCAAGTTATTGTTCATTCTACCCCCGAAGCGAAGCTTGCACGGATGTCAGCCCGTGTGCAACAAACATCGCGTTGCACAACGCACTGTTAAGGAGTGCTAGAGTGTCCTCGCACCAACATGGAGTGTTGTACAGGGCCGACGGAACGCGACCGATGTCATGTCGCTCGACGCTCAACGTCGCGCTGGTACGCAAGCGGGGGTCAATGTCGACGGTACCAACGCCCGCCAATGAACGAACCTCACTGCGACGGGCGATGCGCTCAGGCAGCAGGAAGTGCAAGAAGACGAGTCACGAGGCGCCGGACATCGCGAGAAACGACGCCCTGCTTGCCGCGGCGCACTCTGCGCAGGGCCAACTGTGAAAGCTTTAAGAAAGCGATAAACTTAAAAAGAGCCTTGGTGTGCCCTTATTTTGTGCACTGCGTCACCGGCCGGACGCCGCACCGGGATCTATGGCCCGAGGAGAGCTCCTATTCGGGCGCGACGGCGCCAGTGCACCGCAGCGTCCCGGGCGCATTGCGTGGAACTGCCGGTCAGGCGACCTGCCGGTGCCGGCTTGTCGCCCCTTGTGTCTCAACCGCCTGTTGCGCGCCGAACTGTCCACCGGTGTCGCCCTGTTCCAAGTGGTAACGCGCGAGCATATCCGACATGGCCTGTGAGCGGCCCGCCATGGACTTACTGGCCGCCGAGGCTTGTTCGACGAGCGCGGCGTTCTGTTGAGTCATCTGATCGAGTTGCATTACCGCCCGGTTCACCTGCTCGATGCCCGAGAGTTGCTCCTGACTTCCGGCGGCGAGATCGGCGATGATGTCGCTCACCTTCTTCACGGACGTGACGATACGCTCGAGCGTCTGCCCGGACTCGGTCACTAGCGAAGAGCCCTCTTCGACTTTCTGCATGCTGTCGCGAATGAGTCCCTTGATCTCGCGTGCCGCGACGGCGCTGCGACCCGCAAGACTGCGCACTTCGCCAGCGACGACGGCGAAGCCCCGGCCCTGGTCACCGGCGCGTGCGGCTTCAACCGCGGCATTGAGCGCCAGCAGGTTGGTCTGGAATGCGATTTCCTCGACGACGCCGATGATGTCGCCGATCTTCTTCGAGGAGCCGTTGATCTCGCTCATGGCCTTGATGGCGGTGGCGACCACCGCAACACCAGTATCCGCCTGGCCGCGTGCGGCGAGCGCGAGTTGGTTGGCCTGGTCGGCGTTCCCAGCGTTCTGTCGTACGGTGCTGGTCATCTGATCCATTGAGGAGGCGGTTTCCTCGAGGCTCGAGGCTTGCTGCTCAGTACGTTGACTGAGATTGCGGTTTCCTTCCTCGATCTCGCCAGCGCCGTGGTTGACTTCGACGGCAGCTTCTCTGAAAGAGCGCAGCGCGCGTGCGAGGCTCTCAGTTGACTCGTTGAAGCTCACCTTTAGCGCTTCATACTTCACCGGAAATTTTTCAGTGATCCGGAACGCGAGATCACCGTTAGCCAGCGCTCTGAGTCCGGCACCAAGGGCCGCGGTCGTGGACTTATCCTCGGCCGCACTCTGTGCAGAGTTGAGGCTCATGGATTTTTGATCATGAACATCCGACAGCGAGCCGCAGGCGCGAATCGTCCGGCCATCCGCCGAGTAACGGCAGCCGCCCGTTGCCCGGAACCAACGATAGCTGCCCAACTTGGTCATCAGCCGGTACGTCACGTCATAGCGCGTGGCACCGCTTCTGTCTTTCAAGTGGGCGGTGAACGCTGCGAACGTTGGCGCGACATCCTCAGGATGGAGCTTGTCCGACCAGGACTGGCAGACGTTGGGGAAATCCGCTTCGCTGGAGTAGCCGAGCAGGCGCCTGAATTCCGGCGACCACGTCCAGGCGCTCTTTGGATCGAAGGCATCCGCATTGTGCAGCACTGCCTGCCACAGGCCGACGCCGCAGGAGGTGTCCAGCAGCTCGACGCGCTCGCGGATGGCATTCAGTTCCTCTCTGAGCTGTTCCAGCTCTTGTGTTCTTGTGATCTTGCTCGTCCAGAAAGGCATCAATAGCTCCCCAACCCCGATAGCGAACGTGTCGAGGCATACATTAACGAGGTATGCCAACTAAAAGTGCGTTTTGCTGCACCGTATCGGCCAAAGGTCGCATGAATAAAGGCCTGTACAAGGGTCTGTGGTGCGCGACTTGTGACGCAGTCCACAGTTGCGGAACAGCCCGATGGGTGCAACCCAGGCGGATGTGCGTCAACCCCGCACGGCACGGCGGCGTTGTCGAGAAATTAGACAGCAGCGATGTGTGAACCACACGCGGCACTGGAAAAGCGGTGTTGCGGAAACGTGTTGCGAGTTGTTTCGAGTCTCCCACAGGTACA
>Ga0134126_10001224_pt1 | contig 32630 bp, 33 predicted proteins | sample KB31752_FD_96881 | JGI IMG/M metagenome (GOLD analysis project Ga0134126, IMG submission 96881) | Terrestrial soil microbial communities with excess Nitrogen fertilizer from Kellogg Biological Station, Michigan, USA - KB3-175-2 | ecosystem: Environmental > Terrestrial > Soil > Unclassified ...
CGCGCTTTTCGCGCCCGCGCCAAGAGCCCGGTTGAGCGGCGCGGCTGACCTACTCAGGCGGCGTTCCTACGGGACGGCGCGCCGAACAGCCCCGGCGCGGGAGCGATCCGTTGCGCCGGGCGCCAAACGGCCGCATGGTTTCGACTCACGATCGCCACGATGAAGCAGCGAGGCGTCGCGCGATCCGGCTTGGGTCATGTTCGCGGGCGCCTGTTGCAACTTTAGCGCAGGGCGACACGAAAGCTTGGCTTTCCCTAAATGTTCTTGCCGTTTCTTCTGCACAGCCTGAATCTCCGTTGAGAGAATCGCAAGCGGGAAAAGTTTCCATGTTCGGAGGGCTGGCCAAGCGGCGAATCTGTTTGATCTCTTTTGCGACTGTTGCTTGCGTGCTGGTCGACGCCTCGTTGATGAGCCTTGAAAAGGCAGCGGCGGCGGAGCCCGCGCCCGCTGCCACATTGACCGGCGACTGGGGCGGCCTGCGGACCAAATTGCACGACATGGGCATCGACATTACCGGCGGGTTCAAGGTCGAAGGCGTGGGGAATGTCTACGGCGAGTTGCCCAAACATTGGGCGCAGGCGGGCGAATTCGACGTCGGCGCAACTCTGGACACGCAGAAGCTTTGGGGCTTGGCGGGCGGCGTGCTGCAAACGACGGTGACCATCCGCGAAGGCGAGCCGCCACCGGGCGACTTGCTTCAGCAATCCGCTGAAGTTTACGGGCGCGGCAATATCGCGCGGCTGACGGAGTTCTGGTACCGGCAGAAGTTGTTCAATGACAAATTGACGATCAAATTCGGCCGCATTCCGCAAGGCGACTTCGATAATTCTTCCTGTGACTTCATGAACCTGACGTTTTGCGGCGCGCCCGGCGGCAACATCGTCGGCAATTACTGGTACAATTGGCCGATCGCGCAATGGGCGGGCTGGGCGCGATACGACTTCGGCGATTACGACGTGATGGCCGGCGTCTACGAAACCAATCCGCGCGACCTCGATCTGCAATTCTCGCCCGGCTGGTTCTGTTGCGCGACCGGCGCGATGGGACATTTCGAAATCGGCTGGACGCCGCAATTCGGCCCGCAAAAGCTCGTCGGCCATTACCAGGCCGGCGTATGGGACGACACTTCCGGCGGACCCGACGTTCTCATCGGCGCCAACGGCCAACCCTTTTCTCTGACCGGCTTACAGCCGCTGCATCGGGCCAATCGGTTTGGCTTTTATGTGCAGGGTCAGCAGCAAATCACCGGCAGCGCAACCTATGATCGGGACTCCGGCTGGAAGAACAACCACGGCCTCAACGTGTTCTTCGATTTCGTGCAGGCCGATCGTGCGACCTCGACGCTCGACAATCAGGTCAACGCCGGGCTGACCTATGTCGGCGCATCGCCGCAGCGGCCCAACGACGCGATCGGGCTGGCGGTCGGGCGCACCCAGTACAACAGTCGCGCCGCCGATTCGATTTTGCTTGCGACTCCTGGGGTCCAGGTTCCGCAAGCAGAATATCCGATCGAGGCGTTTTACAGTTTCCAGGCGACGCGTTGGTGGGACGTGCGACCGGACTTCCAGTACGTCATCCATCCCGGGGGTTACACGAAGATCGGCAACGAAGCGCTGCTCGGAATTCGCACAGATGTCAAGTTCTGAGTTCAACCGCCGAAACGCCTGGGAGTCACGGCGCGCCGCTGCGGGCGCCGAGGACGATCGGCTGGCCATGCGGCGTCGCCTCAGCCGCCTCCAGCCAAGCCTGCGCCAGCGCCGCCAATTCCTCGCGGGTCGCAGCGCCTTTGCCGGCGATGAGGCCCTCCAGCGCCTCCAGCCAGTTCTCGTAAGACCCACGCTCGGGAAAGCGGGCGATTTCAGCGCTCAGCGCAGCAGTCCATTCGCGCCACGAGAACAGGCCGCGCTCGTGCAGCGCCAGCACCATTGCGAACACTTGCGCGTGCCAGGGCTCGGTGAAAACTTTCGGCTCAGGCGGGTTCAAGATAGGGCTCGAAAGCATCGATGGTCACCGTGGAGTGGGCGTCGCCCTCGGGCCCCCAAAGCTCGCGGGCGCTGAAGCGGACGGTGTAAAGCCATTGCGGGTTCTCGCCTCGGGCGTGCGCATTGGCGTCGGGGAACACGAACGCCCCGCGCACCGCCGTCACCTCGCCCTGGCGCCCGCGCGCATAGCGCGGCAGCCGCGTATGTCCGGCGGGATTGATTATCCGCGCCCGCACCGGCGCGCCAACGGCGAAGGCGGCGGCAGCGGCGGGCGGCCGATCGTATCGCGTTCCCTTCGCGATGCCCTCGGCGATCCGCGCCGGCGTCACTTGGCGCGGCGGCGGCTGCGGCATGGCGAGCGGACGCCCGGACGCCAATTCCTCCGCCGAGACCATGCCATGCGCGACGACCAGTTTCTCCAACGCGGTGATCCAGACGTCATAGTAAGTCTTGGCGAGATATTGCCCCGGCGGCTGGTTTTCACGCACCGATCGGCTTTCGTCGAGCGACCATAAGCCGCAAGCCCCGGCGGCGACCGTTACGGCGCAGGCGCGGCGCTCCCAGTCCGTATGGAACACCGGTTCGTCGCGCTCGGGCGCGAGAGCGCCGAAGCCCATCATGCCGCCGAGATCGTGGCCGCCGTTCATAGCGCGGCCCCGGCAGCGCCGCTCGGCGCGGCCTCGGCGGGCAGCGCCAGGCCGGTTCCGATCATGCTGTCGCGGGTGACGAGCCCCGCCAGCCGCTCCTCGCTCCAGCCCTGCGTGCCCCGCGGGCGCTCGGGGATGACGAGATAGCGCATCTCGGCCGTCGAATCCCAGACGCGGACCTCTGTGTCTTCAGGCAGCGTCACACCGAATTCGGCGAGCACGGCGCGCGGTTCGATCACCGCGCGCGAGCGATAGGCGTGCGACTTGTACCACACCGGCGGCACGCCGAGCACCGGCCAGGGATAGCAGGAGCACAAGGTGCAGACGACGACGTTATGCACGCCGGGGCCATTCTCCACCGCCGCCATATGCTCGCCCTGGCGACCGCCGTAGCCGAGTTCGGCGATCGCCTGCGTCGCGTCGGCGCGCAGGCGCTCGCGGTAGGCAGGATCGACCCAGGCGCGCGCCACTACGCGCGCGCCGTTGCGCGGACCGATCTTGGTTTCGTAGGTCTCGACGATGGCGTCGAGCGCGGCGGGGTCGATATAGCCCTTCTCGGTCAGCAGCGTCTCCAGGGCGCGCACGCGGGCGGCGACCTCGGTGAGTTCGGAGTGGTCGTGGTCATCGGACATGGCGCGAGCCTAGCGCGCTGGCGGGCGGCGTCAATCGAGTTCCGTCACCCGCCCGTCGCGGATCGTCACCCGGCGGTCCATGCGCGCGGCGATCTCCATGTTGTGCGTGGCGATCAGCGCCGCCACCCGGCTCGCCTTCACCAGCGAGGACAGCGTCGCAAACACGTGGTCGGCGGTCTTCGGATCGAGATTGCCGGTCGGCTCGTCGGCCAGCAGCAGGCGCGGCGCATTGGCGATGGCGCGCGCGATCGCCACCCGCTGCTGCTCGCCGCCCGAAAGCTCGGTCGGGCGATGGCGCGCCCGCGCCTCCAGCCCGAGGTAAGCGAGCAGCTCGCGCGCCCGCGCGCTCGCCTGCTCGCGCCCCAACCCGGCGATCATCTGCGGCAGCGCGATGTTCTCCAGCGCCGAGAACTCCGGCATCAGGTGGTGGAACTGATAGACGAAGCCGATATGGGTGCGCCGCAGCGATGTGCGGGCGTTGTCCGACAGCACGCGCGTCGGCTGGCCGGCGATATAGACCTCGCCGGCGTCCGGCGTCTCCAACAGGCCCGCCAGATGCAGCAGCGTCGATTTGCCGGCCCCCGAGGGCGCGACCAATGCCACCGCCTCGCCCGGCCATAGCGCCAGTTCGGCCCCCGCAAGCACCTCGACCGCGGCCTCGCCGGCGCCGTAGCGGCGCGACAGGTTCTCCAGATAAAGCGCCGGCGTCTCACTCATAGCGTAGCGCCTCGACGGGATCGAGACGCGCCGCGCGCCAGGACGGATAGATCGTCGCCAGCAGCGACAGGATCAGCGCCATCGCCACCACCGCAACGACATCCGTGGTCTCGATGCGGCTCGGCAGGCCGGAGAGATTGTAGATCTCGGCCGGGAACAGGTTGACGCCGGTGAGCCAGCTTAGGAAACGCCGCAGCGGCTCGACATTGTGGGCGACGATCAGGCCGACGATGAGGCCGACGAAGGTGCCGGCGAAGCCGATCGCCGCCCCGGTGATGAGGAAGATGCGCTGGATCGCGCCGCGCGTCGCCCCCATCGTGCGCAGCACCGCCACCGCCCGCGCCTTGTCCTGCACCAGCATGATGAGGCCGGAGATGATGTTGAGCGCCGCCACCAGCACGATCAGCGACAGAATGACGAACATCACGCTCGCCTCGACCGATAGCACGTCGAAGAAGGTGCGGTTGGTCTCGCGCCAATCGGTGTCGATCATCGGCCGCTGCTCGGCGGTGTCGATGGCCGGGCGAAGGCGGTCGATGTGATCGGGATCGTCGACATAAACCTCGATGACATTGGCCTGGCCATCGAGATTGAAGAACGTTTGCGCGTCGCTCAGCGGCATGAAAATGAAGGAGCCGTCGAAATTGGCCATGCCGACCTTGAAGATCGCCGCCACATTATAGGCCTTCATGCGCGGCGTGACGCCGAACGGGGTGTCGGCGCCGTGCGGGGTGATGAGGGTGATCTTATCGCCGGTGCGCAGGCTCAGATGCTCGGCCAACTTCGCCCCGACCGCGACGCCCTCGCCCTTATCGAAGCCGTCGAGCGTGCCTTGCGTGAGATGGCCGGCGATGCCCGGCAGGCGCTTGAGGTCTTTTTCCAGAATGCCGCGCACCAGCCCGCCCGACTGGCCATATTGCGAGGAGGCGAACACCTGGCCTTCGACGATCGGCAGCGCCAGCTTGACGCCGGGAACCTTGGCGACGCGGGCGGTGACGGCGGCGTAATCGGTCAGCGGCGTCTCCACCCCTTGCAAGAATATGTGCCCGTTGAGGCCGATGATCTTGTCCATGAGATCGAGCCGGAAGCCGTTCATCACCGCCATCACGACGATGAGCGCCGCGACGCCGAGCACGATGCCGGCGAAGGAGAACCCGGCGATGACCGAGATCGAGCCCTTGGCTCGCCGCGCCCGCAGGTAGCGCAAGGCGACGAGCCATTCGAAGGCCCCGAACGGCCGCGAGCCCGGCCGCGCCACGGCCGCGGGGCCGGATTCGAGCGTGGAGGCGGTCAAGAGGCGGAACTCGCGAGATAGCGCACGCTCTGCGTCTTCCGGCTTCCCTGTCCCCGCAAGCGGGCAGAGGCAAGCGGCCGGCCTACGTGCGCCATCTTCAAGCGACTCCGCCGATCTTGGCGATCGCCGCATCGAGGCTCGCCATCTCGCGTTCACCCGTCCGGCGGTTCTTGATCTCGACCTTGCCCTCGACGAGCCCCTTCGGCCCGACGATGACCTGCCAGGGCAGGCCGATGAGGTCCATCGTCGCGAATTTCGCGCCGGGGCGCTCGTCGCGGTCGTCGTAGAGCGCCTCGCGGCCGGTTTTGGCGAGACTGGCGACGATCTTGCCGCAGGCCCCGTCACAGCCGGCGTCGCCGACCTTGAGGTTGATGACGCCGACATCGAACGGCGCGGCGGCCTCTGGCCAGATCATGCCGGCTTCGTCATGGTTGGCCTCGATCAGCGCCGCGGCGAGCCGGCTCGGGCCGATGCCGTAGGAGCCGGAATGCACGACGTGCTCGCGCCCGTCCGGCCCGTTGACCACCGCTTTCATCGGCTTGGAATATTTCGTGCCGAAGTAGAAAATATGGCCGACCTCGATGCCGCGCGCGGAAATGCGGCTGGCCTCCGGGATGGCGGCGAAAGCGGCCGCGTCGTGCTTCTCGGAGGTCGCGGCGTAAGCGGAAGTCCATTTGTCGAACACGCCCTGCATGGCGGCGCGGTCGTCGAAGTTCACGTCCGCCGGCGGCGCGGCGAAGCCCAGGTAATCCTTGTGGCAGAACACCTCGCTTTCGCCGGTGGCGGCCAGAATGATGAATTCGTGGCTGAGGTCGCCGCCGATCGGGCCGGTGTCGGCGACCATCGGGATCGCGGTCAGGCCGAAACGCGAAAAGGTGCGCAGATAGGCGGCGAACATCTTCATGTAGCTGTGGCGCGCCCCCTCGGCGTCGAGGTCGAAGGAATAGGCGTCCTTCATCAGGAACTCGCGCGAGCGCATGACGCCGAAGCGCGGCCGCACCTCGTCGCGGAACTTCCACTGGATATGGTAGAGGTTCAGCGGCAGATCCTTGTAGGAACGCACGCTGGCGCGAAAAATCTCGGTAATCATTTCCTCGTTGGTCGGCCCGAACAGCATGTCGCGCTCGTGGCGATCCCTAATGCGCAGCATTTCCTTGCCGTAATCGTCGTAGCGCCCGCTCTCGCGCCAGAGATCGGCCGATTGCATCGTCGGCATCAAGAGTTCGATGGCGCCGGAGCGGTTCTGCTCCTCGCGGATCACCTGCTCGATCTTCTTCAGCACCCGCAGGCCCAGCGGCAGCCAGGCGTAGATGCCGGCCGCCTCCTGGCGGATCATGCCGGCGCGCAGCATGAACCGGTGCGAGACGATCTCCGCCTCCTTCGGCGTTTCCTTGAGGATGGGCAGGAAATAGCGGGAAAGGCGCATTGGGGCTCGGGGGATTGGCGAGGGCGTTGCGCCTAATGGACAAATTGCGCGGAAAGAGCAAGGCGGGCGGGGCGACTTCGAAACTCATGTCCGATCAGGTCACGACCATCCCGAAGTCCAAACACGTCCGCCACCGCGGCGCGGTCGCGGACGCCGACATGGCGCGCCTCAACCTCGCGACCCTGACCTTCCTCGGCCTCGCCACGCTCCGCAACCGCCGCCCTACCCCCGCCCCGCCGCAATTATCGCCCCGGCGCCGCGCTTTTGCACCAGCACCGCTCGCGCTAAGCCGCCGGCCGGCGGCAGCGCCAGTGTCTCGGCGGCTCCGTCCCAAGTCCCGACCCGCAGCAGCCGCTTGACCACATTGCGATGCGGAAGCGTGCGCCCGGCGTTCTCGCCGCGCCCCACCGCAACCTCCAGCACCCGGGGGTCATAAAGCGCCAGCCAGACGTCCGCCGCCCCGCCCGGCGCGCTGCCTGCGCCAATGGCGACCGAGCCGCCGCCCAGCGTCACCGAAGGCCCCGAAGCGCCGCGATCGGCCTTCGTCGCCAGCGTCTCGACTTCAGCCACGTCGTCGCCGACGCCGGCGGCGCGGCCGTTGACCACCACCTCCGGCGTATAGACGCTGGCCTCGCCGAGCGAGCGCGCATAAGCATATTGTCGCTGCGTGAACTCGGGGCGGCCGAAGGTGTCGCGCCAGCCGAGCCGGTCCCAATAGGTGACGGCGAAGGTGAGCGCCAGCCAATCGGCGCGATCGGCGTAGCGCACCAGCGCGGCGTTGGCCGGCGGGCAGGACGAGCAGCCCTGGCTTTGGAACAATTCTATCACCGCCGGCCGGCCGGCGTCGGCGGCCAGCGCCGGGGCGGCGAGCAGGGCAAAAGCCACGCCAAGAGCAATGCGCATCGACGACCTCCGGGTCGAAGGCGGTTCGCGTGGGCGTCGTCCCGTGTTACAGGCCGCCGCCGATGGCCCGCACCGATTTTACCACCCCCCGCCTTTGCCTCGACGACGATCTCGCCTGCGGTCGGGTCGTCACGCTGGCGGCCGACGCCGCGAACTATCTCGTCAACGTGCTGCGGCTAAAGCCCGGCGCGCGTGTGCTCGTATTCAACGGACGCGACGGTGAATTCGCCGCCGCGCTGGCCGGCGAGGGCCGCAAGCGCGCTCAACTTGTGATTGGCGAGAGGGTCCGGGCGCAGGAGCAGCCGCCGCCGGTGGATTATCTGTTCGCTCCGCTCAAGCACGCCCGCCTCGATTATATGGCGCAAAAGGCGGTGGAGATGGGGGCGCGCGCGCTGCGCCCAGTCCTGACCCGCCGCACGCAGGCGGCGCGCGTCAATCTGGAGCGGCTGGCGGCGAACGCCCGCGAGGCCTGCGAGCAATGCGGAATCCTTTGGCGCCCCGAGGTGTTCGCCCCGCAGCCATTGTCCGCGGCGCTGGCGCAATGGCCCGCTGACCACCTGTTGGTGTTCTGCGACGAGGACGCGGCCGTCGCCAATCCGCTCGCCGCGCTCGCCGCCGCGCCGCCAGCGCCGGGCGTCGGGCTGCTGATCGGCCCCGAGGGCGGTTTCGACGACGACGAGCGGGCGCAGATCGGCCGCCTGCCGCGGGTGTTGCGGCTCAGCCTCGGGCCGCGCATCCTGCGCGCCGACACCGCGGCGGTGGCGGCGCTGGCGCTCATCCAGGCGCATTTCGGAGATTGGCGATGAAGAGACTTCTCTGGCTCGCGCTGATCGCGCTCGCCTCGCCGGCTTACGCCTTCGACGAGGCGCGGCTGACCGCCGCCGCGCGGGCCGAGGAGGCGGCGCTTTCCGCCCGCCTCGGCGCCGCCGTGCTTGACACGGCGACCGGCCAGCTCTGGCGCTACCACGCCGACCAGCGCTTCCCGCTGGATTCCACGCACAAAGCGTTTTCCTGCGCGGCGCTGCTCGCCAAGGTCGACAACGGCGAGGCCTCGCTCAATCGGCGCGTGGTCTTCGTCGCCACCGACATCGAGCCCCATTCGCCGATCACCCAGGACAAGATAGCGCCTGCCTCGATGTCACTTTCCGAGCTTTGCGCCGCCGCGCTCGACGTCAGCGACAACACGGCCGCCAACCTCGTAATCGCCGCGCTCGGCGGTCCCGGCGGCGTCACCGCGTTCTTGCGCACGCTCGGCGACCAGACAAGCCGGCTCGACCGCACCGAGACCGAACTCAACGAGGCCGCCCCCGGCGACCCCCGCGACACCACCACGCCCGCCGCCGCCGTCGCCGACCTCGACAAAATCCTGCTCGGCGACGCGCTGAAGCCGGCGTCGCGGCAACGCCTCATGCAATGGATGATCGGCGACCGCGTTGCCGGGTCGCTGCTGCGGGCGGCGTTGCCGGAGGACTGGCGCATCGCCGACAAGACCGGAGCCGGCGGCCACGGCTCGCGCGGCATCGTCGCCGTCCTCTGGCCGCCCAACCGCGCGCCGCTGGTGACCGCGATCTATCTCACCGACACCGCCGCCTCGATCCAGGCGCGCGACGCGGCGATCGCGCGCCTCGGCGCGGCGCTGGTGCAAGCCATCGCGCCGGAGCCACGGCCGCGATAGCGCCCGGCGCGATCGAGATCGCCGCGCATCGCCTCTCGCTGCCGCAGAGGACGGTTGCCTGACCTCTGGTTGTACTTGAATTAACTATATTACCGCCAAATTAGTACAGATTTTATACAACCGCGTAATTGGTTTCTTAAGCCACGACTTTTATTGTCGCCATCGAACTTCGGTGGCCGCGATGAGCATTAGATTTCCCATTATTCTTCCCGAGAGGATCGCCAGCGCGGCGTCACGATTTCGCCGATGCGAGCGCGCCGCGACAGCGATCGAATTCATCTTCGTGGCGCCGATCATCATCGCCATTGTGCTCTGCATGCTACAGGTGGCGGTGATCTTCGTCGCCCAATCCTACCTGGACGCCATGGCTGAGGACGCCATGCGCACGGTGCTCACCAACAACGCCTATGCGCTACAGCAATCGCAGTTCAAGACCGCGGTTTGCGCCAACGTCACCGCGCTGTTCAACTGCAACAACCTGATTGTCGACCTGGAGGCCGCGCCGACCTCGGCCTCGGCGATAACGGCGGCGCTGCCACAGTTCAACTCCTCCGGCCAGTTGGTGAACCCGACCAACTTCAACGTCGGCGCTCAGAACACCCAGATGATCCTGACTTTGATGTATCAGTGGCCGGTCATCTCCGGTCCGCTGGGGTTGTCGTTCAGCAATATGGGTAACGGAACCTACCTGCTGGTCTCGACCCAGGTGTTCTACAAAGAGCCCTGCCTCAACTCCAACGGTTGCACGCAGGCGCCAGCGCAAAATGGTTGACATGCTCCACACTCTCGCCTGCCGATGGAGACAATGGCGCCGCGACGACGTCGGCGTCGCCGCCGTCGAGCTTGCCCTCGTCGCTCCCGTAGCGCTCGTCCTGCTGTCGGTCGGCGTCGCCGGCGGCCAGGCGCTTCAGATTTATCACAAGGTTGTGGTGACGGCGCACACCATCACCGATCTTGTCTCGCGCTCCCCGTACTCGCCCGACAGCAACACGCCAACCGCGGAAGACGTGTCGACGACGCAGATCCAAACGGATATGGCGATGTCGCAGATGACCATGTATCCGCACAGCGCCACGGCTCTTACAGCCGTGATGTCGCAGTTGCAGGTCAACGCGACCACCAATCAGGGAACGGTGGTCTGGAGCATTCCCTATAACGGCGCTAACCCATTGCCGATTGGAACCAAAATCGCCCTCGACCCCGCCTATGTCGCCGCTGGGGCAACCTATCTGCTGTACGGCCAGGTGAGCTATTCCTATCAGCCGTTCAACGGCATGCTGACGCTGCCCAGCATGACCCTGAGCGCGACGGAAATGCTGACCATTCGCAACGCGCCGCAGATCATTACCTACTAGTTGTCGCCAATCGGTGCTTCCGGCCGGCGATATCGTCAGCAATCCGTTAAAGCAACATCCCGGTATTTTTCGATCAAATAGCACAAACTTTTACGCGGCATTGTTAGCCTGATCGGCGCCACAAACCCGCTACGTCAAGCGACGGAGTAGTCTCGGATGTCCAGTTCTATGGGAAAGCGCCTGACCGACTTCCGCAATGCGCGCGGCGGCAACACGGCGATGATCTTCGCGCTCAGCGCGCCGGTGCTGATATTCGGCATCGCGCTCGCCATCGACTTCACCAACGCCACGATCGTCAGATCGAAGCTCAACGCCGCCGCCGACGCCGCCGCGCTCGCGGCGCTGACCCCAGCGATGATGCAGCAAAGCATTCCCGTCGCCCAGGCGGCCGCCGTCTCGATGTTCAACGCCCGCGCCGACGGGTTGGGATCGCTGGTCACCGGACAGACCAACGTTACGGTGACGATCACCAATCCCAACGGCAACGCCGGCATCCGCGTCGTCAATGTCGCCTACAACGCGCAGAACAATACGATCTTCAGCGGCATTCTCAACACCAACTCGATGGGGATCGCCGGAACCTCCACCGCCCAGGCCTCCGTGCCGCCGAACATCAATTTCTATCTGCTGCTGGACAACTCGCCATCGATGTCGCTGCCCTCCACCACCGCCGGCATCGCTTCGATGATCGCCTATACGCCGACCCAGGACAGCGGCAACGGTTGCGCCTTCGCCTGCCATCAGGCGAGCGTCAACAACACCGACACGATGGGCAACCTCTGCACCGACGGGACGAAGCCGCAGTTTCCGATGTGCTATTCCAGCGGCAGCTCAAGCGGCAAAGTGCAGATCGCCAACCAGTACTGCACCAAAGACCCTAATTGCTCCACGACCGTGAACAATCAATATTCCAAGTACTCCGCCAAGGCGCAGATGGACAATTTTGCGATGGCGCGCAAATACAGCATACCCCTGCGCCTCGACGAGCTGACCACCGGCATCACGACACTGATGTCGACGGCCTACCGCTACCAGAATTCGGGCATCTATTCGACGCCACCGGTCTACCAGTTCGCCGCCTACTCGATGAATTCGTTGTGGTCGATCGGAAATCCCGCCAACACTCAGGTGATGGGTCTGACCAAGAGCTTCCAGAGCGGCTGGACCAGCGCGGCGTCGAACTTCGGCGTCATGCAGATGTGGGCGAATAACGCGACCTGCAATAGTTCTTCGTGCACCGGCGCCGGCAGTTCCGGCGACGTCGCCACCAACTACGACAACGCGATGAGCAGCATCAACTCCACTATGCCCAACCCCGGCAACGGCACCAACATCGTCGGCGACAAGCCGCAGTCGGTGTTGTTCTTCGTCACCGACGGCGTCGAGGACGAGGCGACGACCTCCTCGTGCAGTCAGGCGAAGGCCTCCGGCAACCGATGCCAGTCGACCATCGACCCGTCGCTATGCACCGCGATCAAGAGCCGCGGCATCAAGATCGCCATTCTCTACACCGAGTATCTACAGGTGCCGACGAACAAGTGGTATTCGCAGTGGATCGCGCCGTTCCAACCCGACATCGACGGGGCGCTCCAGTCCTGCGCCTCGCCCAATCTCTATTACCACGCCGCCGCCGACGCCAACCTTGGCACGGCGCTGTCGCAATTGTTCCAGGCGGTGGTGCAGAACGCTTCGCTCTCCAACTGAGCGCACCGCCGAACGAAGGGCCCTCCGCGAAGACAGCTTTGCGGAGGGCGGCGCTTTTCCAGGCCGCTATTCGACGAAGAAGTGCTCGTCGAGCCGCTTCAACTCATAAACCTCGGTGACGCGCACGCCGACGCAATGGCGCATCATCAAGCTCGCCAGCTCCGAGCCGTCGATCAGCACCACGCGCTTGGAGACGCGGGTGACGAAATCATAGGCGGTGGAGGGAAAATACGAGGTGGTCACGAACACGCCCTTGGTGGCGTGATGGCCCTCCAGCCCGCCGACGAAATCGCGCACCTCGCGGATCGGCACGCATCTTTCCTGCGCGAATCGCTTGGCCTGCACATAGACGACGTCGAGGCCGAGTTCGTCCTCCTTGATGACGCCGTCGATGCCGCCGTCGCCGCTACGCCCGAGCGTCTTGCCCATTTCGAGCTTGCCGCCGCCATAGCCCATGCGGCAAAGCAGCGCGACGATGAGGCGCTCGAAGAACGCCGGCGACAGCTCATGCACGCGCGACACCAGATCGCGCGCCAGTTGCGTCTGCAACTCGCCGTAGCTGGCCGAGATACGCTCCTCCGGCCGCTCCGGAAAATCGCATTCGGCGGCGGGGCCGGCGACGGGGTAGCGGTCGCGCCACGCCATGAACTCGGGGTAGCGCGCCAGCATGTTGACGTCGAGTTCGTTGACGCCCTCGGCGAGCAGCGCTCGCGCGCGCTCGGTGGCGCGCACATAGCCGCGCCGCGTCGGCTCGACCAGCCCGGCTTTGACCAGATAGCAGCGCGCCCAGTTGAGGCGGTTGGCGAAGATCGTCTGCTGCCCGCTCGGCACCAGCCGGCTAAGTTCCTCCGCGGGAACTCGCAGCGCTTTCGCAAGCTCCTCCTCGATGCGCGAAACATGTATCTCTTCGTATCTTTGACAAACGACACCCAGAGTCGGAAGCATCAATTGCTGGAAACTCGGCAGCGACATTACGTTCCTCACATACGAAACACCCCGAAGCGCGTCGGCTCGATCGGGGCGTTGAGACAGGCGGATAGGCTCAACGAAAGCACGCGGCGGGTCTCGGCGGGGGCGATGACGCCGTCGTCCCACAACCGGGCGGTGGCGTAATAGGGCGAGCCCTCGGTCTCGTAGCGGGAACGGATCGGCGCCTTGAACGCGGCCTCGTCGGCGGCGCTCCAACTGGCGCCTTTCGCTTCGATCGCGTCACGTCGGATGGTGGCCAGCACGCTCGCCGCTTGCTCGCCGCCCATCACGCTGATGCGCGCGTTCGGCCACATGAACAGGAAGCGGGGCGAATAGGCGCGCCCGCACATGCCGTAATTGCCGGCCCCGAAGGAGCCGCCGACGATCAGCGTAATCTTCGGCACCCGCGCACAGGCGACGGCGGTGACAAGCTTGGCGCCGTCCTTGGCGATGCCGCCGGCCTCGTATTTCTGGCCAACCATGAAGCCCGAGATGTTTTGCAGAAACAGCAGCGGCACGCCGCGTTGGGCGCAAAGCTCGACGAAATGCGCACCCTTCAGCGCGCTCTCGGAGAACAGCACGCCATTGTTGGCGACGATCCCGACCAGCATGCCTGAAATGCGGCCGAAGCCGGTGACCAGCGTCGTCCCATAGCGGGCCTTGAACTCGTCGAACTCGGAGCCGTCGAGGATGCGAGCGAGAATCTCGCGCACGTCATATTGGCGGCGCAGATCCATAGGCACGACCTCGGTGAGTTCCTCGGCCGCATAGCGGGGCTCGCGCGCCGCGACGACGTCGGCGCGGGTCTTGGGCCGGTAGCCGAGATTGGCGACGGCGCGACGGGCAAGCTCCAGCGCATGGCCGTCGTCGCGGGCGAGCGCGTCGGCGACGCCGGAGACGCGGGTGTGCAAGTCGCCGCCGCCGAGATCCTCGGCGCTGACGGTCTCGCCGGTGGCGGCTTTGACAAGCGGCGGTCCGGCCAGGAAGATCGTGCCCTGGTTCTGCACGATGATCGTCTCGTCCGACATCGCCGGCACATAGGCCCCGCCGGCGGTGCAGGAACCCATCACCACGGCGATCTGTGGCACGCCCTGCGAGGACATCAGCGCCTGATTGTAGAAGATGCGGCCGAAATGCTCGCGATCAGGAAACACCTCGGCTTGATGCGGCAGGTTGGCGCCGCCGGAATCGACGAGATAGACGCAGGGCAGATGGTTCTCGGTGGCGATCTCCTGCGCTCTGAGGTGCTTTTTCACCGTCATCGGGTAATAGGCCCCGCCCTTGATGGTGGGGTCGTTGGCGAGGATCATCGCCTCGCGGCCCGACACGCGGCCGATGCCGGCGACCAGCCCGGCCCCGTGGACGTCGCCCTCGTACATGCCGAAGCCGGCGAGCGCGCCGATCTCCAGGAACGGCGAACCCGGATCGAGCAGACGCGCCACGCGCTCGCGCGCCATCAGCTTGCCGCGACCGAGATGGCGAGCGCGGGCGCCGCTGCTGCCGCCCTGGGCGGCCGCCGCGCGACGGGCGGCGAGCTCATCGAGGGCGGCGCGCCAGCGCCCGGAATTGTCGGCGTCGGCGGGAGTTTGTGGTCTCAGCGGCAGGCGCATCGTTGTCATCAGGTCACCCAGTTGCTTTCGAGTTACATTCAAAAAGTAATCAAACTACCGAATTTATATCGCAACTCTGTCATTGTCTTAGGTAAAATTACGTTACGTATCATGGATCTTCTCATCATCTACTTTTTAAAAGTTGACACCGAATGCAGCCTTGCTGAACCAAGCGAGACATGTCGATGAATTCGCAGCGACGTTGCAGATAATCACTTGCATGAGGTTGCCACCCGGCGCGCGCCGGAGGCGAAAGCTCGCCTTGCCCGGCGTCGCCATCCACGGCAGCGTTGCTTTCGACGACGGGTTTGACCTGGAATTTTCCATGATCTCGCCGCCGCGCGCCGTTCTGTCCTGCAACTCGCGCCGCACTTGCGATGGTCGAGCTTTCAGCCTTTCGCAACGCCGAGCGCCGCCTCAAAGGCTATCGTAGCTCTCGATCCGCCACGGCTCCTGCCGCGCGCCGGCGATCCACGCCTTCCAGGCCGGCAGCGCCATAATCGCATCCATGTAGGCGCGCGTCTGCGGGCCGACGGCGACGTCGTAGGTGTGGAAGCGGTTGACGACCGGCGCGAACATCGCGTCGGCGGCGCTGAACTCACCGAACAGGAACGGGCCGCCGGCGCCGAACTGCGCCCGCGCCTCCCGCCAGGCCGCCTCGATGCGCGCCACGTCGCTCTCGACCTCGCTGGTCAGCGCGATTTGGCGCACCGGGCGCAGAAACTGCGTCGGGCAATGGTTGCGAAGCGCCAGGAAGCCGCCGTGCATCTCGTTGCTGAGCGAGCGCGCCAGCGCCCGCGCCCGCTTGTCGCGCGGCCAGATCGGCAAGTTGGGAAAGCTTTCGGCGATATATTCGATAATGGCCAGCGATTCGAAGACCAGAATATCGCCATCGCGCAACGCAGGGCACTTTCCGGTCGGTGAGAAGTTTAGAATCTCGGAGCGCGTTTCCGGGCGCCCCATGGCGATAACCGTTTCCTCGAAGGGGACCCCGAAATGGGTCAAAACCAACCAAGGACGCAGCGACCAGGAAGAATAGGCCTTGTTGACGATGGCGAGGCGCAGGGACATGGGCGAGGCTCCGTGACGCCAGGGACATGCGACGGCGGCGACCGCCTCGTCAACGGGGCGTTGACCACGCCGCGCTTCAATTTACGGCCGAGCGCGCTTAAACGCTCTGTCGGGGAGACGCGGGGGGTTGGCATGCCGGGCGCTGTGGCGGCGAAAACGACGAGCGCAGCCGCTTACGCTCAGACCAGCCTCGCCATCGCCAATCTGCGCGGCGTGTTCATCCTCATCCTGGTATCGTTCCACGCCGGCCTCGCCTATCTCGGCTCGACCGCGGGGCCGGCTGCGAGTTTCGACCAGCCGCCATTCCTGTGGCTGGCCTTCCCGATCGTCGATTCCCGGCGCTTCTACGGCTTCGATCTCTATTGCGCGTGGGAGGACGTGCATGTGATGGCGCTGATGTTCTTCCTTTCGGGCCTGTTCGTTCCCTCCAGCCTCCAGCGCAAGGGCGCGCTGCGCTTCCTCGCCGACCGGGTGCTGCGTCTCGGCCCGCCGTTCCTGTTCAGCGTGCTGCTGCTGACGCCGATCGCGCTTTATCCGGTCTTCCACGGCATGAACCCGCAGGCGAGCATCGCCGACTACATCGCCGCCTACCGCAGCCTGCCCTTCCTGCCCAATGGGCCGACATGGTTCTTGTGGCTGCTGCTCGCGGTTTCGATCGTCGCCGGCCTCCTCTACGCCCTGGCGCCGGCGGCGGTCGAGCGGCTGGCCTGGTTCGCGGCGGACGCGCGGCGGCGCCCGCAGCGCTTCCTGGCAGCGCTGACGCTGGCGGCGACGCTGGCCTATTTGCCGCTGGCGCTGGCCTTCGGCCCGTTCGACTGGTTCGAGCGCGGGCCGGTCTCGTTCCAACTGTCGCGACCGCTGCTGTATATGGTCTATTTCTTCGCCGGCGCCGCAGTCGGGGTGGCCGGCCTCGGCGAGGGCCTGCTGGCGCCCGATGGGGCGCTCGCCCACAATTGGCGCCGCCTCGGCGCGTTGTCGGCGCTGGCCCTGTTCACCTGGATGGGCCTGACCGGCGTCACGCTGACCTATCCGGATTTCGCGCCGCTGCCGATGCGCGGGCTCTCCGCTCTCGCTTATGTCGGGGCGAGCGTCGCCGGGGTGATGCTGCTGATTGCGGTCTCGACTCTCTTTCTCGCGCGGCCGATCGCGTGGCTGAAGCCGCTGTCGCGCAATGCGCTCGGCATATTCGTCCTGCACTACGCGCCGCTGGTGTGGATGCAATATCTGTTGCTCGACGCGCCGATGCCGGCGGTCCTGAAAGCGCTCGTCGTATTTGCTATTGTGCTGCCGCTGTCGCTCGCCCTGGCGGCGGCGATCTGCCGGCTTGGATGGCTCGCGCGTCTGATCGGCGAAGACGCGCAGCCGCTGCGCTGGCGCAGCGCAGAAAGGCGCGAGGCCGTTTAGGCTTGCGCCTCGGCTCGGTCATGCGCCTCGGCTCGGCCATGCGCCTCGGCGATGCCTCCGCCTTGCGTCTCGACGGTCTCCTGCCACTCGATCATGACGACCTTGCCGTGCTCGACGGTGAGCGCCAGACGGCCGTGCTTGAGCTCCAGCGCCCGGGCGCCGAACAGCTTGCGCCGCCACCCCTGGAGCGCGGGCACGGCGGCGCGGTCGCTACGGGCGATGGCTTCGAGATCGTCGGTGGTGGCGATCATGCGCGCCGCCACGCCGCTCTCCTCGCTAGCCTGGCGCAGCAACACCTTGAGCAGTTCCACAGTCGCCGCGCCGCCGCCGCCGCGCCGCTCGCGCTCGACCTTCGGCAGCAGCTTCGGATCGCGCGCCAGTCCGCGCGCGATGGCGGCCAAGATCTCCTCGCCGGCGCGCGAGCGCTCGACGCCGCGCGGCGCGGCGCGCAGCGCGCCGAGTTCGGTCATGCTGCGCGGCGCGGCGAAGGCGATCTCCATCAGCGCGTCGTCCTTCAGCACGCGCGCCCGCGGCACATCGCGCGATTGCGCCTCGGCCTCGCGCCAGGCGCAAAGCTCCATGAGCACCGCGAGGTCGCGAGGTTTGCGCGCGCGGCTCTGGAAACGCTCCCAGGCGCGATCGGGATGCTGCTCGTAGGTCTGCGCCGAAGTCAGCACCTTCATCTCGTCGTCGAGCCATTCGCGCCGGCCGGTGGCGACGAGCTTGGCGTCGAGGGCGCGGTAGACCTCGCGCAGATGGGTGACGTCGCCGATGGCGTATTCGATCTGCGCCTGCGCCAGCGGCCGGCGCTGCCAGTCGGTGAAGCGCGAGGATTTGTCGACCTGGGCGCGCGCCAGCGAGCGCGCCAGTTCGCTATAGGAGACCTGCTCGCCATAGCCGCACACCATCGCGGCGACCTGGGTGTCGAACATCGGCGCCGGCACCAGCCCGGCGAGCTTCCAGAAGATCTCGACGTCCTGCCGCGCGGCGTGGAACACCTTCACCACATCGCGGTTGGCCATCAGCGCGAACGCCGGCGACAGGTCGATGTCGGGGGCGAGCGCGTCGACGGCGATCGCCTCCTCATCGCTGGCGAGTTGCACCAGGCACAAAATCGGCCAAAACGTCGTCTCGCGATGAAACTCGGTGTCGACGGTGACGAATGGATGCTTCGCCATCCGCGCGCAGGCGGCGGCAAGCTCCTCGGTCGACGTGACGACTGCGCTCATTCCTGCGGCGTCGGCGCGGCGGGCTTGACGCGATCCCTCTTGGCCGGCGTCGGCGTATGGCGCGGCATGCCGAGGCGCTTGTCAAGGTAGCCGCCGACCGCCTCTTGCAAGTCGTCGATGCAATCCTCGAAGAAATGATTGGCGTTGGCGATCACCGCATGTTCGATGAGGATGCCCCTTTGCGTCTTCAGCTTCTCGATCAGCCCCTGCACCTCCTTCAGCGGCGCGACGCGGTCCTTGTCGCCGTGAACGAACAGGCCCGACGACGGGCAGGGGGCGAGGAAGCTGAAGTCGAAGCGGTTGGCCGGCGGCGCGATCGAGATGAAGCCCTCGATCTCCGGCCGGCGCATCAGCAATTGCATGCCGATCCAGGAGCCGAAGGAGACGCCGGCGATCCAGCAGGCGCGCGCCTCCGGGTTGATCGTCTGCGCCCAATCGAGCGCCGAGGCGGCGTCCGACAATTCGCCCTGCCCGTGGTCGAAGGCGCCCTGGCTGCGTCCGACGCCGCGAAAGTTGAAGCGCAGCACCGAAAAGCCGCGCTCGGCGAAGCTGTAATAGGTCGAATAGACGATCTGATTGTTCATCGTGCCCCCGAACTGGGGGTGCGGGTGCAGCACGACGGCGATCGGCGCGCCGCGCTGCTTGGCGGGGTGGAACCGGCCTTCCAGGCGGCCGGCCGGACCGTTGAAAAAAACTTCAGGCATCGCGGCTCCAAACAGGCGGCAACGTCTCCCCGCTCGGCGGCGAGGCCTGAGCCGCTTGCGGACGACGCCAGGCGCGCCTAAACGTCGCGGGGAAACGCGGGATCGGGTCAGGCCTCATAACCGCCGCCCCGCAGCGACTGCAAGGAAAAACGGCGCAATCGCCAACCGTTAGCCAGAGATATGCGCTTCTATCTCGATTACAACGCCACCGCGCCGCTGAGGCCCGAGGCGCGGGCGGCGATGATCCGTGCGCTCGATGAGGTCGGCAACCCGTCCTCGATCCATTTCGAGGGCCGGGCCGCCCGCGCCCGCGTCGAGGAGGCGCGGCGCGAGGTGGCGGGCCTTGCCGGCAGCCCGCCGCGCGACATCGTGTTCACAGCCAGCGGCACCGAGGCGGCCAATCTGGCGCTGGCGCCGGGAGTGTCGGCGCCCGGCGTTGCGCCGCTGCGGCGGCTCATCGTGGCGGCGGCTGAACACCCTTGCGTGCTCGGCGGCCACCGTTTTGCCTCGGCCGAGGTCGCGGCGGTCGGGCCGGACGGGCGGCTTGATCTGGCGGCGCTGGCGCGGCTTCTCGACGACGGACCGCCGGCGCTCGTCGCCTTGCAGGGCGCCAACAACGAAACCGGCGTTTTGCAACCCGTGGCCGAAGCGGCGAAGCTAGCACACGCCAGGGGCGGCCTGGTTATATGCGACGCCGCGCAGGTCGCCGGGCGGCTGCCGCTCGCCGAGGTCGCACGCGGGGCCGATGCGCTGCTGCTATCGGCGCACAAGTTCGGCGGCCCGAAGGGCGCCGGCGCCTTCATCGCCCTGCGCGAGGGGTTGCATGTTGAGCCGCTGCTGCGCGGTGGCGGCCAGGAGCGCGGGCGGCGCGCGGGGACGGAGAATGTCGCGGCGATCGCCGGCTTCGGCGCCGCGATGCACAGCGCCGGCTCGGGACTGGCCGAGGAGGCGGCGCGGCTGGCGGCGTTGCGCGACGCCTGTGCGGCGCGTCTGTTGGCGTTGGCGCCGGAGGCGGTGGTGTTCGGGGCGGCGGCGGCGCGGCTGCCCAACACGCTCGCCTTCGCCATTCCCGGGCTGGCGGCGGCGACGCTGCTGATGCGGCTCGATCTCGACGGGATCGCGGCCTCCTCCGGCTCGGCCTGTTCGTCGGGCAAGGTGGGGCCGTCGCATGTGTTGGCGGCGATGGGGGTGGCGCCGGCGCTGGCGGCGGGGGCGATCCGGATCAGCCTGGGCTGGGCGTCGGGCGAGGCGGATGTCGAGGCGTTCGGCGAGGTGCTGGAGAACACGCTGGCCACACTCAGGCGGAAGGCGGGCTGACGGGCAGCAGCGCCTGCAAATCGGCGAGCGTGTCGGCCTCGGCGACCGGCTTGTCGCGCCGCCAGCGCAGCATGCGCGGAAAGCGCGTCGCCACGCCGCTCTTGTGGCGCTTCGATAGCGCGATGCCCTCGAAGCCAAGTTCGAACACCATCGTCGGCGTGACGCTGCGCACCGGGCCGAAGCTCTGCGCCGTGGTGCGACGGATGATGGCGTCGACCTCGGCCATCTCAGCGTCGGTGAGGCCGGAATAGGCTTTGGCGAACGGAACCAAGGTCCGCCCCACCGCATCCTGCGGGCCGCTCCACACCGCAAAAGTATAATCGCTGTAGACGCTGGCGCGGCGGCCGTGGCCGCGCTGGGCGTAGATCAGCACGGCGTCGACCGCCATCGGGTCGAGCTTCCACTTCCACCAGAGATCGCGCTCGCCAGCGCCCGAGCGCTTGCGGCCGGCGCCATAGGGCGCCTCGCGCCCCTTCAGCATCAGCCCCTCGGCGCCGATCGCCCGCGCCTCAGCGCGCCGCGCCGCCAAGCCCGGCCAATCCGGCGCCTCGACGCGCGGGCTCAGCCGCAAGGCCGTCGCGCCCTGCCGGCGCGTTGCCTCGACGATCCGCTCCAGACGCGCTCGCCGCTGGAACTGCGGCAGCGCCCGCAGATCCGCGCCGCCCTCCTCCAGCAGATCGTAGGCGATAAAGGCGACCGGCAGTTCCGCCTTCAGCCGGTCGGTCAGCGTCTTGCGGTTCAGCCGCTGTTGCAGCTTCGCGAACGGTTCTACGCCCTCGATGCCGACGCCCGCCCGCGCGACGACGATCTCGCCGTCGAGCGCCGCGCCCTCCGGCAGCGCTTCCGCCACCGCCGCCAAGTCCGCGAACGCCTCGGCGATCAGTTCCTCGCCGCGCGACCACAACCGCCATTGCCCGCCGCGCTTCAGCAATTGCGCACGGATGCCGTCGAATTTCCATTCGGCGATCCAGCCTTCGGGCGGCCCGAGCTTGCCGAGCAGTTCCTCGACAGGGGCGACAAGTTGATGGGCGAGGAAGAACGGATAGGGCCGCCCGCCGGCGGCCGGCCCCGCCGCTACCGGCGCGATCAGCGCGCCGAAATCCTCGGCCGTCGCCGAGCGGCCGGCCTGGGTGTAGCCCATCAGCCGCTCGGAAATAACAGGCGCGTCGAGCCCGCTCGCCTCGGCGAGCGCCTGCACCACCTGCCCGCGCGCCACGCCGACGCGCAGCGCGCCGGTAATCAGCTTGAAGAACACCAACCGGTCCTCAACAGCCAGCGCGCCGACATAGGCGACAAGGCGGGCGTAGCGCGCCTCTTCGTCGAGCGCGCGCAGGGCCGGCAGCCGCGCCTCCATCCAGACCTCAAGCGCAACCGCCTCCTCGGCGCCAGGCGGCGGCAGCAGCAGCGCCAGCGTCTCGGCGAGGTCGCCGACGTTCTGGTAGCTCTCCTCGACCAGCCATTCCGGCAGACCCGTCGCCTCCAGCGCCAGCCGGCGCAACAGCCGCGTCGCGATCATCTGCTTGCGCTTGCCGCCGGCGAGCAGATAGACGCCCCACGCTGCCCCGGCCCAGCGCGCGCGATCGGTCAGCGCCGGCTTCAGATAGGCCTTTAGCGCCTCGATCTTGCGGCGCGTCGAGGTCGCGGCGTCGAGGCTGCGATAGAGGTCGGCGAAGGCTCTCACGCGGCGTCGCCCTGATCTTCCTCGCCATATTCGGCGTTGACGACATCGGCGCTGAGCCCCTGCTCGCTGAGGTAGCGCGCCAGCGTCGCCGCCGCGCCATGCGTGACCAGCACGCGCGCCGCGCCAGTCGCGGCGATGGTCGCTAGCAGGCCCTCCCAGTCGGCATGATCGGACAGCACGAAGCCGCGATCGACGCCGCGCCGGCGGCGCTGGCCGCGCACCTGCATCCAGCCGCTGGCGAAGGCGTCGGCGTAATCGGGAAAGCGCCGCAGCCACGGCGAGGCCGCCGCCGAGGGCGGCGCCAGCGCCAGCGCTCGGCCAAGCGCCGCCTTCGCCATGCCCGCCAGCGCGGCGGTTTCTGGCAGGGCGACGCCGCGGGCGCGATAAATCTCATTCATCGGTTCAACCGCGCCGTGGACGACGATGGGGCCGATGCCGGGATCGAGCATCGCCAGCAGGCGCTGCGCCTTGCCGAGCGCATAGGCGTAGACGACGCTGGCGCGGCCGGCCTCGGCGTTCGCCCGCCACCAGCCGTTGATCTCGACGGCGATTTCGGCCTGGGGGCGCCAGCGATAGATCGGCAAGCCGAAGGTGGATTCGGTGATGAAGCCGTGGCAGCGCAGCGGCTCGAACGCCGCGCAGGTTCCATCCGGCTCGATCTTGTAATCGCCCGAGGCGACCCAGACCTCGCCCTTGTGCTCGACGCGCACCTGCGCCGAGCCGAGGATATGTCCGGCCGGATGCAGCGAGACGCGCACGCCGTCGCGCTCGATCGCCTCGCCATATTCCACGCCCTGCACAGCGATGTCGCCGAGCCGGCGGCGCAAGATCGGCACGCTGTCGGCGTGGCAGAGATAGGTTTGCGAGCCGGGGCGGGCGTGGTCGGCGTGGCCGTGGGTGACGACGGCGCGCGGCGTCGGCCGCCAGGGGTCGATGTAGAAATCGCCGGCCTCGCAATAGAGGCCCTGCGGGCGCGCCACGATGAGGTTCATAGCGTTGAGGTAAGCTTGACGGAGCCGCTTTGAAAGCCGGACATCTTCGAGCGGAATATTTACCCGCGCCGGCGAGTATGAAAGGCGGAGGTCTTCATGTCGTCAGCGTTCCAGCATCCGATCTTCGATGAACCCGGCGCCGCCGAGGCGGGCGCGAAGCCAAAGCGGTTCAAGGTCGCGCCGACTTTCGTCATCGACCTGGCGTTCTCCGCCGTGTGCGTCGTCGGCATCGCGCCGGTGTGGCGCGACGCGCTGGCGCGCGGCGCGATTGTCTCGGTCCCGACCTTCGCGCTGCTGGCGCCGATCCTGGCCTGCTACTTCGGCAAGACGCTGACCATCGGCCATCTCGACGGCCGCGGCGGCGACGCGCGCACCTATGTGAAATCCGGCGCACTGGTGACGACGGGCCCCTATGGCTGGTCGCGTCATCCGACTTACGCGCTGGCGATGCTGCAATTCCTGCTATGGGCGGCGCTTGGCGCCTATGTGCAGGCGTTCGCGCCGTGGAGCTCGGGGCTGCTGGCGGCGGCGATCGGCGCGCCGCTCGGCTTCTACCTCGTCAACGATCTCCTGGTGATGCCGACCGAGGAGGCGATGCTGCGCCGCCTGCACCCGGAAGAATTCGACGCTTACGCCGCGCGGGTGAACCGCTGGTTCGGCCGGCGGGCGGGATAGCGGTGATTGGCGGGAAGTGTTAGATTGCCCGCATGTCCGAAGCCGCGCAAAGCCTGATGAGCGTCGACGAGTTCCTCGCCACCGCCGAGGAGCGCGAGGGGCGCTGGGAGATCGAGGACGGCGCCGCCTACGCGATGGCGCCGGAGCGGCTGGATCACGCGCGGGTCAAAGGCGAGGTCTACATCGCCCTGAGAAACGCCATCCGCCGCGCAGGGCTGCCCTGCGAGGCCGTGACAGACTCCGTCGCCGTCCGCATCACCGCCCGCACCGCCTACCAGCCGGACGCGCTGGTCTATTGCGGCGAACGGCTGCCGCCGGAGGCGCGCGAAGTTCCGGCTCCCGTTATCGTCGTCGAGGTGCTGTCGCCCTCGACTGAATGGCGCGACGTTCACCGCAAGCTAATCGGCTATTTCTCGCGCCCCAGCGTCATGCACTATCTGACGATCGACCCGCGCGACCATTCCGTCGCGCACCAGAAGCGCGCCGAGGGCGGGCTGATCGAGACCCGAATCCTCTACGACGGCTCGCTGCGGTTCGACCCGCCCGGCCTGGAGCTGATGGTCGCGGACCTGTTCCCCGCCGGGTGAGCCTGCCGATGTGCGCGCCAGCGGGCGCGCAGTTCCGTCGGCCGCGCCGGGTAACGCATGTCCAGAAACTCGGCCGCGACGATGCGGTCGGCGCGGAAATGGCGGAAATCCTGACGCAACTCGCACCATGCCGCCAGCATGCGCTGGGCCTCGACATAGCCGATCATCACCGGCCAGACGAGGCGCTCGCTATCGCGGCCCGCCTCGTCGCGATAGCGGATGCGCATTTTGTGGCCGCGACGGATCGCGGCGCGCGTCGGCGCGAAATCGAGGCCGTCGGCGCGGCGGGCGAGCGGCGGGGCGACCGCGACGCTCGGCTCCAGAACGAACGGCAGCAGACGCTCGGGCGTCACGGCGGCGATCTTGGCGAGTAGATCGCGCGCGGCGGTCGCCAGGCTCGCATCGCCCTGCCCGGCTACCCATTGCGCGCCGAGCGCCGCCGCCTCCAGTTCGTCCGGCGTCAGCATCAGCGGCGGCATGTCGAAATCGCGGCCGAGCACGTAGCCGATCCCCGGCTCGCCGCGGATCGGCGTGCGGCTCGCCATCAGGTCAGCGATGTCGCGGTAAACCGTGCGCGGTGAGACTTCGAGTTCCTCGGCGAGGGCGCGGGCGGTCGTCGGCTGGCGCGTGCGCCGCAGGATCTGGAGAATCTGGAACAGGCGATCGGCTCGGCGCATCGGGCGAAGCTAATGCTGACAGCATGCTGTCAGCAAGCCTGTGCGACGAAGGCGCGCAACCCAGAGGAGCCCGCCAATGAACTTCGCCTCCACCCGCCTCACCGTCGCCGACATCAAGACCATGGTCGGCTTCTACGAAATGCTGACCGGCGCGCGCGCCGACTGGCTCGCGCCGGTATTCGCCGAGATCGTCACCCCCAGCGCGACGCTCGCCTTCAACGCCGCCGAGACGGTGGCGGTATTCAAGGAGGGCAGCGCCGAGCCCGCCGCCAACCGCAGCGCCACGCTTGAATTCCTGGTCGCCGACGTCGACGCCGAATTCGCGCGGCTGAAAGACAAGGCGGAGGTGGTGTTCGAGCCGAAGACGATGCCCTGGGGCAACCGCTGCGCGCAGTTCCGCGATCCCGAGGGCACGCTGGTGGCGCTGTTCGCGCCCGTCACCGAAGCCGCCAAGGCGCGCTTCGGCCAGCGCTAGCGCGAGGCGGGCTTTTTTTTTCGGCGCACACTCGCCACAGGGCCGCGTTCCTCCCGTAAACATGACAGTGTCAACACTGGCTCGAACGGTCCGAGGAGCGCGCGATGGCGAAGGACGTTGAGGGCGAGAATTGGACCGGCTCGCCGATGGAGGCGCGCTTCTGCAACTTCTCCACTGGCCATTCCGATGTCCGCGCCGACCATTCCGTCGCGCCGATCCTGAAGGCCAACCCCAGCGCCTGGACCGGCCTCATCGGCTATGCCAGCCGCCTCGGCTACGCCAGCGGCGATTCGCATCAGCGCAACCGCGAACTGTCGCAGGCGCGCTGCGCCTCGGTGCAGCGCGAGATCTGCCGCTATGTCTCAAACGCCCGCTTCAATGTCATCGACCCCGAAGGCGACGTCGACAGTACGCCCGGCTCGCAGGACGACGGCTTTTGGCGGGCGGTGAAGCTGCGCATCTTCGGCGCGCAGCCGCAGCCCGCGCCAACGCCGCCTCGCGGTTGCAAAGGCAGCGTCGTGCCCTGGGACTATGTGTGGAATCCGCACCACCTCAGGCCGCCCGGCGTTCCCGGCTGGGCCGAGGGGTCGACTTAGCGGTACAAATCTGACGCTCGGCGCCCGGTCGCGGATGGGCGGTAAGGGTTTTGTGCGAGGCGCAGCCCTCGTGCTGAGGTGGCCGCGAAGCGGCCCTCGAAGCACGCTCCAGCTCGCGCCGCATCCGTGCCAGCCTGCGGCGCGGCCTTGCGGAAACGCCGGTGGGAACCGAGTGGGCTTCGAGGCTTCGCTTCGCTACGCGCTCAGAACGAGGGGGTTGGCGGCAATTGCGGCTGTTCCGCAAAGGGGCGAAGGCGGCCATCGCAAGTGACCGGCGGCTGGGTATCATGCGTTTGTTTGAACCACCAGGTTCCCTGTTCTGGCGCGCTTTGGCGACACACTGGCGCCGCGGCGCGAGAGCGTCGTAGAAGCGACGCCTAACCGCAATGCCGCTCGCGTCTCCAGCTTCCCGAACCGCCCTCCGGCCGCCTCGCGCCGAAGCCATCCTGCGCGCCTATTTCGCCCACCGCGGCTGGAAGCCATTCGCCTTCCAACGCGAAGTCTGGACGGCGATGCGGGCCGGGCGCAGCGGGCTGCTGCACGCCACCACTGGCGCCGGCAAGACGCTCGCCGTCGGCTTCGGCGCCTGGCTGGCGGCCAAGACGCCGGCCACCGACCCTGACGCCACACTCAGAACGCTGTGGGTCACGCCGATGCGGGCGCTCGCCGCCGACACCGCGCGCACGCTTGAGGCCGCCTTCGCCGAGATCGGGGCCGGAAGCGTCGGCCTGCGCACCGGCGACACCGACGCCAAGACGCGCGCCGCGCAGCGCAAGCGCCTGCCGGAACTGCTCGTCACCACGCCCGAGAGCCTGACCCTCATGCTGGCCCACCCCGACGCCCGCGCGCGCCTCGCCGCGCTGGAGACGGTGGTGGTCGACGAGTGGCACGAACTCATCGGCAACAAGCGCGGCGTGCAGACCCAGCTTGCGTTGGCCAGGCTACGCCGCTGGCGCCCGGAGGCGTCGATTTGGGGCCTCTCGGCGACGCTCGGCGATCTCGACGGCGCCAAGCGCGCATTGCTCGGCCCCGGCCGCGACGGGCTCATCGTGCGTGGAAAACTCGACAAGACGCTCATCATCGACACGCTGCCGCCCAGCGATCTGGCGCGCATCCCCTGGGGCGGCCATCTCGGCATCGCCATGCTGCCCAGCGTCGTCGCCGAAATCGAGGCGGCGGCGACGACGCTGGTGTTCACCAACACCCGCAGCCAGGCCGAGATCTGGTACAAGGAGCTTCTCAAAGCTCGCCCCGATTGGGCCGGGATCATTGCCCTCCACCACGGCTCGCTGGAACGCGCCACCCGCGACTGGGTCGAGGAGGGGCTGAAGACTGGCGCGCTCAAGGCGGTCGTCTGCACGTCGAGCCTCGATCTCGGCGTCGATTTCCTGCCCGTCGAGCGCGTCTTGCAGCTTGGTTCGCCGAAGGGCGTGGCGCGGCTGTTGCAACGCGCCGGCCGCTCCGGCCACGCGCCGGGACGCGCCTCGCGCATCACGCTTGTCCCGAGCCATAGCCTGGAACTGGTCGAATCCGCTGCCGCGCAGAAGGCCGTGCGCGAGGGTCGTATCGAGAACCAGGCGAGCCCCGACGCGCCGCTCGATGCGCTGGCGCAGCATCTCGTCACCATCGCGCTCGGCGGCGGCTTCCGGCCTGACGACCTGCTCGGCGAAGTGCGCGACACCGTCGCCTACGAACGGTTGAGCGAAACGGACTGGCGCTGGGCGCTGGATTTCGTGCGCCACGGCGGCCCGACGCTCGCCGTCTATCCCGATTTCAAGCGCGTCGAGCCGGACGAGGAGGGCGTCTGGCGCGTGCCGAGCGGGCGGCTCGCCATGCTGCACCGCTTCAACATCGGCACGATTACCGCCGACGCCGGCGTCGTCGTGCAATATGGGCCGACGCCGCCGGGCGCGCGACTCGGCGCGGTGGAGGAGAGTTTCGCCGCCCGGCTCAGGGCCGGCGACAAGTTCTGGTTTGCCGGCAAGCTGCTGGAATTCGCGCGCCTGCGCGACCAGACGGCCTATGTGCGCCCCGGCAAGGGCGGCCGCGCCACCGTGCCGCGCTGGGGCGGCAGCCGCATGGCGCTGTCGGACACCCTGGCCGACGCCATGGTCGAGTTGATGGGCGCGGCGGCCGAGGGGCGCTTCGACGGGCCGGAAATGCGCCTCGCCCAACCGCTGCTCGAATTGCAGCGGCGCTGGTCGGCGCTGCCGACGCCCGATACTCTGATCGCCGAGACGCTGAAGACGCGCGACGGCTGGCATCTCTTTCTCTACCCGTTCGCCGGCCGCAACGTACATCTGGGCCTCGCCAGCCTCATCGCCTGGCGGGCGGGGCAGATCGCGCCCGGCGTGTTCTCGCTCGCCGTCAACGACTATGGCCTGGAGGCGGTCTCGGCCGGCGAGCGCGATTGGGCGACCGAATTGCCGGCCCTCCTCGACGCCTCGCTGAGCCTCGACGACCTCAAGCGGCAGACGCTTGCCAGCCTCAACGCCGGCGAGTTGACGCGGCGGCGCTTCCGCGACATTGCCCGCATCTCCGGCCTCACCCCGGCCGCGCATCCGCAGGCGCGGCGCACGACACGGCAGTTGCAAGCCTCCGCAAGCCTGTTCTACGACGTGTTCCGCAAATACGATCCCGGCCACGCTCTGATTCGCCAGGCCGAGCGCGAAGTGCTGGAAGCGGAGCTGGACGTGAGGCGCATCGCCGATAGCCTTTCCCGCATGGCCCGCAAAAAGCTGGTCATAACGACGCTGCACCGTTGCTCGCCGCTCGCCTTTCCGCTGATGGTCGAAGGCTTTCGCGAGAAGCTCAGCAACGAAGATTTCGCCGCGCGCGTCGAGCGCATGGCCGCGGCGCTGGAGAAGGCGGCGGCGCAATGAACAGCTTCGCCTGGAACGGCCTGACGCTGCTGCCGCAGCGCGCCGTCTGGCGCGAGGACAGCCGCGCCCTGTTCGTCGCCGACGTGCATCTGGGCAAGGCGGCGGCGTTCCGCGCTGCCGGCCTGCCCGTCCCGGCCGGCACGACACGCGAAAACCTCACCCGCCTCGACGAACTCATCGAGGCGTTGCAGCCTAGACGCCTCATCGTGCTCGGCGACCTCTTCCACGCCCCCGCCGCCTATCGCCAGACCACGTTGCGCGAGGTCGCGGCGTGGCGGGCGAGGCGGGCGGGCCTCGCCGTCACGCTGGTCGCCGGCAACCACGACGCGCGCGCCGGCGCGCCGCCGGCAACCCTCGGCCTGGAACTCGCCGACGCGCCCTTCGCCCTCGACGGGCTGGAATTGCGCCATTTGCCTCTCGACGACGACAACGGCGACGGGCCGCCGGCGCTCGCCGGCCACCTGCACCCCGCCGCGCGGCTCAGCGGCCCCGCCCACGACAGCCTGCGCCTGCCCTGTTTCGTCATGCGCGGCCGCCAGTTGATCCTGCCGGCGTTCGGCGAATTCACCGGCGCGAGCCTGGCGACGGCGGACGTCGCGACGGCGCTATGCGTCGTCGCCGGCGATCGCTTGATCCACATCCCCGCCGCGGCCAGCCGGCGCGCCGATAGTCTTCGACGAAGCGCCGCGCGAGGCTAAATTCCGCCGATCGCGGCCCTACATTATGTCCTTGTAAGACAACTGTCTCCGGAGATGCATGTCGTTTCTGTGAATCATTCTCGCCCAAGCCAGCCGAGGTCTGGGCTTTCCTGCGACGAAAATACGGCGAAAGCGACAAAATTACGTTGCGTTGCATTAACTGCGCGTGCAAGTTGTAACAGGTGGGGGATGCCCTCGGGCGGAGGAGCGGCGATGGCGAGGCCTATTCCTGTATTTGCGTTTGTTTTTGCGGCGTTTGCGGCGACATCGGCAGGCGCACAGCCCATCGACGCCTTTGCGCCGGCGCAGAGCGAGCCGCCGGAGACCTGCGACGCGCGCGACCTGTTTCTGACAACTTGGCGGACACTGTCACGACACGGCGCGAATTTGCGGGTGAGGGTGGGCGTCGTCGTCGAGGAGGAAATCGCGGCGCCGAGGCTCGCCGCGCGCGGTCACGATGTCGAGGAGCTTTGGCTTGGCGAAATCGCCGAAACAGGGCGCGGGTTCATTGGCGTCGCGGTGACGGCGTCGGATCGGTTGCGTCACATCCGGCCCGGGCAAGAGATCGGCTTCGAACTGCGCCATATCCTCGGCTGGACGCTCGACATCGAAGGCGCGGCGAACGCGCCGGCGCGTCCTAAGCGCGAATCGCCGGCGAACCAGGAATTGTCCTGACGATCCGCGCCGCGCGAGGCGGCGCGGATCGCCAAATCAGGCGCCGACCTGCGCGGCGGTCTGCACCGTCGACAGGTCGAGCTTGACGCCCGGCCCCATCGTCGAGGAGATCGCGGCGCGGTTCATGTACGTGCCTTTGGCGCCCACCGGCTTGGCCTTGTTGACCGCATCGACGAAGGCGCGGATGTTGGCGGCCAGTTGCGCCTCGCCAAACGAGGTCTTGCCGACCGAGCCCTGCACGATGCCGGCCTTCTCGGCGCGGAACTCGACTGCCCCGCCCTTCGAGGCCTTGACCGCCGCGGTGACGTCGGTCGTCACCGTGCCGACCTTCGGGTTCGGCATCAGGCCGCGCGGCCCCAGCACCTTACCGAGACGGCCGACGAGCGGCATCATGTCGGGGGTGGCGATGCAGCGGTCGAAATCGATGGTTCCGCCCTGCACTGCCTGCACGAGATCCTCGGCGCCGACGACATCGGCTCCGGCCGCCCGCGCCTCGTCCGCCTTCGCCCCACGCGCGAACACCGCGACGCGCAGCGTGCGGCCGGTGCCGTTCGGCAGGTTGACGACGCCGCGCACCATCTGGTCGGCGTGCTTGGGATCGACGCCGAGGTTGAGCGACAGTTCCACCGTCTCGTCGAACTTGGCGGCGGCGAGCGACTTGACGAGCTTCACAGCCTCGTCGAGCGAATAAAGCTTCGTGCGGGCGACGCCTTCACGGGCTTGTTTGATGCGCTTTCCAACGTGAGCCATGACTTACCCCACCACCTCGACGCCCATCGAACGGGCGGAGCCTTCGATCATCTTCATCGCCGATTCGATCGTGTCGGTGTTGAGGTCGACGATCTTCTTCTCCGCGATTTCCTTGATCTGGTCGCGCGTGATCTTGCCGACGAAGCCGCGGCCCGGCGTCTTCGAGCCGGACGCCGGCTTCTTGCCGATCTTCAGGCCGACCGCCTTCTTGATGAAGAAGGTGACCGGCGGCTGGCGCATCTCGAAGGTGAAGGATCGATCCTGATAGGCGGTGATAACGACCGGGATCGGCGAACCTTTCTCAAGTTGCGCCGTGCGGGCGTTGAAAGCCTTGCAGAACTCCATGATGTTGAGGCCGCGCTGGCCGAGCGCGGGACCGATGGGCGGCGACGGATTGGCCGCGCCCGCCGGCACTTGCAATTTGATATAGCCGGCGATCTTTTTCGCCATGAGGCTGCTCCAAATAGGACGGGGCCGCCCCGGCGCATGGCCCGGGCGACCTCGCCAGGTTGCAGTTCGTGGTGCGAGCGTGGCTCCCGGCTGGCGGCCGGGCGCTCTCCCACGGGTTGAGGCTGCGGGCGCTAGCAGATTTGCCGCGCCCGCGCAACTCGCTGCGTCCGCGCGCCCTCCTCGCGCCACGCCTGCCGGCGCACCCCGATCTCACCATCGCCATGCGGCTCGACGACGCCGCGCCGCCAATTAACGGCGCGGCGCGGATTTGGCCGCCTTGTCCCTCGTCCGCACCGTGCGATATCCCGGCGCCGTGGCGGCGGGCGGGTCGCTGGCCGGAAAGGTCTGCTTGAGCGCCTCATCAAGGGCCTCGTCCTCGCGTCGCTTGGCGGCGTCTTCAGCCTCCCGGGGCAGTTTGGTCGACATTGCGCACCTCTTGTTGCAGCTAGTCATAGCCGCAACCTCATGCCAAAGCGAACCCGCCGGCGCGCCGCCGGTTCCTGGGGCGAGGACAAACGATGCGCATAGCAATCGTCGGCGTCGGCGCCATCGGCGGCCTGCTGGCCGCCAGGCTGGCGGAAGCGGGCGAGGAAATCTCGGTCGTGGCGCGCGGCGCCCATCTCGCCGCCATCCGCGACAACGGGCTGCGGCTGATCGAAGCGGGGCGGGAGATCGTCGCCCGACCGCGCGCCTCCAGCCACATTGCCGAACTGGGGCCGCAGGATTGCGTGATGCTCGCCGTCAAGACGCATCAGGTGGCCGAGATCGCCGCGCAGGTTCCCGCCGTGCTGGCGCCGGAGGCGACGATCCTCACCGCGCAGAACGGCGTCCCCTGGTGGTATTTCCACCGCAG
>Ga0134126_10001225_pt1 | contig 32629 bp, 26 predicted proteins | sample KB31752_FD_96881 | JGI IMG/M metagenome (GOLD analysis project Ga0134126, IMG submission 96881) | Terrestrial soil microbial communities with excess Nitrogen fertilizer from Kellogg Biological Station, Michigan, USA - KB3-175-2 | ecosystem: Environmental > Terrestrial > Soil > Unclassified ...
GGGGATAAAGGATACCGAGCACGAGATGAAAAAGCTGCGCAGCCAAGAATGGTTTGGTCGCGAGGACCGCGACGGCTTTATTTATCGGAGCTGGCTGAAGAACCAGGGCTGGCCGGGGGATCTTTTTGACGGGCGGCCGGTGATCGGGATTTGCAACACATGGTCGGAATTAACGCCGTGCAACGCGCATTTTCGCGAACTGGCGGAATGGGTGAAGCGCGGGGTGTGGGAAGCGGGCGGTTTTCCGCTGGAATTTCCGGTGATGTCGCTGGGCGAGACGCAATTGCGGCCGACGGCGATGCTCTTTCGCAACCTGGCGAGCATGGACGTGGAGGAATCCATCCGGGGAAATCCGATGGATGGGGTGGTGCTGCTGATGGGGTGCGACAAGACGACTCCGTCGCTGCTGATGGGCGCGGCGTCGTGCGACCTGCCTACGATCGGCGTCTCCGGCGGGCCGATGCTTTCGGGAAAATTTCGCGGGCACGACGTTGGCTCCGGGACGGGCATCTGGCAGATGTACGACGCGCTGCGCACCGGGAAGATGACGGCGGAGGAAATGTGCAGCGCCGAAAGCTGCATGCATCGGTCGAAGGGCCACTGCATGACGATGGGAACGGCTTCGACGATGGCCAGCATGGTGGAGGCGCTGGGAATGAGCCTGCCGGGAAATGCGGCGATTCCGGCGGTGGACGCGCGGCGGAATACCCTGGCGCAGATGTCTGGCCGGCGCATCGTGCAGATGGTGCGCGACGACCTGCGGATTTCGCGGATTTTGCGGCGCGAGGCATTTGAAAATGCGATTCGCGCGAATGCGGCGATTGGCGGCTCGACGAACGCCGTGATTCACCTGATCGCGCTGGCGCGGCGAATTGGCGTCCCCCTGCATTTGAATGATTGGGACCATTTGGGGTCGGCGCTGCCGTGCCTGGTGAATTTGCAGCCTTCGGGATCGTATTTGATGGAGGATTTTTTCCATGCCGGGGGCGTGCCCGCGGTGCTGCGCGAGCTGGGCGAGGCGGGCGTGCTGCACCGCGAGGCGCTGACGGTGAACGGCGAGACGATCTGGGAGAACGTGGAGGAAGCGCCCTGCTGGAATCGCGAAGTGATTCACGCGTTTGCGGAACCGTTCAAGAGTTGCGCGGGAATCGCGGTGGTGCGCGGGAATCTGGCGCCGAACGGGGCAGTGATCAAGCCTTCGGCGGCCAGCCCGGGGCTTCTGCGGCACAGCGGGCGAGCGGTGGTCTTCGAGAATATCGAGGATTATCACGCGCGGATTCAGAGCGATTCGCTCGAGATTGACGAGAGTTGCGTGATGGTCTTGCAGAATTGCGGGCCGCGCGGATATCCGGGGATGGCCGAGGTGGGAAATATGGCGCTGCCGCCGAAGCTGCTGCGGCAGGGCGTGAAGGACATGGTGCGCATTTCGGATGCGCGGATGAGCGGCACGGCGTATGGGACGGTGGTGCTGCATGTGTCGCCAGAGGCGGCGGCGGGCGGGCCGCTGGGGCTGGTCCGCACGGGGGATCGGATCACGCTGGACGTGCCGCAGCGTGCGCTGCGGCTGGAGGTGGATGACGCGATTCTGACGGCGCGGCGCGCGGCATGGAAGGCGCCGCCATTGCCCGCGCGCGGATGGGAGCGGCTCTACGTGGAGCATGTGTTGCAGGCGGACGAAGGCGCGGATTTGGATTTTCTGGCGGGGTCGAGCGGGGCGCGCGTGGCGCGGGATTCGCATTAGTGGGGGCTGGAAAAACCGAAATGCCCCTCAGGGCGGCGCGCCGGCGAGAGTGAGATGCGGGGCGGGCGCTGCTGCGACTTGAGATGCTTCAGCTCGTCGGATCGCTTCAGCATGACCCGTGGCGAGGCGCGGGGTGCGGGGCGGGGAACTTCAGCTAATCCGCGAAGGTAGGCGGCGGTGGTGGCAGGGAGACTTCGAGCGGCGAGATGGAAAAGGGGATGACGATGAAACCGAAAGAGGCGGAAGGGAAGGGGAAGATTGCGCGGCGGGATTTCTTGAAGGCGGCGCCGGTGGCGGCAGGCATTCTGGTGGGCGCGGCGAAGGGGGCGGGGTTTGCTCCAGCGGCGCTTGCGGCCGAGTCAGGAACGGCGGGCATGGCGGGCGCGACGGGCGCGCCAGCCATGCGGGGGCGAGTTTCGTCTGCACGGCGGCTGGCGGCGCCGGGGGCGCCGCGGAAGATCGAGGCGTTCGATTATCAGGGAGTGACGCTTCGGCCGAGCCGCTGGCTCGATCAGGTGAATTACGCGCGGCAATATTATCTGGGCATTTCGAACGATGACATCTTGCAGGGATTCCGCGCAGAGGCGGGGCTGCCGGCGCCGGGAAAGCCGCTGGGGGGATGGTGCGCGAAGGACAGCCAGACGGTGTTCGGGCAGTGGCTGAGCGGAATGGCGCGGATGTACCGGGCGACGGGGGATACGGAGCTGCGCGACAAGGCGAATTATCTGCTGGCGGAATGGACGAAGACGATCAAGCCGGACGGCGACTGCGGGATGCACCACTATTCGTGGGACAAGACCGTGTGCGGGCTGGTGGACATGAATCTCTACGCGGATAACGCGCAGGCGCTGCCGGTGCTCGAGAAAATCACGGACTGGGCTTCGAAGAATTTCGAGCACACGAACATGATCGTGGCGCCGAACGACAACAAGATGTATTACGGGCGGCCGCAGGAGTGGTACACGCTTTCGGAAAATTTGTTTCGCGCGTATCAGCTTACCGGCGACACGAAGTACCGGGATTTCGGGAACGTGTGGCTCTATCACGAATATTGGAACAAATTCGCGGACACGGCGGCTCCGGCGAACGTGCAGGGCGTGCACGCGTATAGCCACGTGAATACGCTGAGCAGCGCCGCGATGACATACGCCGTGACCGAAGATCCGAAGTATCTGCGCATCAGCCGGAACGCGTACGATTTTCTGCAGAACACGCAGTGCTACGCGACCGGAGGATACGGGCCGAATGAGCGGTTCATGGCCGCCGATGGAAGCCTGGGCAAATCGCTGGATACTCGTTCGGATACATTTGAGACGCTGTGCGGGTCGTGGGCCGGATTCAAATTCTCGCGCTACCTGAGCGAATTCACGGGCGAAGCGCGCTACGGGGATTGGATCGAGCGGCTGCTCTACAACGGCTCGGGGGCGGCGCTTGCGATTCGCGGGGCCGGCAGGAATTTCTATTATTCGGATTATCGCGCGGGCGGCGGGATGAAGGTGGACCGGTGGGACAACTTCACCTGCTGCTCGGGAACGTACGTGCAGGACATGGCGGACTATCACAACTTGATCTATTACAAGGATGCGTCGAGCTTGTACGTGAGCTTGTATGTTCCGTCGGAGGTGATCTGGAACGGGCCGCGGGGCGAAGTGCGTGTGACGCAGGATACCGGGTACCCGGAAACGGAAACGAGCACGATGAGGCTTTCGATGCCGGCGAGCGCCGCGTTCGCGCTGAAGTTGCGCGTGCCGGGATGGTCCGAGGGAATGTCCGTGAAGATCAACGGCACGGACGCGGGCGTGGCATGCAAGCCGGGCGAATGGGCCGCGATTTCGCGCACGTGGAATTCGGGCGACAAGGTGGAAGTGAACATTCCGCTGCGGCCGCGGATGCAGGCCGTGGACCGGGAGCATCCGAAACGCGTGGCGATTGTGCGCGGGCCGGTGGTGCTGGCGATGGACTTCGATTATCACGATCCGAACTTCATGCTGCCCGATGACGATCGAGACCTGGATAAGTGGCTAGTGGCCGATAGTTCACCGGCGGTATTTAGCATTCATCGGCCGGATGGAAAACCGGTGCGACTGAAGTTCCGGCCGTTCTATGCGGTCGAGGAAGATTTTCCGTACTTGATGTACGTGGATCTGGGCGCGTGGCCGTATGCGTTGTGGTAGGTAAGGGGGCAGTTGAATTTTAACTTCTTGTGACGCGATCCGCCTTCGCGGACGAGTTCCGCCGCGGCCCGGCAGGTCAAGAAAATTCAAACTGACCCACTACGCCGCGGCAGGCGATTGCGAGGCTGATGCGGTTATTCCTCGCCGGCACCGGCGCTCCAGGCGTCTGGCGCGGCTTCCTCGAAACGGGTATGGCGATTGAGGAAGACGAAGTTCAGGTTGCCCGTGGGGCCGTTGCGCTGCTTGGCGATGATCAGCTCGGATTTGGCGCGATCTTCCTCCGGCAAATCCGTCTTATAAAAATTCGGGCGGTTGATGAACATAACCACGTCCGCATCCTGCTCGATAGCGCCGGATTCGCGAAGATCGGAAAGCTGCGGCTTGCGTTCCTCGCGTTCGGGGGCGCGCGTCAACTGGCTGAGCACCAGCACGGGGACTTGCAGTTCCTTGGCGAGGCCCTTGAGCGAGCGCGAGATGCCGGAAACTTCCTCCTGGCGATTGCTGCCGCGATGGGTGCTGGTCGGCACGACGAGCTGCAAATAATCCACGATCATCAGGGAAAGGCCGCGGTCGCGCTTGAGGCGGCGGGCCTTCGCGCCCATTTCCAGGACGGTTGAAGAGGCGGAATCGTCAATCCAAAGGGGGGCTTCGCCGAGCTCGGCGAGGGCGGTGGTGATCTTGCTCCAATCGTCGCGATTCATGTGGCCGGTGCGGAATTTGTGCGCGTCGACGCGGGCGACGGAGGCGAGCAAGCGCATGAGGAGCGACTCCTTCGACATTTCGAGGCTGAAGAGGGCGACGGGTTCGCCCTTGCGCAGGGCGACGTTCTCCGCGATGTTGAGGGCGAGGGCCGTCTTGCCCATGGAAGGGCGCGCGGCGAGGATGACTAGCTCGGAGGGTTGCAGGCCGGCCGTCTGATTATCGAGGTTGGAGTAGCCGGTGGGAAGGCCCGTGATCCTGCGGCCTTCGCTGAAGATTTTTTCGAGGCGCTCGAAATTGTCGCGGACGAGGTCTTTGACGCCGATCAAGCCGGAGCGAACGCGGTCCTCGGCAAGCTGGAAGATGGCGGATTCGGCACGGTCCAGGATGACGTCCGCATCATCGCCGGCGGCAAGGGCCTGCTCCTGAATGGCGGAGGCGGAAAAGATCAGATTGCGCAGGACGGCTTTTTCCTTGACGATGCGCGCGTAGTGCTCGACGTTGGAGGCGCGGGGCAGGTTATCGGTGAGCTGCGAAAGATAGGCGACGCCGCCGGCGGCTTCGAGCTCGCCCTTGCGGGTGAGGTCCTCCATGAGGGTGACGATGTCTATGGCCTGCTGCTTTTCGCGGAGCTGAATCATGCGCTCGAAAATGCGGCGGTGCTGCGGGAGGAAGAAATCGTCGGTGCGGAGGCGTTCGACGGCGGGGTTAAGGGCGTGATTATCGAGGAGCACCGCGCCGAGGATGCTGCGTTCGGCGTCGAGATTGTGGGGAAGCGGGCGTTCGAGAGTAGCGTCAGGGGGCATGTTGGTTGTGTTCGCCTTATATTCGCCCAGCTTTGCGGCTGAAAGCAAGGGCGGATGGCGGTCCGGCGCCGCAAGGGTGAAACGGCAAGGAGCGCGGCATCGGAGCGCGCCGCATTGTGGGGGCGGCGGACATGCGCGTCAATTAGACGGGGCGGCCGAGGCGCTGTGGATTTCACACGAGGCTGTGAAAAACCGCGCCCGTTCGATTAACGGTGAGCGAAGCGGCGCGGCCCGGGCGGTATTTCGAACGAGTCGGCATTGGCGACGGGCGCGGCGGCGGTGACGTAGGTCTGCGAAATGCGATCCTGCCAGGTGAAGCGATCCTCGTCCCAGAGGGCCCAGACAAAGCCGAGCATCACCGTGGCGCCGGACAGAAGATAGCCGAAGCTGCGCCACAGAAGCTGGCGCGTGTCTGGAAGCGAGCCATCGAGGCGGACGATGGTGAGGCAGCAGAGCTGCATGCCTGGCGTGGCGCCGGCGAACGTGGTGAAGAGCGCGAAATACTGCGAGTAGAAAAGATAGGCGACGGAGAGATAGACGAGGGTGTCCGTCTTGCCAAGCGCGAACTGGCCGCCGAGGGAATGGAACAGGCCGGTGAAGCCGAGGCAGGTGAGCGCCAGAAATAATCCATCGAGTAAACCTGCCCAGCGGCGCTGCGCGATCGTTGCCACAGGCACCAGGGGATTTTGCGGATGGGCGCGATCATCGCGGGCGCAGGTGAAGTTGAGTTCGGGCTGAATGCTGATTTCGACGCGCTCGGCGGGCCTGGGGCGCGGCGGGGCTGGGCGAAGGCGCGGCTTGGGCTCCTCCTCCCCGGGATCGGCTAGGGAAATTTCGTGGAAGGGAAGGCCGGATTGCGACTCGAGGGGGCGAGGCCTGCCGCGGCGAACGCGGTATTCCTCGAGACGGCGCGCGACTTCGCGGCGCCATTCCGGTTCCGCCAGGGATTCGCGCGCGACGACGCCGACCGCAACAGGTTCGGCGGTTTCATCCGACGTGGAAGCGAGCGGGGACTCGCAGAAGGAGCACTTGCCTGCGTCCTCGAGAAGGAGGGCGCCACACTTCGAGCATATGTGTATCACTGGTCCGTTTTGCGCTGCGGAAGTTCCAGTGGAACGAGGGAATCGTAGCACGGGTGCGGAAGGAAAAACATGGGGGGATTTCCAGAGTTTCCACAGGTTGTGCAAAAAAGGAAACTGGCGCGAGGCGCGTTGCGAGTGCGCGAGGCGCGTGTTAGGCTCAGCTTCTTCGTGCCGAAACGATTGAGGTGATGCCGATCGCGAAGGACCCGCAACGTCTAGGCGGATGGGCATATGTTCCGGCTCTCCTGCTGCTTATTTTTGTGTTTCCATCCGCGGTGCGCGCGCAATCGGGAACGCAACCCTGCAATTATCAGAAGACGAAGGCACGCGAAAGCGGCGTTGCGTGGCTGTGGGCCGATAAGCAGGGCGCACAGACGGGCGAAACGTACTTCGCCGACGGCTGCGTGGATATTCAGTATCAGGATGCGCGGCTGCGCGCGGATCACGTGGAATGGAATGAAACGACGGATGTGATCACGGCGACGGGGCACGTCCAGCTGGATTACCAGACGCAGCACGTGGAGGCGGACGATGCGCGGTACGAGCTGCGGACGGGGCGCGGGGTGTTTCACAATGTGCGCGCCACGTTTGCGCTGCAACGGCGGCCACAGCCGACGCTGCTGGTGAGCCCGAATCCGCTGTCGTTTCGCGCGAAGGAGGCGGAGCGGCTGGATAAGAACAGCTATCGTATCCGCGGGGCCTGGCTGACGGTGTGCAATCCGGACCGGCCGGTGTGGAAATTTTATGCGCCGATGGTGACGGTCCGGCTGCACGATTCGGTACACCTGGAAAACGGCAACTTCCGCGTGTTTTCGGTGCCGATCCTTTATCTGCCGTACGCGACGTTCCCCTCCGAGAAGCGGCGGAATTCCGGATTGCTGGTGCCGAGCTTCGGGCAGAGCTCAATCAAGGGGTACACCGCAGGCGATGAATTTTACTGGGCGCCGGTGGATTGGTTCGACCTTTCGGCGGGGGGGAATTATTTCAGCGCGCGGGGCTGGAGCCAAGCGGCGGAGCTGCGCACGAAGCCGTGGACGAACACGTCGCTGGACGCGAGCTATTTCGGCGTGATTGATCGCGGGGTGGAAACGCCTGGGGGCGCGCTGCTGAAGCAGGGCGGCCACGAGATGCACTTGCTCTTCACCGCGGATCTGCCGCGCGGCTGGCGGGCGGTGGCAGACCTGGACCAGCTTTCTTCGCTGACGTTTCGGCTGGCGTGGTCAGAGAATTTCACGCAGGCGGTGAACTCCGAAGTGCGGAATACGGCGTTTCTTTCGAAGAATTACGACGGGTTCAGCATCAATTTCGCAGAGCTGAGCTATCAGAACTTCCTGACGGCGACGCCGGCGACTTCGATCACGCTGCGGACGGCGCCGGAGGTGCGAATGAGTTCGGTGGACCGGCCGCTTTTCGGACGCTTGCCGATTTATTATTCGCTGGAAGGATTCAGCGGGGCGGAAAATCGCAGCGAATCGGCGACCGGGTTCACGACGCCGCGGTTCGTGGAGCGCAGCGAATTCGCGCCGAGCGTGGAGATGCCGCTGCGCTGGGGGCCGTGGCTGAACGTGACGCCGAGCTTTACGTTTCGCTCGACCTTCTACGGCGGGCAGATGCAGAACGGCGCGTATCTGGCGGATTCTTTTTCGCGGAATACGGAGGAGTTTTCCCTGGACGTTCGGCCGCCGGCTTTCGAGCGGATGTGGGGCGGCGATGAATCGAAGTGGAAGCACGCGATTGAGCCGGACGTGACCTATAGCTACGTGACGGGAGTGAACGACTTCGGGCGGTTTGTCCGTTTCGACGAGGACGAGACGCTGACGGATACGAATGAGGTGGAGTATGGCGTGACGCAGCGGCTTTTTCATCGCACGGGCGAAGGCGGCGGGCACGAAGTGATGGCGTGGAAGGTGGCGCAAAAGTATTTTTTCGATCCGACGTTTGGCGGGGCACTGGCGCCGGGGCAGCGCAACGCGTTCCAGACGCTCGATTCGCTGAGCCCTTTCGCGTTTGCGGACGAGCCGCGGCGGTTTTCTCCCATCGTGAGCGAAGTGACGATCGAACCGGGCCGGCGCTACGATACGCAGTTCATCTTGAATTATGATCCGCAGCGGAACCGGACCACGGCGATTGGGACGCTGCTGAAGGTGAAGCCCTATAAGGAATCGTTCCTCACGATGGCGCAATTTTCGACGCTGAATCTGCCGCTGAACCCTTCGCCGCCGCCGCCGAATTTCGAGCAGAGGTCGAATCAAATTCGCGTGCTTGCCGGGTATGGCGACCTGACGCGCCGCGGCTGGAACGCCACCTTCGGGGCGAGCTACGACGTGTCGCACCAGGAGTTTCAAAATCAGATCGCGGAATTCAGCTACAACGGCTCGTGCTGCGGGATCGGTTTCGAGTACCGCAGATTTTCGTTCGGCAGAATCCGCAACGAGAATCAGTACATGCTGGTGTTCCGCATCGCGAACCTGGGATCGGCCGGAAATTTGAGGCGCGAGGAGAAGCTGTTTTGAGGCGCGGGGCGTGAATTCACGGACGGAATCCGAGCTGGCGTTGTGCTCGATCGAGCAGGCATCGGCGCTGCTGCGGGCGCGGAAAATATCGCCGGTGGAGCTGACCGAGGCCGCGCTTGCGCGCGTGGAGCGTTTGAATCCCGGGCTGAACGCTTTCCTGACCATCCTCGCGGAACCGGCGCGCAAGGAAGCGCGCGCGGCGGAAAGAGAAATCGCGCGGCGCCGGTGGCGCGGCCCGCTTCATGGGATTCCGATCTCACTGAAGGACAATTTTTGGACGCGCGGGATTCGGACCACGGCGGGGTCCAAAATTCTGAAGGATTTCGCGCCCCGGGAAGAGAGCGAAATCGCACGGCGGCTTGCGGCGGCGGGGGCCATCCTGATCGGGAAGACGAACATGCACGAATTCGCTTATGGCATTACGAGCGAAAATCCGCATTTCGGCCCGGCGCGCAATCCCTGGAATCGGGAACGGATCACGGGCGGATCGAGCGGCGGATCGGCCGCGGCGGTTGCCGCCGGAATGGGCCTGGGCTCGATGGGAACAGACACGGGCGGCTCGATCCGGATTCCCTCCGCGTTGTGCGGGGTCACCGGGCTCAAGCCGACGTTCGGCCTAACGAGCGTGGCGGGCGTGATACCGCTTTCGGAGAGCCTGGATCATGCGGGGCCGCTGGCACGAAGCGCGGTGGATGTATGCATCCTGCTTGAGGCACTTGCGGGCGATTATCCCAAGGGGCAGGTCCGGCCGGATTATCGGAAGTTGCGGCGTGCTCCGCGGCGGTTCCGGATAGGGCGGCCACGCGAATATTTTTACGAGCGCCTGGATGATGAGGTTCGGGCGCAACTGGAAGGCGCGGCGCGCTGCCTGGGGTCGCTCGGCGGCCGAGTGGAGGAGATATCGGTTCCGGGACTTGCCCAGGCCGCGGACGCGGGCACGACGATTGCGCTTGCGGAAGCGACGCGCTATCACGAAGCGCGAGGATGGTTTCCCGCGCGGGCCGGCGATTACGGCGACGATGTGCGGGGAAGGCTCGAAATGGGCATGAAGGTGAGCGCCGTGGACTACCTGCGGGCTATGGAGGTGCGCGGCGAGGCGCGGCGGGAATTGGACGCGGTGTTCGAGGGCGTGGACGCGATTATCGCTCCTGCTTCGCCGATTCCCGCGCCGCGCATCGGCGAATCGGAACTGACGATTGCGGGATCAAAGCTGCCGGTACGAGCGCTCCTGGTGGGGACGAGCCGGCCAGCGAACGTGAGCGGGCATCCAGCGATCTCGATTCCGTGCGGGTTTACGCCGGATGGGCTGCCGGTGGGACTGCAATTGATCGGACCACGCTGGGGCGAGGCGCGACTGCTGGCCATTGCCGCCGCCTATCAACGAGCAACAGATTGGCATCTCCGGCGCCCGCCCTTGGATCAAGAGGCCGCGGGCGGCGAGAAATCAGTCGTCTCTCGGCGCGCCCGGCACTAATACTTTCCAATTATGGACCCCGGAATTGCGAATACGTAGGATTGCGTCCATTCGGGGCAGCGCGCTGGTCGAAGTGCGGCGGATGGGTTGAATTCCAACGGGTGTGAATCGGTTTCCGAGGTCAAAAGATGAGAATGCCTTTCGATAACATGAAGAAGGGATACGCGGCTGGGCAGCGGCTGCCACGCTGGGCTGCGGCGACGGCGGCAATCATTTTGGGCATTTGCGGCGCGTGCGGCCCGGCTGCCGCGCAGGGGTGCGTGGCCGCGCATTCGGACCAGCCGCCGATGGATGCAATGCTCGGCAATGCGTACGAAAGCAGCGCGGGCGGCGGGCCAAGCTGGCTTCATAATCTGACCGTTACGATTGGATATCGCGTGTTCAGCTCGAATCAATATTTCATCGGGACTCACAATATTGCGCGGCCGATGAATCGCCGGGTGGAAAATCATCAGAACATCTGGGACGTAAATGTGAATTACCGGATCACGCCGCGGTGGAGCTTCATCGCGGATGTGCCGGTGTTTCAGGGTACGCGGAATCAGGTATATCCGCCGGCGGGCGTCTTCGACGTTGCCGGGATCGGCGATGTTGCGGTTGGGGCGCAGGCGTGGATGTTCCGGCCGCCGACCGAATCGGGCGCGAACGTCGCGTTCAGCGCTTCGCTGAAAATTCCGACGGGATTGAACGATGCCACCGGAACGGGCCTGCTGCGGGGGCAGATGGTGACCGCGACCTCGGACCAATCGCTGCAGCCGGGCGATGGAGGCTGGGGATTGGTGCTTGGCACGCAAGCCTACAAGCAGATTTGGCTGCATACCATGATGTACTTCCAGGGCCAATGGCTTTTCAATCCGCGAGACACGAATGGCGTGGCGACGTTTCGCTCGCAGCCGGGGCAATCGGTGATGTCCGTTACGGACCAATATCTATTCCGCGGGGGATTGGAACACGGCGTCCCGAAGATTCACGGGTTGGCGTTGAGCCTGGGCGGGCGGCTTGAGGGAGTGCCGGTGCGCGATGCCTTCGGCAGCAGCAACGGATTTCGGCGGCCCGGCTATATTCTCTCGATTGACCCGGGTCTGATGTACAGCTTCTGGCACGAAACGATTTCCGTGAGCGGGCCCGTGGCGATGGATAGGGACCGGCGGCCGAGCGTGCCGGAAATTCAGAACGGGACGACGGGAGGCGACGCGTTCTTTGCGGATTACACGATCATCGCCAGCCTGACGCATCGGTTTTAGGTCCGGCGGGATCATGCGACGGCGGACGCGATTTGCGGCGTTGGCGGGCTTCGCGCTGCTGATCGCCGCGGCTTGGTTGAACAGCGCGCCTCGCGCGGCGGCGAAGGAAGAATCCCCTTACCGGCTCGTATTGAAGGACCTCTCAGGCAAAAAGCACACCGTTTCGGAATTTCAGGGACAAGTGATCGTCCTGAACTTTTGGGCGACGTGGTGCGGGCCCTGCAAGGACGAACTTCCCATGTTGAACGAATTGGCAGCGAAGTATGCCCCGAAACGCGTTGCGTTCATTGCGGCTTCAATTGACGACAAGCGCGGGGTTAAGGGGATTCCGGAATTTCTGCAGCAGCATGGCGTGACGCTGACGGTGTGGGTGGGGGCAACGGCGGAAACCGTGAAGCGGCTGGGCTTGGGCGAGATTATTCCGGCGACGCTGATTCTGGATCAGAATGGCAAGGCCGTGGGACGAATCATGGGCGAGGCGCGGCGGGACGACATCACTTCCCGCCTGGAATGGATTGCGAATGGCGAGCAGGGCGAACCGCCCGCGGCCGTCGTAAAGCGATTTTGATCTTCCGCAGTTGCCGCGCGCGATGCGCACGAAGCACCGATATTGTCCGGCGCGCGTCCAATGAATATGCGAGAATTTGCCCGCGGATGAACCGGCCGGGGCGGCGGGTACATCCAATCACAATGAAAGCGAGGCGATAGCTGCGTGGGAGTCTCCGTATTCGCCGCATTCGTGGCTGGCCTGATTTCGTTTCTTTCTCCCTGTGTATTGCCGCTCGTGCCCGGATACATCTCGATGCTTTCGGGCATCGGGGTGGAGCAATTGAAGGAGGGCAAAGCGGCGCGGGGCGGGCTGTTTGCATCCGCGCTGTGGTTTATCATCGGGTTTTCGGTGGTGTTCATCGCGTTTGGGGCCTCGGCGAGCGCCGTCGGATCGTTCCTGGTAAAGAATCGCAACCTGCTCACGCCGTTGGCGGGCGGCCTGATCCTGCTCTTCGGGCTGCATCTGATCGGCTGGCTCGTGAAGATTTCCATTCGGACGGGGTTGATTCTGGGGGCCGTGCTGGTCGCGGCGGGAATGGCCGTCGGATGGGGATTCGGGGGTGCGCACTTCGCGCTGAAGGCGGTTCACCTTTATTCGATCGCGCTGATTTTTCTGATTGGGCCGTTTCTGACGCGATGGCTGAACCGCGATATTCATTTTCGGAATCTGGGCGGGCAGCCCGGGACGTTCAGCGGGTTTTTGATGGGCTTCGCGTTTGCGTTTGGCTGGACGCCGTGCATCGGGCCGATTCTGGGAGCCGTGCTGGCGCTGGCGGCGACGAGAGAAACGGTGGGCCAAGGAATTTTGCTGCTGGCGTGCTACTCGGCGGGGCTGGCGGTGCCGTTTCTGGTGACGGCGCTGGGGATCAACGGTTTTCTCCGGTTCTATCAGCGATTCCGGCGGCGCATGCACATAGTAGAGGTGATCAGCGGCGTATTGCTGCTGGCGGTGGGAGGGCTTGTCTTCCTGAACCGGCTGACTTGGCTTTCGGGTAAACTAGTATTCTTGAATCGGTTTGCGAGGTAAGGAGCTTTTTCGATGAGGAAAGTTTTCGGAGGCATTCTGGGCCTGGCGCTCGCCGGAGTGCTGGGCGTGGCGGGCTGCGGGCACAACACTGTCTCCGCGGGTAGTTCCGCGGGCAGTTCTTCCGTTGGATTGGCGGAGCCCCAGGTGACGTTCAAGGACTTGCAGGGCGCGAGCGTGCCCCTGGTGAGCCTGAAGGGAAAAGTGGTGCTCGTGAATTTTTGGGCGACGTGGTGCGATCCCTGCCAAGCGGAGATTCCGACGCTGATCGGGCTTCAGCAGAAATATGGAGATAAGGGCTTCACGCTGCTGGGCGTGGCGATGGATGACGATGGGAAGAGCGTGGTCGAGCCGTTCGTGCAGAAGACGGAATTCACGGTGGACGGCCAAAAGCGCACGATGAATTATCCCATTGTGCTCGGCGACGACGCGATCGCGCAGAAATTTGGCGGGCTGATCGGGTATCCGATCAGCTTTCTGATCTCGCGCGATGGAACCATTCAGAAGAAGTATCTGGGAATGCTGAACGCCAAGGAAATGGATCAGCAGATCGAATCTTTGCTTTCTTCTGCGCCGGCGTCATGACATGAGCGGGAAACAGGGATCAAGGCGTGTGGCTTGGCGCGCGGGCGTGCTGACGTTTGCGATTGCGGCGTGCCTTGGATCGGTTGCGGGGGCTATTGCCGCGCGGCAGGAATCGGCGCTGCCGAAGCCTTCGGCTGTGGTGAAGCCTTCGGCGTACGTGTCGCTCGAGCCGGTGCCGCGGGGCAGCGATTTCGAAGTGGCGGTGGTGATTGAGATCGCGCGGGGATTTCACGTGAATTCGCATACGCCGCGCGATCCCTACCTGATCCCGACAACGATCAAAGCGCAGCCGACCGCCGGACTCGAGATTTCCGGCACGAAATATCCGAAGGGGCGCGATGAGAAGTTCGCCTTCTCGCCGGATAAGCCGCTGGATGTGTACACGGGAAGCGTGACGATCTTGCTGCACGTGGCCTCGCGAGCGAGCGCGCATTTGGGCGCGAACAGGCTGCCGCTTACTCTGCGCTACCAGGCGTGCAACGATTCGGCGTGCCTTGCGCCGGTGAACGTGCCCGTGAACGTGAAGTTCGATCTCGCCCCGGCTGGAACGAAAGGGCGGGCGGTTCATTCCGAGATTTTCGCGAGCGCGTCCGCTTCGCACTGAGCGCGGCGGCTTGCGCGCGCGGCCAGGGGCTTCACTGGCCGCTTCGATCGCCTCGAGGCGCTCGCTGGCAGCGCGGGCAGAAATAACTGCTGCGGCCGGCGACCAGAATCCGTTCTATAGCCGTGCCGCAGCGATGGCAGGGTTTGCCCTTGCGCTGATACGCGCGATGGCGCAGCTGAAATTCCCCCGGATTGCCCTCCGCATTGACGTAATCGGATACGGATGAGCCTCCCAGGCGAATCGCGGCTGCGAGAACGTGGCGCACGGCGCGACGCAAGCGGCGCAGATCGGCATCCGACAAATTCGCGGCCCGGCGCATGGGATGAATGCGAGCGCGCCAGAGGCTTTCGTCCGTGTAAATGTTGCCGAGCCCGCGAAATACTCGTTGATCGAGCAGCGCGGCCTTGATGCGGGCGCGACGTCCGCGCAGCGCGGAGCGAAATTGCACTTCGGTCGCTTCGATGGGGTCGAGCCCCAGCTTGCCGAGCGTCGCCTCGCGATTTTTCTCTTCCAGAATGCGCATCGAGCCGAAGCGGCGAATATCGGTGTAGCGCAACTCGCGGCCGTTATCGAGCGAGAAGAAGGCGTGCGTGTGCGGCGGGGCGGGCGCATCCGGCGCGGCGGTGACCAGGCGGCCGGTCATTCCAAGGTGGACGAGGAACAGAAACGAATCGGCGGCGCGCGCGGCGGGTTCCATCTGCAAGACGATAAATTTTCCGTGCCGCCGCACTGTGGAGATGCGGCTGCCGGGCAGGCGCGCCTCGAGTTCGGCTGGATTTTCGATGAAATCGGTCTTGCCGAGCCGCAGGGCGACGACACGCCTGCCGGGGAGGACCCTTCGCAAACCTTGCACCACCGTTTCGACTTCAGGCAATTCGGGCATTTTTATCCACAGGCATCGAGAGAACCTTAGGGCGGTCCACTGGATTTTCGCCGGAAAGTTTATTAGCATTGGCCCCGTTGTGCCCGGGATTGATTTCCCGGGAAGAACCGGGGGAAAAGTGGCGAAAAAAGTGAAAGCTGTTCCGACGTTGCTGCAATCGCTCGACGCACTCATCGAAAAATATCATCTGCTGAAGCATCCATTCTATCGCGCCTGGACCGAGGGGCGGCTATCGAAGGAGTCGCTGGGACTTTATGCCGAGCAGTATTATCAGCACGTTCGCGCGTTTCCGGAAAATTTGAAGGCGCTTTCCCGCCGGGCCGACGGGAAGCTCGGCCGGCTGGTGGACGAAAATTTGGCTGAAGAGCTGGATCCGGTGGCACCTCACCCGATGCTGTGGCGGCAGTTCGCGCAATCGCTGGGCGTGAGCGAGGCGGCGCTGGCAGATGCGCGTCCGCTGCCTGGGATCGCTGCGCTGCTGGATGCCTTCGACGAAGTGTCGGCACAAGGGACTACCGCGCAGGCCGTCGCCGCATTTTATGCGTACGAGGCGCAAGTTCCCGAGATCGCTGCGCAAAAGATCAGCGGACTGCGCCGCTTCTATGGCATTACGGAATCGCGTTCGCTCGCCTATTTCGCGGTACATAAGGAAGCGGACGTGCGCCATCGCGCCGCCTGGCGGGAGTGGCTGGCCGGACAAGGCGAGGTGGATACGCTTGGCGTGCTGTGCGCAGCGGAGCGAGGGCTAAAGGCGCTGTGGGGCGCGCTGGACGCCGTCTATCCGCACGCTTGCGCCGCGCGCAATTAGCCGCACGGCAGCAGGCAGGCGGTTTCAATCTGACGGATTTCTCACTCGAACCGCGGGGGCGCGGGGCTGTGTGCCCGTGCTCCGCGCGCTGCGGGCCTATACACCCCCCTTGCTCTCCTTGCTGCGACCCGCTTCTTCAGCGTTCAAAATCCGCGCAGGCAATTCGCTGAGATTGGTGTGAGAATGTGTCGAGGAGGGTAAATTCAATGACAGAGCTATCGAGCAAGACGTGCGTTCCATGCAGCGGGGGCGTTCCGCCGCTTGCGGGCAAGGAGTTGGAAGCGCTGGCGAAGCAAGTTCCGCAATGGAAGGTGGTAAACGGGCATCATCTGACGCGCAGCTTCACGTTCTCCGATTTTAAGCAGGCGCTCGCGTTCGTAAATAAAGCCGGCGCAGTGGCCGAAGAGCAGGGCCATCATCCCGACATTCTGCTCAGTTGGGGCAAGGCAGAAGTCACCACATGGACGCACAAGATTGACGGGCTCACCGAAAGCGACTTCATCCTCGCGGCGAAAATAGACAAAATTCAGTGAACGGGCGCTGATGGCGCGGCTTTGCGATTGATGTCGTTGCCGCCGATACGCTAGATGCCGCCCGCTTCGCCCATGCCGGCCGGGGGTTTGATTTCGGGGCCAAGCTTGATTTCCGGCAATTTTGCACCATCGAGCAGCTGATTGAGCGCAGGGACGTCGCGGACGGTTACCGTCTTCCAGTCGGTCGCCAAGGTGCCAAGCGCGTGCGTCACATCGGCAACTCCTGCCGCTTGGGATTCGGTCGGTTCGGCATCGGCGCCATCTACCGCCGAGAGCAACTGCCCGAGTTCGCCATTGATCCTGGAAAAGCTCTCCTGCTGGCCTTGCTGTGCCTGCGGACCAAACCGCCGGCCGCCCGCGCCTTCGAATTCCGCTTCGCGCGCATCGAGAGATGCAATCGCGGTGGCGACAGCGCCCTTCGGTGCGCGTGCGGAGAGGGCTTTCAATTGCGCGCGAACGTCACGCACCTCTTGCAGCGCGCCGTAGCTGAAGTTCATCCCCGCGCAGAGTTGCGAGGCGAGCTTGAACTGCTCCGCCAGGTCCGAGGCGGAAGCCTTCACGCGCGGGTCCATCTTTACTTCGAGCGGCTGTGTGTAGGTTTGAGAGCCTACCGTTAGCTTGACGGTGTAGGCGCCCGGAAGCACCAGCGCGCCAAGCGGGCCGCCCGGCGTATCGTGGGGAATCGCCGAGATTGGATACTCGTGGCTCAGCGATTTCGGCGGGGCCAGCCGCAGATCCCAGACGAAGCGGTTCATGCCGGGGCGCGCGCCCAAAATTCGCGGCGGCTGCACCCAGTAAAGAGGAACGTTCAGCGTGCGGCCTAGTTCGTCCCAGGTTACCTCCGGCTTATCCGCGCTGCTGAAATTGCGCACCACGCGGCCGCTGGTATCCGAGATTTCCAACTTTACAGGGGAACTCGCGGCGGCTTTCAAATGGTAGTCAATGATCGCGCCATCGGGCGGGTTCTGCCCCGCAGGTGTTTCCGGCGGAAGCGGCGTGTCCGTGTTGACGTCGCGGCGGAGGCGATAGGCGGTTTCGGGCTTGAAGAGGAACGCATCCGCGCTGGCCACTTGCTCGGTGATCTGCCGCAGGGGCGTAATATCGTCCAAAATCCAGAAGGAGCGCCCATGCGTTCCGACGACGAGGTCGTCGCCGTGAATGACGAGATCGCGCATCGAGGTGGCCGGCAGATTGAGTTGCAGCGATTGCCATGAGTCTCCGTCGTTGAACGAGACGTAGACCGCGCGTTCGGTGCCGGCGAAGAGCAGCCCGCGCCGGACGGGGTCCTCGCGCACGACGTTGACCGAGGCGTTGTCCGGCAGGCCATTGGTGATTTTTTGCCACGTCTTTCCGCCGTCGTGCGTGCGGTAGATATACGGGCGCAGATCATCCAGGCGGAAGCGATTCACGGCGGCGTAGGCGGTGTTGCGGTCGAAGCGCGAAGCATCCAATTGCGCGACCTTGCTCCACGCCGTCATTTCCGGCGGCGTTACGTTGTCCCAGTGGGCGCCGCCATCGCGTGTGACCCAAATCAGGCCGTCGTCGGTTCCGGCCCAAATCAAATTGGCATCCAGAGCCGAGGGCGCGAGCGAATAGATTTCGCCGCGATGCTCGCCGCGCGCGGGATTATCCACCGAGAGGCTGGTCAAGTTGGCCGGGACGCCTGGATTTTCGCGGGAAAGATCCGGGCTAATCACTTGCCAGCTATGCCCGCCGTCGGTGGTCTTGAAGAGCACGTTCTCGCCGAGATAGAGAATGCGAGGGTCGGCCGGCGAAAAAATCAGCGGGGCGGTGCGGACGGAATGATATTTTCCGCTGCGCAGGGCGAAGGGCGCCACGTCCTGCGTCTGGCCGGTGATCGAATCGAATCGCGTTACCTTGCCGCCGTAGATCAGATTCGGATGTAAGGGATCGGGCGCGATGTAGCCATATTCCTCGGCGCCCACCGGATGCCAATCGCGGAAGGTGATTTCGCCCCAGTCGCTGCGGCTTGCGGTTCCCGCCGAACCGCTCTCTTGCTGGCCGCCGTAGACCCAATACGGAAATTGATTATCCGTGATGACGTGAAAAAACTGAGCGGTCGGCTGGTTGTACCAGGAACTCCACGTCTTTCCGCCGTTCACGCTGATCGTGGCGCCCTGGTCCGCGGCGAGCAGCAGAATCCGAGGATTGCGCGGGTTGATCCAGATGGCGTGATAGTCGTCGCCTCCAGGGGCGCCCTTAATGGCCGTGAAGGTCTTGCCGGCGTCCTCCGAACGGTATGTCGAGGTGTTGCAGACATACACTTCGTCTTTGTTATTCGGCGCGACCCTTACCCAGGCAAAGTCGTCGCCGCGGCCCCACACGCGCTGCTCGTTATTGACGCGCTGCCAGCTCGCGCCTGCATCATCAGAGCGATAAAGGCCGCCGAGGCGCCCGGCGTCCACCAGGGCATAGATCCGATTTCCATCGCCTGGGGCGATGCCGATGCCGATGCGGCCAAGCCCTTCGTCGTTCGTCGGCAGGCCCTTTGTTAGCGGTTTCCACGTGTTGCCGCCATCGGTGGATTTGAAAAGGCCGTTCGTGCGGCCGCGCAGCCCAGCTTCCCATGGGGTGCGGCGCGCCGCCCACAGTGCGGCGTAAATCGTGCTCGAATTCGCGGGATCAAAGGCGAGGTCGACGGCGCCCGTGTTTTCGTCCTTGTACAGAATTTTCTTCCAGGTTGCGCCGCCGTCGGTGGAACGAAATACGCCGCGTTCGGTGTTTGGGCCATACGGATGGCCGAGGACCGCAACGAAAACGCGATTGGGATCGCGCGGATCAATCATAATGGAGGCAATCTGCTGGCCGTCGCGCAGCCCGAGATGGTTCCAGGTCTTTCCGGCGTCGGTGGATTTGTAGATGCCGTCGCCGGTGGAAAGATCGGGGCGTTGCAAGCCTTCGCCGCTGCCCACGTAGATAACATTTGGATTCGAAGGGGCCACGGCGAGCGCGCCGACGGAGCCGGTCGGCTGCCCGTCGAAGATGGGGTCCCACGTGCGGCCATAATCCGTGGTCTTCCAGACGCCACCGTCGTTTGCCGCCATGTAAAAGACGTTGGGCTCGGAAGGGACACCTGAGGCGGCGACGGTTCTACCGCCGCGAAATGGCCCGATGCATCGCCACCGCATCTCGCGATAGAGCGATGGGCTGAACTGCTGGGCATAGAGGCGGAGCGCGCCCACAAACGAAATCAGAGCGGCGAGAACGATTGCGTTCCGGATCGTGGCGGTCCATTCGCGGCGCATGCGCATTCTTCTCCTCCTGAAAACTGAGAGGGTATACCAATCGCGAGGTTTCTTAGAAGCGAAAGTGTCGGGCGCGAGGGGCGCTGCCTAACGCCGGTGCGTCGCCCCGAGGATTCGCTATGCAAAGGCGCGCGAGGCTGATTATCATCGAATGCCCATGTGGAAGAAAAAGAACATTGATGAAACCCGGGAAATCACGGACAAGGCGTTCCGCGATAGTTTCCTTTTCGAGCCGTATAAACGGCTGGCGTTTCGCGGCGAATATTTCTGGTGGCGATTGCGCGGGCGGCCGGGGCCGAAGGTTCCGCATATCGTGAAGCAGCGCACGCTGGCCCAATTCGGGCGCAAACACAACTTGCAAGTGATGGTGGAAACAGGGACGAACTTGGGCAATATGGTCAACGCCCAGAAAGACCACTTCCGCGAGATCTATTCGATTGAACTGGATCAGTGGCTTGCGGCGCGTGCCAAGCGGAAATTCGCGAATAGGCCGGCGATTCACCTTTATCAAGGGGATAGCGGAAAGATTCTTCCGACGATTGTAGTGCTGCTGAAGGAGCCGGCGCTTTTTTGGCTGGATGCGCATTGGGGCGATATTTCCGCGCCGATCAAGCAGGAACTCGAGTGCATTTATCGCCATCCGATCCGCGACCACGTTCTGCTGATTGACGATGCGCGGTACTTCGATGGGCGCGGGGATTACCTTTCGGTGGAAGATCTGCGCGCGCACGCAGCGCGCGAATATCCGGGCAGCGTGGTGGAAGTGAAGGACGACATCATCCGCATCTACAAGCCTCGGACGTGAGGCGCGCACCACGCGGCCAAATGACCTGCGCCGGCGCGCTCCCCAAGACCCCACGCGCTGTTCGCTAGGCTGCTTTTTGCAAGGCCCTAAATCTTCCGGGCACGCTACAGCATCCACTACTTGAGCACCTCAGATTATGACAGCCAGCGCAGCGCAGCGCGCCGACGCATCGCCGGAAATTAACCCGTGGCTGATCGCCGCGACGGTGATGATCGCGACGTTTATGGAGGTGCTCGATACCAGCGTAGCGAACGTCTCGCTTCCGCATATTGCGGGCAGCCTTTCCGCCAGCGTGGACGAAAGCACCTGGGTGCTTACGTCGTATTTGGTCTCGAATGCGATTGTGCTGCCGCTCACCGGCTGGTTTTCGACGCTTTTTGGGCGCAAACGCTTCTACATCGGCTGCGTTGTCGTGTTCACTCTCAGCTCGCTGCTCTGCGGGCTCGCCCCGACGCTGCCGATGCTCGTCCTGTTTCGCGTGATCCAAGGCGCGGGCGGCGGGGGCTTGCAGCCGATATCGCAGGCTATCCTGGTGGACAGCTTTCCGCGCGACAAACAGGGAATGGCCATGGCGATGTACGGCATGGGCGTGGTCGTTGCTCCGACGATTGGGCCGACGCTCGGGGGATGGATTACGGACAATTATTCATGGCGCTGGATTTTTTTCCTCAACGTGCCGGTGGGAATCATCGCCGTGATGATGACCCTGGTGTTGATCGTTGATCCTGCTCACCTGGTGCGCAAGACGTTCAAGAGCGGACTGAAAATTGATTTTCTCGGGCTGGGGCTTTTGAGCGTCGGGCTGGGGTTCATGCAGATCGTGCTCGATAAGGGTGAGCACGACGACTGGTTCGGATCGCACTTCATCGTGTGGGCCACGGTGATCGCGCTATCGGCGCTGGTGGCGCTGGTGATCTGGGAGCTTGCGATCAAGGATCCCGTGATTGACCTGCGATTATTGAAGGACCGCAATTTTCTGATCTCCGCTTTCATGATGTACGTGCTGGGCGTGGTTCTTTATGGCACCACCGTCTTGCTCCCCATCCTGTTGCAGACCCTGATGGGCTACACCGCGATGGAGAGCGGATTGGTGCTTCTGCCGGGCGGCCTGCTGCTGCTGATGATCATGCCGATGGTGGGCGTGCTGCTGGGCCGATTCGAGCCCCGGTGGCTGGTGATTTTTGGGCTTGTGATAACCGCATTGGGATTATTCCAGCTTTCGCATTTCAGCCTGGGCGTGGCCGAAAAAACGCCAGTGATTGATTGGATCGTCTCTCGCGCCGGCACGGCGTTTCTATTTGTGCCGATCAACGTGATGGCTTTCTATTTCGTGCCTAAGGAGAAGACGAACAACGCGACGGGATTGATCAACCTGGCGCGCAACATCGGCGGAAGCATGGGCATTTCGTTTGTGACGACGATGCTGGATCGCCGCGCGCAGTTTCATCAGGAGATTCTGGTGAACAATATGCGGCCGGGCAACCCATGGTACGAAGAAGCACTCCGGAAGCTCACGTCGCTTTTCGCGGCGCATGGCATGGCGGCAGGGCAGGCATTGAAGCAAGCGGAGTCGCTGGTGTATCAGCAGCTGCAGAGCCAGTCCATGATGCTCTCGTTCGTGGATAATTTCTGGCTGATGGCGATGATCTGCCTGGCCGTGATTCCGCTGATGTTTCTGATGAAAAAGATCCGGCCTAAGAAGGGCGCCGCGCTTCCGGTCCACTGAGGGAATTGCGCTACAATCATCGGCGCCGAGCCAGCCCATGTCCATCGCGCGGGAAGAAAACAGTTACGGGGAATCCTCCGTCCGTCTGCTGCGCGTGGCGCGACAGACGGAGCGCCGGGAGATTAAAGAAATGACGCTCGAAGTCCGCTTCGAGGGCGATTTCGGCGAGGCGCAGACGCAGGGCGATAATCGCGAGATATTGCCGCCGGAAACCATTCGAAACACGATTCATGCCTTGGCGCGGCAGTATCCCTCGGAGGCCATCGAGGACTTTTCGCTCCATCTGATCGAGCACTTTCTGACGTACAACGCGCCCATCGAGCGGGTGCGGATCGAAGCGCACGAGGACGCGTGGGCCAGGATTACGCATGGCGGGAAGCCCCACGCATCGGCATTCGCGCGCGCCTCGCGGGAACGGCGAACGGCATCGCTGTGCGGGACGCGCGATAGCACGGAGATTCATGCAGGGCTGCGCGACCTTTTCGTCCTGAAAGCGGCCAACGCGGGCTTCGAAGGGTTTCGGCGCGATCCCTATACCACGCTGAAGGAAAATGCAGAGGCGCTGATCTCGGCGGAGCTTCGCGCCCTCTGGCTATATAAGGGCGAAGAGATTGAGTTCAACGCGACCTGGCACGGCGTGCGCCAGGTGCTGCTCGAGGCGTTTGCCGAGCACGAGAGCCGTTCGTTTCCGCACACGCTGCGCGCGATGGGCGAAGCCGTTTTCGCCAGCTTTGACCCGATCTCGGAAATCTCGCTGTGGATATCGGGCGAATACTGCGCGCCGGCGGAACTCGATCCCCTCGGCATGGATAATCCGGGCCAGATATTTCTGCCCGCGGAGGCGCCTCGCGCCGTCGCCCAGGCAACGCTGCGGCGCGCATAACCCTCGCGATATCGCTGAATCCCGCATGCAACGGCTTCGCGGCCGCGCTCATCCCACCAAGGCGTACCCTCCCCCTGGAAGTTTCCCATCGGCTGCGAAGCCCCAGCCAAATGGAGGCTGAACGTGAGTGCCGAATGCATGAAAGCCACTTGCGCCATTCAGGCGGATTGGATACGCTGCGAATCCCCAGACATCGAGTGCGAATCGTGCCGGAAAGAATTTTGATTGTGGACGACGAGTCATCCGCGCGAGCGGCGCTGGAAATGCTGCTGCGCCGCGAAGGCTTCGAGGTGCGCGATGCATCCGACGGCGCTTCGGCGCTGGCGGAGTGCGCATCGTTCCGGCCGGATCTGATCCTGCTCGATATTCTGATGCCCGGCTTGGACGGCTTCGAGGTGTGCCGTCGCATCAAGGCTACCCCGGAAACGCGCCTCACGCCGGTGGTGCTGATCACCGGGCTTTCCGCAACTGAGGATCGCATTCAGGGAATCAACGCCGGCGCCGACGATTTCCTAAGCAAGCCGATTGACTACAACGAACTGCTCGCGCGAACGAAATCTCTGCTGCGGCTGAAGCAGTTCACCGATGAGCTGGAGAATGCCGAGGCCGTGCTCTTCAGCCTGGCTCAAAGCATCGAATCGCGCGATCCTTACACGCACGGGCATTGCGAGCGGCTGGCCGACATGGCCGCGCATCTGGGGAAGCGGTTAGGGCTGGCGGACGATCAGGTGAAGGCGTTGCGCCGAGCGGGGATCGTCCACGATGTAGGGAAGGTTGTCGTTCCGGACGCGGTGCTGCTCAAGCCGGGACCGCTCGACGCTGAAGAATTGGCGATTATCCGCAGGCACCCCGAAGTGGGAGAACATATCTGCGCGCCGCTGCGGACTTTTCGCCTGGTGCTTCCGATCATCCGTCATCATCATGAAAAGCACGACGGTTCAGGGTATCCCGATGGCCTGCGAGGCGCGGAAATCCCGCTCACGGCAAGCATTCTGCAGCTCGCCGACGTGTTTGATGCACTCACCACCAATCGGCCCTACCGCAAGGCCGGCCCGCCGCAGGAAGCATTGCAAATCATGGGCGAAGAGGCTGGCCGCGGCTGGTGGGACCGCGAGCTTTTCGCCGCGTTCCGCGACATGATCTCGGAAGATCCCGCGGCGCAGGCGTCGCCCGTGCTACAAAGCCGGCAGAAGAAGTAAATCGTCCGAGCGTTGTAGGTCCCTCGATTTTCAAGCTTCGGATTCCCATTTCGGGACGGGTGTTCGCCCCCTAGTTTACCCTTGCGGCCCATCTGCTAAACGCCCTCTAAAGCAGCTCGCTTAAACAACGATAGGAGAATTGAGGGGACGAGTGTGACGAAACGCGGAGGGTCATCGTGACCCACACAGGTAGAAGACCGCTCGGCGTTGCCCCATGAATTTTTTAGCTGACATCCGCAGCACTCCCAAAGCGCCGCGCCGCAGCGGCGGAACTGATTGACATGCCCTCGATCCGGTCACTGCCTTTTCGCGGGAAGCTCACGCTGGTGGTGCTGCTCACGTGCTGCGTGTCGGTTGTCACGGCGAGCGCGGCTTTCGCGGTGTATGACGTCGCAAGCCTTCGCCCCCGGCTTATGAAGGAGCTTGGCGTTGTGGCGCAGATCATGGCATCGGATTCCGCCGCCGCGCTGGCGTCCGGGGATTCCGCCGCCGCGCGCGAGTTACTCGGATCAATTGCTCCGCAGCGCCACGTGATCCAGGCGTGCCTCTACACAAAGGCGGGGCAGCCGTTTACGAGATACACCAGAGCCGATGCCGCCGGGACGGCTTTTCCGCCGGCGCCTCCGGTTGAGGGAATCACGATTTTGTCCGGGCATATCACCGCCGTCGAGCAGGTCCGCGCGCGCGGGAAGAGGATCGGCACTCTGTACCTTGAATCGGACCTGGAACAGATCCGCACCCGCGAAACGCGGTTCGTCTGGATTCTGGTGATCGTAATGCTGGGCACGCTTTTTATGGCGTACGTGCTCGCTCGGTACATGCAGCGGATTATTGTCGAGCCGATAGTGGATCTGGCGCGAACCGCCTTTGCCGTGTCGCTTCGCAAGGACTATTCGATCCGGGCGGCGCGAAGCACACCCGACGAGATCGGGTTCCTCTGCGACCGATTCAACGAAATGATGGAGCGCATCGAACAGCGCGAGACGGAGCTACGCAAAGCGCGGGACGAGCTGGAACTGCGGGTGGACGAGCGTACTCGCGAATTGCAGCAGGAAATCGCGGAACGTAAGGCCGCCGAACTGGCCATGGCGCAGGCCAAGGAAGCCGCTGAAGCCGCCAGTCTCGCCAAGAGCGACTTCCTCGCCAACATGAGCCACGAACTTCGGACGCCGATGAACGGCATTCTGGGCATGACGGAGCTTGCGCTGGACACACCGCTCAGCGCGGAGCAACGCGAATACCTGCACCTGGTAAAGGGCTCCGCCGATTCTCTTCTGCTGCTCTTGAACGAAATCCTCGATTTTTCCAAGGTCGAGGCAGGAAAGCTTGAACTCGAATCCGCGCCCTTCTCTCTGCGCGAAAGCCTTGGCGACACGATGAAAGTGCTGGGTTTGCGCGCGCACCAGAAAGGGATCGAGCTGGTGTGGCGCGTTTTGCCGAGCGTTCCGGAGGCGCTGCAAGGCGATGCTGGCCGTCTGCGGCAGATTGTGGTGAATCTTGTCGGCAACGCGCTGAAGTTCACCGAACGCGGCAAAGTTCTGATGGAAGTGGAGAAAAGGGACGGCACCGAGCGAGAGGTGGTGCTTCACGTCTCCGTCCTCGACACCGGCATTGGGGTGGCGAAGGAAAAGCAGAAGCTCATCTTCGAGCCCTTCACGCAGGCCGATAACTCAACCACTCGGCGATACGGCGGCACGGGGCTGGGCCTGGGCATCACGCGCCGGCTTGTGGAGATGATGGGCGGCGAAATTTGGCTCGAGAGCGAGGAAGGGCAGGGAAGCACGTTTCATTTCACGGTGCGGCTTGGATTACAGCCTCAGGCGATCGAAAAAGCGCCCGCGCAGAAATCCTCGCAGCAGAGCGGCAATGGCGGCGGCATGTCCATCTTGTTAGCCGAAGATAATCCCGTAAACCGTGCTCTCGCCCGCCGATTGCTGGAAAAGCACGGCCATAGGGTCGCAGTTTCCGAAAACGGCCGCCAGGCGCTCGAATACCTGGAAGGGCCGAAGGGCGGGGTAGACGCCGTGCTGATGGACGTGCAGATGCCCGAAATGGATGGGCTTACGGCTATCCGCACAATTCGCACAAAGGAGCAAAGTACCGGCGGGCACCTGCCGATAATAGCCCTGACGGCGCACGCCATGAAAGGAGACCGAGAAAAGTGCCTTGGGGCCGGCGCGGATGATTACCTCACTAAGCCCATCCACACGCCGGACTTAATCGCGGCCCTTGATCGGATTGCACACGTGAAACCCAATTCGGATGCCTCGCAGCGGGCGATTCCGGCTGATCGCTCGCCGGATGTTCTCGACATAGCCTCAACGCTCTCCCGGATGGAGGGAGACCGCGAATTGCTCGAAGAAATCGCGCAGCTCTTCGTCGAAGAGTGCCCTAAGAACATGGAAGATATTCGCGCCGCGCTCGCCGCCGGAGATGCGCACCGCTTGCATCGGCTGGCTCACAGCCTCAAGGGCGCTTCGGCAAACCTCGGCGCGAACCAGGTCTCCAAGTCCGCGCTCGAATTGGAGATGCTGGCCCGAGAGGGCGACCTGACTAAAGCGCCGGAATTCGTCGAAAACCTGCAACGGGAGGCGGACCGGCTGGCCCCTGAGCTCGATCTGCTCCTGCGCAAGGTCGCCCCCTGAGCCGCCCGCATGAAACCGAAGGCCACGCCGAGAAAGAAGGTCCTGATCGCGGAGGATGATCCTATCTCCCGCCGCGTATTACAGGCATTCCTTCTGAAATGGGGGTACGAAGTGATCGCGGCCCCCAACGGCACGGAGGCCTTGAACGTGCTCGAATGCGACGATTCGCCTCGCCTGGCCGTGCTCGATTGGATGATGCCGGGTGTGGAGGGCCCGCAGGTCTGCCAGCGGGTGCGCGAGCATCAAGATCGGCCCTACATTTACATTCTTCTGCTCACCGCGCGGAATCAGAAAACCGATCTGCTTAAGGGCCTCGAGTCCGGCGCCGACGATTACTTGACCAAGCCCTTCGATTCGCAAGAACTTCGGGCGCGCCTGCACGTCGGCGAACGCATTCTGAATCTGCAGGATAACCTGATCGCGACGCGCGAGGAGCTGCGCTTCCGCGCCACGCATGATTCGCTCACCGGCATTCCGAACCGTGCGGTGATCCTCGAGGCCGTTCACCACGAACGCTCGCGACAATCGCGGGAGGGAGGATCCTTCGGCGTGATCCTCATTGACCTGGACCATTTCAAGAACGTGAACGACATGTATGGCCACCTGTGCGGCGATGCCGTGCTGCGCGAAGCGGCTGGCCGGATCATGTCCTCGGTGCGCGACTATGACTCGGTGGGACGCTACGGCGGTGAGGAATTCTTGGTCGTGGTGCCCGCATCGAATGCAGCGGGCACCTTCGGGGTGGCGGAGCGAATCCGCAAGGCGATCGAATCGAAGCCGATCGCCACGCCAACGCGCGAGGTGAAGGTCACGGCGAGCCTTGGCCTTGCCGTCAGCGGCGAAGACGGGCAGATCAGTTCCGATGCGCTGCTTCACCTCGCCGACGAAGCCCTCTATCAAGCCAAGAGAGACGGGCGCAATCGCTCGAAGCTCGCGAGCGCGCACGATCTAGCGAGCCCGAGCGCCCATCCTGCGGAGACGCTTAACACCGAACCATAGCCTTAGACCCATGTCGTTATGGCTGTTACGCCCTGGAAACCCGCGCCGCGTCACACGAACATCCACCCGCGCCGTTCGCAGCCAGAATCAGCAGCCCGCCCATGATCGCCACGTTCTTCATAAAGTGGGCCTCGTTATCCATCCTCGCAGCCCCCTGAAACGCCCAGAAGTTATGGAAGAGCAGCGTGGTGGGGATCAAATAGAGGAACACGATCCACGCCGCTATCCTGGCGTGAAACCCGGTGAGGATCGCAAGCCCGCCGAGCAGTTCGATGGCGACTGCGATGCCGAAAGCCACCGTCGGAAAGGGAACACCCTTCGGCGCCAGCACACCTGCCATACTCGAAAAGCTGGCGATCTTCGAAATCCCGCTCCAGATGAATATCGCGCTGAGCAGAATCCTGCCGATCAGGGAAACGACACTGTCGCGTGTGTGCGGCATCTCGTATGCTCCTCCTCGCAATTTGTGCAGCACCGGGGGTTGAAAATCCTTCGCTATGCCAGATCGAACAGCAGAACCTCGGAAGGCGCGACGGCCTCCGCGCGGATCTCGGGCTCGTCCGAGATTGCAGCACCGTCTCCCGCCTTCAGCTCCTTGCCATTCACGCGCATTGTGCCGCGGGCCACTTGCACCCACGCATGTCTTCCGGCTTCGAGTCTATGCTTCTTCTCTACCGCGCGGTCGAACCGCCCGATATAGAGATTCGCGTCTTGATGGATCGTTAGTGGCGCCTTTTTGCCGGCAACCAGGCAGAAGCTGTTGCGCAGATCGGCATCGGAGAAGGGTAATTGTTCATATTCCGGCTTAAGCCCGCGCTGCTCCGGCAGAATCCAAATCTGCAGCAGATGCGCGGGTTCCGTTTTCGAGGGGTTCATCTCGCTGTGCATAATGCCGGTTCCGGCGCTCATGTGCTGCAGCTCGCCGGGGCGTAGTATCCCCGTGTTCCCCACGCTGTCTCGGTGCTGAATCGAGCCAGCCAGCATCCAGGTGAGGATTTCCATGTCCTGATGGGGGTGCATGCCGAATCCCTTTCCTGGCGCAACGATATCCTCGTTGATCACCCGCAACGAGCGAAACTGCATGTGCCGCGGATCATAGTACTGGTCAAAGGAAAACGTAAAGTGCGTATCGAGCCACGCGAGGCTGTTGTGCCCGCGCTCTTCGCTCGGCCGAAGCTCCAACATGGCTTTTCTCCCTTCCGGGCAAAGCCCCCGTTGCCCTAAAGCTCGGCTATTGGATGCTGCACGCAACCCGATGATTCACCTACCCCCGAAGTACATGGGGGCTTAGGGCTTCTGCGTGGGGCGAAGGGAGACTTCGCTGATAAAGCTTTGCGGCGCCTGCGTCACCAGCAGTTCGACGATGCGGGCCACGTCTTCCGGGCGGAGCATCTTCGCCTCGTCCTTCGCCCCCGCCCTGCCAGGCTGGCTGAAACCGGTGCCTACCGACCCTGGGCAGATTGCGCTCACCCGGATGCCGTGGCCCCTCAAGTCCTCTGCCATGCATTGCGTTAGGCCCAGCAAGCCCCATTTCGAGGCGCAATATATGCCGCCGCCCGCAAAGGCATTCTTTCCCGCAAGGGAGGCTATGTTGATGATGTGCCCGCTGCCGCGCTTGATCATTCCGGGCGCCACGGCCTTGCTGAGCAGGAACACGGATTTCAGATTGGTGTCCAATACCGCGTCCCACTGCGATTCGGCGGCTTCGTGCGCGGGCCCGAAATAACCCACTCCGGCGTTGTTGACCAGAATCTCAGTGGGGCCGAGGGCTTGCGCGCAGCCGCCGACGAAGGAGTCAACGCCGGATGCCAGGCTTACGTCTGCGGAAACGGCGTGCACCTCGAATCCACTGGCTCGCAGCTCGCGAGCGGCTGATTCGATGTCGCCGGCGTGGCGGGCGCAGACGCCCAGCTTGGCGCCTAACGCGCCCAGTTGGCGAGCGATCGCCAGTCCGATTCCGCGGCTGGTGCCGGTGACCAAGGCAACTTTATTCGCAAGGGGGAGACTCATATCCATGATGCCTTTCCACATCCGGGACTGCCGCTACGCCGCACTTTTCACCATGTTATCACTTAGTTGGGAGCGTTACGGAAGTTTGCGATTGGCTCGGAATTCAAACGTGCGAATGGATTTAGCCTTGCGCGGCCAAAAGGCTTTCCCTATAATCCCTTGGTTTCGTTGCTCGGGCCGGCCCACAGGCGGTGAAAACAGGGTTCCGGCGGGCATCCACGATTTCTCTGGTCCAGGAGGCAGGAAAGTGATGATGCTAAAGTCTTGGGAAAGAATGGCTCTCGCATTGGCGACAGCGCTTCTATTTCTCTGCCTGCCCGCAAGGGCCGCAGCCGCGCAGCCGATCCAGGACCAACAGCAGCAGAAGCAGCCGTATACCCTCCCGGAATACAACGCCTTGCAAGCCGCCCGGGCGGAGAAGGACCCGCAGCAGGGCATCAAGATGCTCGATGCCTTCGTCGCTCAGTACCCGAATTCGACTCTCATGCCATACGTCTATCAGCAATACATCGCGGACTACAGCGCGCTGAAGGACTACGCCAAAGTGATGGAATACGCGGATAAAACCGTCGCGCTAGGGGATAAGGCGGACGCTGCCATTCCCGGCCTGCGGTTGACCGCCCTCGACACCCGCGTGCGCGCCTTTTATTCGTGGTATACCCCCCAAAACGCGAAGGCCCCAGAAGCGAACGATCAGCTCACCAAGGCCCGGGATGCAGCGCTGCTCGGCGCGAAGCTGATGGAGTCGTTCCCGAAGCCGGCCAACACCAGCGAGGAAGCCTTCGCCGAAACGAAAAAGAAGGAGATGGCATTTTTCGATGCCGCCGCCGCGTATGCGGACGTGCAGTTGAAAGATGATTCAGGGGCCATCGCACAGTACAAGGCTGCCATCACCGCAGATCAAAGCGACACGAGTGTGGCCGCTTGGGAATATCAGATCGGGCTTGCGCAGCTTGCCTTGACGCCGCCGCAAACGCTCGACGGATTCTGGTCGCTCGCTCGCGCCATTGACCTGAAAATGCCTCAGGCGGATCAGGTGAAGGAATTTCTTCACGCAAGGATACTGGCGTATGAGCAGCCGGGCTGCGTCAGCCAGGTGGATGCGCAGCTCAACGAAATGCTTCAACTGGCGGCGAATTCCCCTGACCGCCCCGCAACCTATACCATTCCCAGCCAGGACGATCTTTCAAAAATCAGGAACGCAAGCAATATCCTGACGATCATCGCGGACCTCAGCGGCGGCGGCGACAACGCCAAGATGACGTGGCTTGCCGTCTGCGGCTCGGAGCTTCCGGAAGTGGTGGGGAAGATCATTGACGTGCAGAAGAGCGACAACTACGTGGATTTCATGGTGTTCACAGCGGCGACTCCGCAGGATATGCAGGCCGGCACGACGGCCAATATGGATGTGAAGGTCTGGACGGCGAACCCGCCGGCGGCCGCGGCGCCAGCGTCTGGCGCAACGGGCGCCGCGGCTCCGGCACAAAATGTCGCGCAGCCGGATGTGCTTCGCCTGCAGAAGGACGACGGGATTAAGTTTTCAGGGACACTCGTCAGCTACGATCCTTCGCCCTTCTTGCTTCACTGGGATCAAGTAAAGGTTGATCCGAGCGTGATTCCCGCGGCGAAGCCCGCAGCACGCCGGCCGGCCCGGAAAACCACCCACCGCTAAGCGGCTTCACCGATTACTACACGAAATGGCCGGCGCATCCAGCCGGCCATTTTTATTTTCTGCGGATCAAATCTGTGCGGCCGTTGTGCAGCATGGCGGAGGGGGTGGGATTCGAACCCACGAGACCCTTTCGGGCCTAACGGTTTTCAAGACCGCCGCCTTCAACCGCTCGGCCACCCCTCCGGCGTTTAGTGCGTATAAGTTTAGCGCAGAAGAACCTCTGGGTTACATTTTGCCGCGGACCGCGCGGCGGCGCTGGGCGACCCAGCGCAGAAAATTCCTCATGCGGCGGCGTTCGCGCCACAGCAACCGTACAAACTCGCGCGCGTTCGGCGTGGCGGCTTCGTGGCCGAAGAACGTCTCCATGCGCCAGCGGATGTAAGGCGAGTCCCAGGGCCGCAGGCGGTAGCCCTTGGAAACGATCCAGTAATAGCGGATGGCGTTGAACATGGCGCGCGACGCGACAGGGTACCACGCGCGGCGGGCGGAGACGAACCGGCCAGCTACAATGTTCGGACACTCCGAAATACAGCGGCTCTGGATCTGATTGTGACCGGGTTCAAGCTGCGCTGCAGCAAAATGGGGAACCGCGCGGACCGGCGTCAGATTTTCCGTGTAAATTCTACGCCCTTTTCATTGCCCTCCCTGATGTGTCTACTGGATTGAGACGTCAAGCGGCCGCATCCACACTCATTTCGAGGCTGA
>Ga0134126_10001227_pt1 | contig 32579 bp, 23 predicted proteins | sample KB31752_FD_96881 | JGI IMG/M metagenome (GOLD analysis project Ga0134126, IMG submission 96881) | Terrestrial soil microbial communities with excess Nitrogen fertilizer from Kellogg Biological Station, Michigan, USA - KB3-175-2 | ecosystem: Environmental > Terrestrial > Soil > Unclassified ...
GGAAGTGCAAGGCTCTCTGGATTGCGCGCGGCGCGCACAACCAGCGCGGCTTGGCCAGACATGCCACTCTCGATGGAGGTATAGATCGTCGGCTCCGGCGGCTGCTCGAGTTGATACCGGGTATCCCCCACGACGCCCACGATCTCGTAGCTATGGTGACTTCGCCCCGTTGCACCTAAATCGCCGTTGGTGATGAGCTGTTTGCCGATCGGGTCCTCATTCGGCAAGTACTGCCGCGCGAACTCAGCGCTGACAATGACTTCGTTGGCGGCATTGAGACGCTGATCGGAACCGAAGGTGCGGCCGCGGAGCAATGGGATCTTGATCGCGGCGAAATAGCCGGGATCGGCCCAGCGGGAGAGCGCCAGCTGCTCCTGCCCCTGCGGCAAGGGCGGATGCTCACCGATGGTCACGTCGACGTCACCGAACCATCCTTCGCCGGGAACCGCCCGCGTCAATCCGGCCGCCTCGACTCCCGGCAATGCACGCACGCGCGCGAGCAGGTCGTCGAAGAATGCCACGCGCTGCGCCGGCTTGCCGTACTGCGCTTCGGGAAGACTGAAATGCATGGTAAGAATGTTGTTGGTGGCGCTGCCCAGGTCGCTCGACCGCAGCCGCATGTAGCTCTTGAGCAGCAAGCCGGCGCTGACGAGCAGAACCACGGTGAACGCAACTTCCGCGCCCACGAGGACTTTGCGCACACCGGTACGCGAGTGACCCGAAGTGGAACTGCGCGAGGACTCTTGCAACGCCGCGAGCAGGTCCTCGGAGCGGCTGGCCAGCATCGGGATGAGTCCGGCAAACAGTGCGCAAGCCAACACTAGGCCCACGACGGTGGCGATCACGACGCCGTCAATGCCGATTGACTCCGCGCGTACCATGTCGCTTCGCGTTATGACCAACCATCGGAGAGCCGCGTAGGCGAGAGCGAGGCCGGCTGCTCCTCCGACCGAGAAGAGCAGGAACGTCTCGATGAGCTGCTCACGAATCAGCCGGAAGCGACCGCCACCGAGCGCTGTCCGGATGGCAATTTCGCGTCGTCGTGCCGCCGAGCGGGCGATCAGCAGGTTGGAGACGTTGAGGCAGGCGATCAGCAACATGCATCCAGTGGCGGCCAGCAACATGTACAACGCGGGCTTAATGTCGCCGACCAGGTAATCGATCAGCGGCTGGATCCCCGCTCCACTGCCGACTCCCGGATGATCGAGATGGGCGTCATGGATGCCGCGCACGATCAGGGAGACTTCCTGCCCGGCCTGCTGGCGACTGACGCCGGGCTTCAGTCTTCCAATCACCCTCCACCCGTGATTGTCGATCGAGGCCATCTCCTTGGGCGTTTTCTCGTGGTAGATGGGAACAAAGATCTGCTCTTTCTCGTCGGACAAGGCGAACCAACGCGGCATCACGCCGATAACGGTGTAGGGCTTCGCGTCAAGATTGATTTTGCGGCCGATGACGGAAGCGTCGCCCCCGAATCGGCGATTCCAAAGCGTCCAACTGAGGATGACGGTGCCGTTGGCGGACGGCTGATCATCTTCGGCCGTGAACGAGCGTCCGATGAGGGGCTGAATGCCGAGCGTGGCGAACAGGTCCCAGGAACAGGTGGCGGCGCGGACCTGCTCCGGCAGCGCACCTCCCTCGGACAGGTTGAACCGAGACCAGGGTTTATACAGCGCGAGGCTGGAGAACGACCTGCTCTGGCGTTTCCATTCGGCATAAATGCCCGGCGCAGGCCCGTTCGCCGGGAACAGCTCGCTAGTCTCGTAGAGTCGAACGAGTTGCTCCGGGTGATCGAACGGCAGAGGTTTCAGCAGAACCGACCAGACGACGGTGAACAGCGAGATGGTCGCCCCGATGCCGACGGCGATCACCAGCATCGCCACCGCTGAAAATCCAGGCTGCCGCGCGAGCGTGCGGATGATGATTCTTAGATCGCGGAGAAGAGTCTCAACCCGGTCCCAACTCCAGACCTCGCGAGTTTGCTCGCTAATCACACTGGGATTGCCGAAGGCGCGCAGGGCGGCATAGCGGGCCTCTTCCGGCGCGACCCCGCGTTCCCGCTGCTCTTCTTCTTCCAGCTCGAGATCGGATTGCAGTTCCCGTTCCAAATCGGCATCGCGTTTTCCGATCTTCCACCATTTCATCTCAGCTCTCCTCAGCTGCGGGCCACATCACCCGCGCCACAGCTTCTGCCATCTGCTTCCATTGAGATTCTTCGACGACAAGCTGTTTTCTTCCCTTGTCCGTAAGCCGGTAGTACTTGAATTCCCGATTCCGATCTGGAGCCATCTCCCATTTCGAGCTGACCCATCCCCTTCGCTCCAGCCGGTGTAACGCGGGGTAAAGCGAGCCGTGCTGCATCTGGAGAAAATCATTCGTGGTCCGCTGAATATGCTTGCCGATCTGGTGGCCGTGAGCAGGACCATAAAGAAGAGTTCGCAAGATCAACATGTCAAGGGTGCCTTGAAGAAGGTTCGCGCGTTCGGGTGTGTGTTTGGGCATGGAAGATGTTCGACCATCAGTCGGACATAATGGTAGGCACTCGACCATCAGCAGGTCAAGATGGGACTTCCTCAATAAAAATCCAGGAGACGCTTGTGTGGAACCCAGTCACAGCGAAGATGTGGCTGAGCTGAGAAAATTGAGCGTAGACTGTTACGAGACGTGAAGATCATTTCTCAACTCGCGAGCGTCCTGCTGCTGATCGTTTTGCTTGGTCTTCCAGCAATGGCATGTCTAACACCAGGCGCCGAGATGACCGAAGCTGAGCGCGAGTGCTGCAAAACTATGGCTGAGCAGTGCGACTCGATGAACATGACGTCGTCGCATTCTTGCTGTCAGAAGGAAGTTAGTCGCCCGAATTCGATGTTGGGCGCAACATTTGCGCAACTCATAGCGCCAGCGCTGAGTGGTGCCGTCGTTAGCGAACCGCAGCAGCCTTTTGTCACTGCGCCGATCTTTTCATCATTCGAGTTACACCCGCCTGAGAGTCCGCCAGGCACCTCTTCCATTCTTAGAATCTAGCCCGGCTTTCGTCTTTCCGGCACACCCGGTCGTGTGCCTCTCCTTTGCTGTCTGTTCTTGGAGGAACGATGAAAGCCTTTCTCATTTGCGTACTTATCTGTGTTTTTGCTGCGGTTGCGATCGCGGCAGACGATCCGTATGAAGCTGCGCTCACTGCGCTCTCCCAGCAGCATTCGCACACCAATTCGAACGCGCCGCCGATCACGCTCGAGCAAGCCGAACAGATCGCGCTGCAGGCCAATCCCGAAATTCGAGTCGCCGCAGAGAAGGTCGCGATGGCGGAAGCCCACGTTTCTGGCGCTGGCGCTCTTGACGATCCTTCTGTGATGTATAGGGGATGGCAGGTTCGGCTGACGAAACCGTGGGACTACAACGCCGCTATGAACATGTTCATGATCGGCCAATCATTTCCCGGACCGGGAAAACGGATGCTGCGCTCGCAAGTCGCAACGGACGCGATCCGCGTTGCCAAAGCTGACCTTGACGCCAAGAAGCACGAGATATCCGCAGCGGTTCGCAAGGCGTTCTACGACCTGCTACGCACAGCGGATGAGCTGAAGGTCCACGATGAGCAGGCAGGCATCGCGCGGCTGGCATTCGAGGCGGCGCGGATTAAGTATTCCGTGGGCAAAGTGCCGCAGCAAGACGTTCTGAAAGCTCAGGTCGCACTGACGAAGCTGATCGAACACCTGGTGATGCTCGAACAAGATGCTGACCTGAGCAGAACAACACTGAACACGCTACTCGGCCGCAGTCCTGACACGCCGCTCGAAGTCTCAGGTCAACACACCGGACCAATACAGGTTCCAACACTTGCTGAGCTTAAGCAACTCGCAGTTCAGAGCCGTCCTGAACTGATGGCTTCTGCGGCAACCATCAAGCAGGCGCAGGACGAAGTCACGCTCGCCCGAAAGCAATACACACCCGACTTCTCCGCCAATGTCGGCTACATGCTGACGCCGAGCGGCTCGCAATTCCGCAACAACTACATGATCGAAGGATCGATTACGCTACCGTGGATCAATCGGCGCAAACATGAGTCCGAGATAAATGAAGCGCAAGCTGCAGTTGCGGAACGTCAATCTGAATTCGACGCCATGCGTTTGGCTGTTTTCCAGCAGATTCAGGAGGCGCTCGTACGCGCAAAATCCGCCAAGCGTCTCGTCGAGTTGTATCAGGACTCACTTCGTCCTCAATCGGAAGCGACGCTGCGCTCCACAGTCATTGCATACGAGAGCGACCGCACCGACATTCTTAATCTGCTCGACAGCCAGAACACTACGCTCGACGTTGACTATAGCTATTTCCGCGCGCTTGCCGATTTCGAGGAGCGCGTGGCCGAACTGGAATTGGCGGTGGGCGCTCCGGTGCCAACATCCGGTCCAATTGCGACGGTCTCGCCGAAGGTGGCGCAATGAACTACCGCAAGGCTTTCTTTGCAACGGTGGTTGTTGCAGCCGCACTCGCCCTCGCGCTTGTTTATTACGCGTGGCAGCTGCGTGCAATGCCGCCGCAATCGACATCGGGAACTGCTTCGCAACCCCGAACTTCGGCGCCTCCTACTCAACCAGCAGCGCAGCAGACCGAGAATCTCGCACCCAAGTTGTCGGCGGTCCAGCTTTCTCCCGAACGACTGCAGAGAATCGGCGTGAAATTCGCGGAGGTGGAGCGCCAACCCGTGCAGGACGGGATTCGAGTCACGGGCAATGTTGATGTAAATGAAGGGCGGCTCGCGTCTGTGCAGACTCGTTTTCCCGGATGGATACAGAAGGTGTTTGCCGACGCGACTTATCAGTATGTTCGTAAAGGCCAGCCGTTATTCACCATCTACAGTCAGGAACTCTTGAGCACCGAGCAAGAATTCCTGCTTGCGCTCAAAAATCGCCAGACGCTCGCAAAGGTCCAAATCGGTACTGCCTCAAGCGAAGCCGACTGGCTGCTCGATGCCGCGCGGCAGCGTCTGCGGCAGTGGAACGTATCTGATGGCGAAATCGCGCGACTCGAAAAAACAGGAGAAGTGCAGCGCGACATCAGCGTCTATTCGCCGTTTTCCGGCTACATCACGGAACGTAATGCGCTGCCCAACCAGTTCGTTCAACCGGAAACCAAGCTGTACACGATTGCCGATCTCTCGCAAGTGTGGGTCTACGCGCAGGTCTTCCAGATGGATACTGGCCGACTGAAAACTGGCGATCCTGCGATCGTCACTGTCGATGCCTACCCTCGCCGTACTTTTCGAGGTCGAGTACAGCAGATTCTGCCGCAGGTTGATGCGACAACTCGCACAGTACGCGTGCGATTGGTCTTCGACAATCCTAGCCTCCTGCTCAAACCCGGCATGTACGTCAACGTAATTTTGGATGTGCCGCTTGGGGCTCAACTCATCATTCCCGCTTCGGGCGTATTGCAGTCTGGCAGCCGGCAGATTGCATTTGTGGATCACGGCAATGGCTACCTGGAACCGCGCCAGATCGAAACCGGATCGCATATTGGCGACAACTTTGTCGTACTCAAGGGACTCAGGGCTGGCGAGCGCATCGTTGCGTCTGCCAACTTCCTCATCGATTCTGAAGCTCAATTGCAAGCAGTCATCGGGCAATTTGCACCGCCTCCACCGGGTGCAGGTGGTGCGGGCGGAACCGCAGCAATGCCGATGACTCAAGCTGCGAATCTCGACTTCACCACCGAGCCCTCACCGCCACAGAAAGGCGGCAACACGCTTCGCGTCAAGCTCACCGATGCTTCCGGCAAGGCGATAACCGGCGCACAGGTGATGGTTACGTTCTACATGCCTGCAATGCCCGCAATGGGAATGGCAGCAATGAAGACAACTGCAACGCTCACCGATAAAGGCCGCGGTCTCTATGAAGGTACAGGCGAGTTGGGCAGCGGCGGCACTTGGCAGGTGACGATCACGGTGCAGAAGAGCGGACAGACGCTTGCGACGAAGCAAATGAACGTGAGCGCCACGGGAGGCATGTAGCCATGATCGCTCGCGTGATCGAATGGTGTGCTCGCAATCGTTTCCTAGTATTTACAGGAACAGTCTTGCTGGTAATTGCCGGCATTTGGTCGTTGCAACACGTTCCGCTTGACGCCCTACCCGACATCTCGGATGTGCAGGTTGTAATTCACACGGAGTGGGCGGGTGAGCCGCCCAACATCATCGAGGATCAAGTGACGTACCCGCTCGTCACCACATTCCTCGCTGCACCGCGCGTAAAAGCTGTCCGCGCACAGACGATGTTTGGTGATTCCTATGTCTTTGTTGTTTTCGAAGATGGCACTGATCTCTACTGGGCGCGTTCACGCGTAACCGAATACCTGCAACAGCTCACAGGTCGCCTGCCCAGAAATGTCCATCCGGTGATTGGTCCCGATGCCACCGGAGCAGGTTGGGTTTACGAATACGTTCTGGTTGACCGCTCTCATCAGCAGAGTCTTGCTGATCTGCGGTCCCTCCAAGACTGGTACTTGCGATATCAGCTTGCCACCGTTCCCGGAGTTGCAGAGGTGGCAACCATCGGCGGCTTCGTCCGCCAATATCAGGTGAAGCTCGATCCCAACAAGTTGTTGGCTTACGGCATTCCGCTTTCAATGGTGATTGATCGCGTGCAGCAGAGCACCAACGAAGTTGGTGGCAGTGTGCTGGAGATGAACGGAGCCGAATACATGATTCGTGGCTTTGGCTATATGCGCTCGCTCGATGACCTCGCGAATGTCGCAGTAAATGCGAAGAACGGCACACCTGTTCTGATTCGTGATTTGGGCACCGTTTCGTTCGGCCCAGATGTTCGGCGCGGAGTGGCGGAGTGGAACGGCGAAGGAGAAACCGTCGGCGGCATCGTAGTGATGCGCTTCGGCCAGAACGCGCTGGATGTAATCAATGGAGTCAAACAAAAGCTGCGCGAAATCCGCGGGTCACTGCCTTCCGGCGTTGAGGTCGTTGCGGGCTATGACCGCTCGGGATTAATTCAGGCTTCAATCAAAACCTTGCAACGCGATCTGTTGGAAGAGGCAGTCATCGTCAGTTTGGTGACAATCTTTTTCCTATTTCACTTCCGCTCGGCGTTCATTCCCATTCTCACTGTGCCGGTTGCAGTGCTTGCGTCTTTTATTCCGATGTACTACCTGCACGTCAGCTCCAACATCATGTCGCTCGGCGGATTGGCCCTCGCGATCGGCGTGCTGATTGATGCTGGATTGGTTATTGTCGAAAACGGCTATCGGCATGTTGCAGAAGCGCAAGCTGCACTCCGCGATCGCGATCCCAATGACAAGCTGCCACCCAAGGAGCACTATCGCCTGCTTATCTCGGCCGCACAGACGGTCGGACCAGCGATTTTTTATTCGCTGCTGATAATTGTCGTGTCATTCATTCCAGTGTTTCTATTGCAGGCGCAGGAAGGCCGCATGTTTCGCCCTTTGGCTTGGACCAAGACGCTCTCCGTCGCGTTCTCGTCTCTTCTTGCGATCACATTGGTTCCCGCACTGATGCCGCTGTTTATTCGTGGTCGCCTGCGGCCTGAGTCGGAAAATCCCGCTGCGCGGTTCATGCAGCGACTCTATCTTCCAGTTCTCAATTTTGCATTGCGTCACCGCAAGCTGACGATCTTCATCAACCTGTTGTTTCTGGCGATCACAATTCCACTGTTTTGGCGATTGGGCAGTCAGTTTATGCCACCGCTGTTTGAGGGCTCTTCGCTGTACATGCCAAGCGCGTTGCCCGGAATCTCGATCACGCAAGCCTGCCGGTTGCTTCAGGAGCAGGATCGAATCATCCGGTCATTTCCCGAAGTGGAAACAGTCTTCGGCACAGTAGGACGCTCTAATAGCGCAACCGACAATGCTCCGCTCGATATGTACGACACGACAATCATGCTTAAGCCGCGGGAGCAATGGCGTGCGGGCATGACATACGAGAAGTTGATCGCGGAAATGGATTCCAAGCTTCAGTTTCCTGGTCTTGCGAACACCTGGACGATGCCGGTTGAGAACCGGCTGGATATGGAGCTGACTGGCATCAAGACCCCGGTTGGCTTGAAGGTCCAAGGAACGAACCTCGACCAGATTCAGCAGGTCGCGGCACAAATTCAGCAGATTCTGAGCACTCTGCCGGAGATGCGCTCAGGGTTTGCGGAGAAAGTCGGGCAGGGATTCTACATCAATATTGATGTTAACCGTGCCGAGGCTGCGCGTTACGGGCTCACGATTGCCGACGCTCAGCGCGTCATTACCTCAGGCATCGGCGGAGAAGACATTGCCGAGAACGTCGAAGGTCGTCAGCGTTATCCGATCAACGTGCGTTACGAACGCGATTTTCGTGACAGCTTAGAAGAACTCGGTCGCGTGCTGATAGCAACTCCTTCGGGCGCGCAGATTCCACTCGCTCAGATTGCGCGGCTTTCATATTCGCGAGGGCCAACGATGATTCGCGACGAGGATGGCGCGCTGACTGCTTACGTTTACCTCGACCTCAACACGCGGAACTTCGGCGGATTTGTTGGCAAGGCTGAACGTCTGCTCCGTGACAAACTCCGCTTACCTGCCGGCTGCAGCTATCGGTGGGCTGGCGAGTACGAGTTCGAGCAGCGAGCCAAAGCACGACTGAAAATTGTTTTGCCAGTCGTATTCTTCATCATCTTTATGCTGCTGTACATGGTGTTTGGCTCAGTTGCGGAAGCGGCTGTCCTGATTCTCCCGACAATCTACGCCCTCACTGGCGGTCTCATTCTGCAATGGGCGCTAGGGTACAACTTCAGCGTAGCGGTGTGGGTGGGCTACATCGCGCTCTTTGGAATTGCAGTCGAAACCGGGGTCGTGATGGTGGTCTACCTCCACGAAGCGCTGCAGCGCAGGATTGCACGCGGTGTGCGGATCACCGAAGACGAAGTTCATGCGGCGGCTGTTGAGGGTGCTGTGCATCGGCTACGACCTAAACTGATGACGGTCACTGCGGTTCTCGCCAGCCTCACGCCCATCTTGGCCGAAACAGGAATCGGCTCGGATGTAATGAAGCCGATTGCAGCACCTATAGTGGGCGGAATGATTACGTCAACGATCCACGTCATGATCCTGGTTCCAGTGTTCTTCGTGATGTTGAAGGAGCGAGCCCTTCATCGTGGGACTCTCGGAGTTACAGCTGAGACCGAGCTTGAGAATGCGTAAATCGGGCAACAAAAAACCCGATTGCATCATGACTCCCACGCGCTTAGTCAGAGCAGGGAATAGTGGCCAGCACGAATTGCAAATCCCGAACACCCACGGGGCCGCTCTCAATCGTTTCAAACCCAGCCTCAGTTAACAGAGCAATGATGTCGCTCCTCCTGACGCAGCCATGAGGGCGGTGGAAATGCGAGAGGAAGGTCCTTTTTTGATTGCTGAATCCCTCGAAATCAACGGCGAGCACACGACCACCCGGCTTCAGGACTCTTCGAATTTCAATAGCGCAGAGTCGCCGTGTTTGTGCGGGTAGGTGATGAAGCATTACGGTACTAAGTGCCGCATCGAAGAAACTGTCCTCAAATGGAAGTGCCTCTGCCAGGCCATTGCGAAAGAGAACTTTTACATCAGCCTTTCTTGCCTTCTTATCCGCCCTGGCAAGCATCTCGGGTGAAGCATCGACTCCATAAACGGCACCACTCTGCCCTACATGCTGTTTCGCCGCAATCGCAAGCGTCCCAGTCCCGCAACCCACGTCCAAGATGCGCTCCCCATCCTTGATACGGGCAAGTTGCAGCAGCTTTTTACGAAACGCTCGTTCCTTGCCTAGTATCGCGAGCCAGACCGTCAGATCGTAGAGAACTGGTGAATGCAAAACGATCCCGCTAGTACGGAGCGTGGGTTCTCCGTTCGTAGTCGGCATGATGTTTTCAGATTGCGTAGATGCCATTTCTTCCCTCCGGAACAAACGTGCGACATTGAACATTTGTTCAGGTTCACTGTAAAACAATCACAACAGCAGCTTGAAGAACAGCCACAGCAATCATGTTCCAAAATGGACAAAAGAGGCATTTATGTCCAGCAGTCGGATGTATGCAGGAGGAGTAGTGGCAAAAAGATCGAAAGCAATTAACGACCGACGAATTCAAAAGACTCACAATCTGCTGAGAAGGGCACTCGGGTCGTTAATCGCTGAGAAGCCTTATGACTCTATCGTCGTAAAGGAAATCCTCGATCGCGCCGATGTTGGCAGGTCAACTTTTTATATGCATTTTCAAGATAAGGATGACCTGCTCGTCAGCGGCATACATGAAATGCTAGGCCCGGTTCCTACGCCTCCATTTCCTGGAAAAGGGTATGACCGGTTTCTTTGGTTTAGCCTTCAGGTTTTCGAGCACCACTACAGACACGCCCGCGCCTGGGGTGACAGAATCGGCACCAGAGGAAGAGCCATTCTGCATGAACACTTACGACGGGTGTTAGCAAAGGTCATCCGATCTTCAATGAAGCAGGAACTTGGAGCCGTGCGGAAGCCGTCGCGTCAGATTCCGGCGGATCTTATGTCCGAGTGTGTAGCTTCAACGTTTGTTCTCGTACTGAATTGGTGGTTGGATAAGAAAATGTTCTTGCCGCCGAAAGAGATCAACGATCTATTCCGCAAACTGATCTTGCCTGTATTGAGTGCAGGGAGGGGCTAAAAAATCGCTGGATCCCAAGCGCATTTCAGAGTACCGCACGCCTGGTGCGTCCGGTTCGCCACCATCCGACAAACTGAAGTGCCGCGATTATTCCTGTCGTGATCCAGAGAACAGCCCTGTACGATTCCTGCCGCTTTTCGATCTGCTGATATGCCACTCCATGAGCCACAGTGAGAACTACCGTGGCATAAGTCCACCGTTGTAGTGACTTCCATTTTCGTGTTCCGAGTCGGCGCAGCGAAAGATCATTGGACAGGGCTAACAACAATAGAAAGAGGAGTGCGGCAAGTAGACCTGTGTCGTTGCCGAACCCGAAGAGGTCGTGCCGCACGCGGTGATCCTGATCTAAGAAGTAGAGCCAAGGCCGACCGCGCAAATGAACGTTAAGCCCTATGCCCGTATGCAGCAGGGCCATAATGCCTGCCCAGATTCCTACATCCCGGCGCAGATCGAAGCTGACGGGATTTGCGCGCCCGCGGATCACATTCCACGGTCCTAATAAAATCGCCGCTCCCGTAAGGAATAGTGCCGGGTATGCCGTAGCAATGCTGAGGTGGGAGATGAGATCACGACGAACAGAGAATAGCCTCCAGAAAATCGCCGTGCTGGCCAGAGTTGCGAACGCAATCGACAAGTGGCGTGCAATTCTACGTCGCCAGTATGGAAGCGCTGGGGCCATATCAGAAGTCCAGATTTACCAAAGAATTCATTCGCAACGACGGACGCCACAGTGAACGTGATTCAGCACTTGCATGACCGCCTACGGCCGCAACACTTTTAGCGTCCAATTCTGCCCCTGTGGCATCATAGGTGTTCAACGCGATGCGCAGCTCACGACCAGTCGCGATTGTGGCAATCATCCTGATGTTTGGATTCATCGCGCCTATGCTGTGCGTTGGGTTCGCGACCGCAGACACGATGTCGGGCGGCTGCCGTGACCATCATGCTCCGATGCCATCGCCAGAGCATAGCTGCTGTTATGCGGCGCACCAAACTCCGGTAGCAACGTCGATAGCGCCCACTTCAATGGCGCCGGCGTCGGTTATCGAATGGATCGGTACATCCTCTGGTGCTCCACTGCTGAACGGCTCAGGTCTCGCAACCGACGCCAACGATTCTTCTCCACCAGGCTCTCTCGTTCTTCGTATCTGATCTCTCCTCCATTCTCCTCATCGATGCGGGCACGCAGTATTCACGTCCTGCGAATCGGGGCCCTTGTGGCCTGAGCTGTTAGCGTGTTTTCGAAGGTGGAATGTCAGCACGAAAGACAATTTACGTTTGGACTCTCATCGTCCTTGGACTATCGCTTGACACTTGGGCGCAGCAGATCAAAACCGATAATCCTCAGCAGAATTCCTCAACGCACAAAACGCAGCCATGTGAGCAGATGCCGGGAATGCAAATGCCATGCCCTCAGCAGCAAGAGGCTAATCAGCACAACCAGAAACCGGAAATGCAGCACGGCCCGATTCCGGGAATAGAGCACAAGCAAATGACCGGAATGCAGATGAACGTGAACGAGCAGCCGAAAACGTTCATTGAGGCGATCGCCCATCACGGGAGTTCGGGAACGAGCGCCGAGCCGAACTCCACACCCACGCACATGCTCATGACCATGAAAGGCGAGTGGATGTTGATGTTTCACGGAGTCGGATTCCTGAATGCGCTGCAACAGAGCGGGCCGCGCGGTTCGGACAAGGTGTTCTCGACCAACTGGTGGATGCCGATGGCACAGCGGGATCTTGGGCCAGGAACGCTCACTGTGCGCACCATGCTCAGCTTTGAGCCGGGCACGGTCACAAAGCGGTTCTACCCGGAACTTTTCCAGCAGGGCGAGACGGCTTTCGGCAGGCCCATCATAGACGGGCAGCATCCGCACGATTTCATAATGGAACTCGCTGCCCTCTATGATCTAAAGGTCGGCGACAACGGGTTGCTTTCGTTTTATTTCGCGCCGATGGGTGATCCCGCGATGGGGCCGACTGCGTATCCACATCGGGCATCGGCGTCAGAGGACCCGATTGCATCACTCGGGCACCACCTGGAGGACTCGACGCATATCGCAGACGATGTCATCACCACCGGTTTCACATATAAGATTGCGCGTTTTGAAGCTTCTGGTTTTCACGGTCGTGAACCGGACGAGTTCCGATGGGATATCGATTCGGGAAAGATCGATTCGTGGTCAATTCGTGCGACAGTGAATCCTGCTCAGAACTGGAGCACGCAGTATTCGGTAGGACACCTTACCAGCCCCGAGGCGCTGCATCCTGACGAGGACATCGACCGCATGACGGCTTCCATTATGTATAACCGGCCGATAGCCCACGGCAATTGGGCAAGCACGCTGTTATGGGGCCGCAATCGCAGTTCGGACGGCGTGATATGGAACGGCTATCTGGCCGAGTCTACGTTGCGCTTCGCCGAGCGCAATTACGTGTGGGGGCGCATCGAGAACGTGGATCGCACGAACGAATTACTGCTCCCCAATATTCCTGGGCCACCGAATTTTCAGGAAAGCATCATCGGGCGCGTACAAGCCTACACGATGGGATATGACCGGGATTTCATGCTTCCACATATGGCAATCGCTCCTGGAGCGCAGCTCACTATTCACTCAACACCTGACTCTCTGAAGGCACAGTATGGAAATCATCCCGTGAGCGCAGTGGTCTTCCTGCGCATCCGGCCATTTGGGAAAGAACGTTAACCATGCAGCACAGGCACGATCACAACGATGGAGATTATGGAGCGGCGAGGCGCCCGGCGGAAGATCTGAAACGATGCATGCGACATAGGCACCGGACGCAGATGCATCAAACCGGCGCACCTGCAGGACATGACAAACACGCGGGTCACAGCATCGGCATGTTCAGGCTAAGTTTTGGGTATCTCACGTGCTGACGGTCCCTACTCTTGTGTGGGACATTCTGCAGTGGGCGTTCGGCTAAGCGACTCGGTATTTCTTTAGAGCTGCGCGGATTCTGGCTAGTTCCCCGCCGTCTTTTGCCGAAGCTGTTTTTCTAATTCTGGATATAGCTGCTCAAGGGGCAATCGTTCTCGTTTCCAAGCCGGTAATCCGCCGCTTAGGACTTTGACATGCTGGAAGCCACGCTCGACTAGTTGACCACGCACGCTCAAACTCGTTTCTTCATTTGGACATGTGCAATACAAAACGACCTCAGCATCGCGAGGGATATTTGCAACCTGCGCATCAAGCTCATCCGGTTTGACGGGAATTGCGCCTGAAATCAGTTGGGGAGCGGCGAGCACGTCCAAGGGATGACGAAGATCGAGGATGATCAAAGAGTCATGCCGCGCGATTCTCTGGTTTAGTTCTTCCACCGAGATCCGCGCTTCATCATTCTGCTGACTCCTATCTTTCGTGCGAAAGAAAAAGGCAACCCCTATCAGGAACGCTAAACCAGCGGTCATAAAGGCAGACATGCGATGCACTCCTCCTACGGTGCATTCGATTCACGTCGTGCATTTCGGATTCCAAATTATCGATGACTCAGGTTCGCAGAACCATCGGCAGAATCCGGCGGCTCTATTACGGATCGAAAATGCACGACGTGCTGCGAGCCTTTGGTTTGGCTCGTGCCATTCCGGGACAGCGATTCTACATCTCCGATGAGGAAGAGGAAAAAACATATTCGGCAAACGTCAGCGCCGATGGCACTCTTTCCGATTTGAAACTCTTCGCAGAACGCGGAGGCGAAGGTCTGGCGTGGGACAAGGCAGGCAATGTTTATATCGCCGCAGGTCAGATTTACGTTTATAACTCAATGGGCGAGGAGATAAATGAAATTGACGTACCCGAGCGTCCTTCCCCATTGGTTTTCGGCGGAGCCGACGGCAAGACTCTCTTTATAGCTGCGCGCAGTTCGTTGTATGCCGTCGAAACGAAGTACGGTTACCAGGTGAGAGTTTCACACTGAGGCAATCCGTCGTTTGTACGCTGCTAAGATCTCGTGACAGCGCAGAAAAAGGAGCAGGATTGTCGGTCACGAATTGTGACTGTGTGTTCACTGTCTCCGCTCACCGCCTCCTCAGAAATGCGTCAGACCAAGCTGTCTATTTTGTCCCCCACTCTGTCCGGTTTCACGGTGAATTGATTCTCCTCACGTACTCCTTTTGACAATCGAAAGGAGAACACATACACTTCTTTCGTTGATCGAAAGGAGAGGCTGTGGCCCAGGACAAAGGAGACCTGCTGCAAGGTACGCTCGACATGCTGGTGCTCAAGGCGCTCGCGCTCGAACCCATGCACGGGTGGGGCATCACCGAGAGGATCGAGCAGTGGTCTGAGAGCGTGCTCCAGCTCGGGCAGGGGTCACTCTATCCAGCCCTGTATCGCCTGGAGCGGCAAGGCCTCATTCGATCTGAATGGAAGGTGACCGAAAACAATCGACGCGCGCGCTATTACTCTCTTACCCGCGCCGGCCGACGCCAATTTGTTGACGAGCTCGAACAGTGGCGCCGTATGTCCCGCGCTGTGAACCTGGTGCTCGCGGCTACCACGAGCGGATCATGATGCGACTCATCATCGAAAGCTGGAGACGGCTTCGTTCGATCGCCCGGCGCGATGCGCTGGAGAGCGGCGTCGATGAGGAGATTCGCTTTCACATCGATCAGCAAACCGAAAAGAATCTGCGTGCCGGCATGAGTCCGGACGAGGCGCGGCGACTAGCGGTCCTGAAGTTCGGCGGCCAGGAAGGTATTCGAGAGCGCACGCGTGAGGAGTTTGGCCCGGCGCTGCTGGAAGATGCCGCGCGCGATTTAAGACAGGGCATCCGCCTGCTGCGACGCTCGCCCGGCTTCACGGCTGCGGCCATCCTGACATTGGCGCTCGGCATCGGGGCGACGTCTGCCGTCTTCAGCGTAGTGAAGACAGTCGTTCTGAAGCCGCTGCCATACGACAAGCCCGAGCGGATCGTCACCATCTGGGAGACCACACGCGGAGGCGCCGACCGCAATGTGATTGCCCCTTTCAACTTTGTCGCATGGCGTGAGCGTTCACGAACGCTCGAGCATTTGGGAATGGTAGGGTACGCGAGCCTTCCGATGATGATTCGCGGGCAGGCTCTGGATATCCCGGGACTCACCATGTCAGCCGATGTCTTTCGCGCCTTGGGAGTACGGCCTGCGCTCGGCCGGACTTACACACCTGAGGAAGACTTTGGAGGCGATAGCGCGGTCATCGTATTGAGTCACGAGTTCTGGCAAACACAACTCGGTGGCTCGCCCGATGTCATCGGCATGAAGCTCTCGACAGCGAACGGTCCCAAAACGGTAATCGGTGTAATGCCGCCTGAGTTCACAATCGTCGGCCAGAAAGCCGCGTTTTTTATTCCCGATGGCCGGACTTTAGACCAGCTTCGCGCGGTGAATGGCCGTGAAAGCTCGTATGCGATAGCGCGGCTGCGTAATGGTGTCTCGTTTGAGCAAGCATTCAGCGAGATGAAGGGCATCTTCGCGCAGCTTGAGAAGGAGGCGCCTCAACTCGATGCGCGCCGAACGGTAGTGCCCCTCCCACTCGAGGAACAGATGGTCGGGGAACTCCGGCCCGCGATTGTGGCGCTGGTGGGCGCCGTATTGTTGGTATTGCTGGTGTCGTGTGTCAATGTGGCAAATCTGTTGCTGGCACGAAGCGCGGCACGAGCGCGCGAGGTCGCATTGCGTACGGCGCTTGGCGCAAAACGCGCGCGTCTGGTGCGCCAGTTGCTTACCGAGAGTCTTGTGCTCGCGGCTGCCGGCGGCCTCGCAGCTCTGGCAGTCGCGGCGCTGTGTCATCCCCGATTGCTCGCGCTGGTAAGCGATCGCATTCCGATTCCACGATTGGATCAGGTCAGGCTCGATCTGCCGGTAATTGCTTTCACCATGATCACGGCATTGGCGACGGGCCTGCTTTTTGGTCTTCTTCCTGCGTTCGTCTCTACCAGCGCCATCGGCGATATCGTGCGCGAAGGGGGACGGCACGGCGGGAGCCGCCGATTGCATCGCGCACTCAACTCCCTCGTCATCGGCGAGGTGGCACTCGCGCTCGTGCTGCTGGCTGGAGCCGGCCTGTTGCTGCGCAGCTTCGAGAAACTCCAGAGCGTCGATCTCGGCTTCCAGGCGGAAAACGTTCTCACCGCGTCCATGCAACTGCCGCCGACTCGATATGACCGCGTCCACGGTGACCAGTTCTATCTCGACTCTCTGTCGCGTGTGTCCGCTCTGCCAGGCGTCGAGCATGTGGCCGGAGCCTCGTGTATGCCAGTTCCGTACCCATGCATCGGTACGAGCTTCTGGCGCGTTGATCGGCCAAAGCCTGAGGATGGTCACCGACCATACAGCCAGGTGCGTCCGATCACTCCAGGATTTTTTCGAACGCTGAGCATTCCACTGTTGGCCGGACGCGACTTCAATGACTCCGACACGGTGGACTCGACGCCGGTCGTGATCGTCAGCGAAGAACTCGTGCGCCAGCAGTTTCCCGACGGCAGCCCGCTCGGGCGACGGCTCCGCGTGAACTTTGAACACGCCAACGGCAGGAGCGATGTGGAATGGACCATTGTAGGCGTTGTAGGAAACATGCGATCGAACCTGGATGGACCGGTCCGGCAGACGATATTTGTGCCGCGTACGCAGCGTCCCTCATTGGCAATGACCTTCTTTGTTCGTACTCAGTCAGCTCCGATGCGGGTTGCGACCAGTGTTGAAGGAACCCTTCACTCGATGGAACCGGAAGCACCGGTCGAAATTCGCACACTCGAAGATGTGGTGGGCAGCACCATCGCACGTCCACGTGCTGTTTCGATGTTGGTGGGCGTGTTTGCGCTGCTGGCGCTGGCGCTTGCGGCAATTGGTGTGTACGGCGTGATGGCGTATTCGGTGCGGGAGCGAACGCAGGAGATCGGAGTCCGTGTCGCTCTGGGAGCATCGCCGAAGGCAGTTTTTCGCCTGGTGCTCGGCCAGGCACTGCGCCTGGTGCTGTTCGGCCTTGCTGCGGGCCTGGTCGCGGCAGCTGCGTTCACGCGCGTGTTGGAAGGATTGCTATTCCAAGTCGAGCCGCTCGATCCAGGAACCTTCGCGGCAACTACACTCGTTCTGCTTGCAGTGGCCACCATTGCGTCCTACGTGCCCGCCCGTCGTGCCACACACATGACTCCGGCCGACGTGTTGCGAATGAATTGAAGCCCGGATTTTAGCTCCGCAGCTCGTGGCTTTTGCTGTGGTCGTTGCAGTAGCCGACTGCTGAGCGCATTTACCGCCGAATGTCGACAGCCGGTTTTATCCGTGTGATCCGTGGTGTCTGTGCAATCCGTGTCGTGTTTTGGTTTTGCTCTGCAGCTCCGGAGCTTCGCGGCGTCGCAGCTTGTATTGGCAGTTAGCTAGCAGCTCAGAAGCTCAGCTGCTTAGGAGCTTGTTTGTGATCGATAGCAATCTGATCGAGCTTGTCGCATTCCGGGCTTTGGTTGATCGCTTTCTTGATTTCGTCGAGTGAGATCTTCGTCGCGGCCTTTTGCGCGAAGATCATGCCCGGAAGGATGAGGAGCGTTAGTGGCGCATGGATCATTCGGAGACCGGACATGGAGTTACAAGACTTAACCAGCCGGCAAGCTCTGTTTTAGCAGTTAGCTGGCAGCTCAGAAGTTTAGAGGCTTAGGAGCTTCTTACTGGTTTGGCGGACTGCCGAGTGCTGAGTGCCGAAGGCCACTTTCAATTTCGGCAAGCACAAGAGCGGGGAATGTCCGCGACATGGTTTCCACCCACTGCCATATCAGAGTACCTTGCGTGCTGCCTCGGTTGGACATGAACAGGGGAAAATGGCGCTCGGCTGGAAATAGGGGCAGTTAGCTGTCCCGCGTTGTTCGTTTCTAATATTGCGCGAAATCCATCCAATGAGCCAGGTAACTTCAGTCTATTACTGATCCGGCAGTGTTTCTTAACCCGATTAAGTAGCGATTTCCGAGAAGAACCAGCAGCCAGTCGTGCTACGATACGACCACTTTCAGCTAGTCACATTTTTTGACATTCAGCTAGTCGCAATGACGAACGGGGCCCCTTGTGTATTGTCTATTGCGTACGATGAATCCCTTCTTCGTACGCGAGAATGGATTCTCAGGGCCGCAGGCTTCGTCGTGACGTCTGCGCTGGGTTTCACCAGTGCTGTTGCCCATTGCGGGAACGCAGCTTTCGATTTGGTCATTGTCGGCCATTCGATTCCCCACAACGACAAAATCGCGCTTATAGAGACAATTCAGAGCCATAACCATTCCCGCATTCTTTCTTTGCGCAGATTCGGTGAAGAATCCTTGCAAGGCGTCAAAGAATGTACCGAGTCGGAATTGCTGGGCCCGCATGATTTCCTTGCGGCCGTCCGAGCCGTTCTGGACGGCACGGAAGCCCAAAGCACTGGAGGATGCTGAGAGGCAGAGCAGACTTTGTCGTAGTTCGCTTCTTTATGCTGCGCAAAGAAGTTCAAAAGGAGAAACCGCGCCCGAAGCGCAGCATCAGCAGTCCTGGCGACGATCATGAACTGGGATTGTGGATCGATTATGATCTGCTCCGAAATTTCGTAATGGGCCATCCCAGGGTGTGATCCACGATGGAATGACCTCCAAAAACAATCATTATCTGGAACTGGCTGACGTAGCGCTGCGGAACGGCAAAGACAGCAAAGCAAAGAAAAAGTCCAAGAGCGCCGGAGCCACGTAAATCCTAGCTATAATTCGGTGCTTTCAAAGTGTAATGGCCGACCTAAACAACGCGCGTTCGGAGCTGACCGCTGAAGATTTCCGCCGTCTCTTCGAAAACGCTCCAACTCCATTCTTGGTGCTCAAGCCTGATCTCACGATTGTGGCCGTAAGTAAGGCTTATCTTGCGGCAACGATGACGCGGCGCGAGACCATCGTCGCCCGCAAATTGTTTGAGGTCTTTCCCGACAATCCAACTGATCCGAACGCTACTGGTGTTCGCAATCTTTCCTCTTCGCTTGAGACGGTGCTGCGAACTAGAGCCGAGCACAAAATGGCAATCCAGAAGTATGACATTCGCAGACCAGCAGAACACGGCGGCGAGTTCGAGATTCGTTACTGGAGTCCGCTAAACTCCCCTGTGCTCGATGATGAAGGCAACGTGCGTTTCATCATTCACCGCGTCGAAGACGTTACCGAGCTTGTGGAGTTGGGCATGGACCGCGATCAGGAGCATGCACGCGCCCGCGGCTTGGAAACCGAAATCATCACCGAGGCGAAGAATCGAAAGGCAGTTGAAGAACGTTATCGGCTGCTGATCGAGACGATGCAAGATTATGCAATCTTCACTCTGGACCCCGATGGCACAATCGCGAGTTGGAATCCAGGTGCAGAGCGGATGAAGGGGTACATCCCAGCCGAAATCATTGGCCAGAACTTTTCTCGGTTTTACACAGAAGAGGACAGGCAGAAGGGTGTGCCCGAAATGGTCCTGAGAACCGCGTTGCGGCAAGGACATTATGAGGGTGAAGGCTGGCGCGTTCGCAAGGATCGTTCGCAGTTTTGGGCCAGCGTAGTTGTAACCCCTTTGAGAACAGAAAACGACACTCTGCTTGGATTTTCAAAGATTACACGCGACGTAACGGAAAGAAAGCGATTGACGGAACAGCTCAAGCAGCATGCCAAAGAGCTCGAATTACGAATTGCCGAGCGCGACCAGACCAACGCTGATCTCGAGGCCTTTAGCTATTCTGTCGCTCATGATCTCAGAGCACCGTTGCGAGCAATTGAAGGATTTACGACTGCGGCTCTCGATGATTTTGGGGAGCAAATGCCTGCACGTGTTCGCGACTACTTACAGCGTGTGATCAGTTCAAGTGAACGCATGGACACGCTTATTGCAGACTTGCTGCAATACAGCCGGATTACGCGTGCCGAGATTACAAGCTCACGAGTGGACGTGCAGGAGGCCATCAATCAAGCTCTGGAGCATTTTGACAAAGATGCACGTTCCAAGATTGTCGTGAACATCGAACCGAAGCTCGCTGCGATGGCGCATCAACCGACCCTAGTCCAAGCCGTGACCAACCTGGTCAGCAATGCGCTGAAATTTTATCCACCCAGCGCAAACCCGCATGCGGAAGTCCGAGCCCTTCGCGAAGGTGAGAACGTTATCATCCAGGTCCGGGATGAGGGTATAGGGATAGACCATGTACACCAGGAACAGATTTTTCGAGCATTTGAACGACTGCACGGAATGGAACAATACCCCGGAACGGGTATCGGACTTGCGATTGTTGAGCGTGGCGTCTCGAAAATGGGAGGTAAGATTCGTGTGCAATCAGCACCTGGCAAAGGCAGTACATTTAGCATTGAGGTACGAGCGGCATGACAGAGAGCGTAAACAGAATCCCTACAGAGCGTATGACGGTCGTGCTTGTGGAGGACGATCCGAATGACGCAATGCTAGTCAGAATGGCATTCGAGCGGACCGCGGGCGAGATGGGCTTCGTGCACTTAATAGACGGCGATGCAGCCGTTACCTATTTGGCTCGTGAAGGGCCTTACGAAGGTCGGGCGCAGGCGCGTACTCCGATGTTGATGCTGTTGGACATCAAACTTCCACGGCGTTCTGGCTTTGATGTCCTAAAATGGGCACGTAGCCAGCCAGCGCCAATTTGTCGGCTTCCAATCTTGATGCTGACTTCCTCTGCAGAGACAGCGGATGTCAATCGTGCGTTCGATCTTGGAGCGACAGCGTACATTCGAAAACCAAGTCGGACGAAGCTGCTTTCTGAAATGGTTAGCGATCTGAAGAACTTCTGGGTTAAATGGACCGAGGCGCCAGAAGTTTAATTTTTCATTCGCCGTCGCGTCGTGTACGCAATCTAAACTGAGTCTATTGAATTCGCAATGACTACAACTCCAATGTCGCGACCACTCTCAATTCTGTTAGTCGATGATGATCGCAATGATCGAGATCTCGTCAAGATTGAATTGTCACGCGAGTTTGAAGAGGTGCAGTTTCAGGAAGCGGCCACTCCAGAAACCCTCAAACAAGCGCTCGACAACGGAGGGTTTGATATTGCCTTAATCGACTACCGTTTGGGGTGGTCGGACGGCCTCCAAGTCATGTCTGAAGTTCGCAGCAAGTACCCGGATGAACCCGTCATCATGTTTACGGGTAGTGGCGACGAAGATGTGGGACAACGCGCAATGAATCTTGGAGCGGCTGATTACGTCGTCAAATCCATGCGGCATCGCGCTCGACTGGTCGTAGCTCTTCAACGAGCTTTGCAGCAAGTCCGGGAGCGTGAAGCGCTGCGTCGCACTGAACGCTTAGCGACAGTTGGACAAATGATGGGTGCTCTTGCCCACGAGATTAACAATCCGCTAGACGCTGTGAGTCAGCTTTTATACTTGATTGCAAGACAGCCCGACGCACCTCAGGAAATTCGCGATTACGCAAAAATTGCGGAAGCTGAACTCGCACGCGCTGCCGAGATTACGAAGAAGACGCTGGGTTTCGTCAGAGAATCGCCGTCGGACCAGCCGGTACAGTTGAAGGAGATCGTGGATGATGCGCTAGCTCTTTTAGCAAAGCGGTTTCAACAAAATAATGTGCAGGTGGTTCGCGATTACAGCCCTGTTGAAGTCCACGGTTCCGCAACCGAATTGAGACAGGTAGTCATGAACATTTTCGTGAATGCTGCCGAGGCAATGGAACGTGGCGGAGGCACTCTGCGCATCCGCATTCGAACTCGTGCCGGACGAAGTGCCAGCGCCGCATCTGTAGTTGTTTTGATCTGCGATACAGGTCCGGGTATACCTCGCTCAACTCAACGCCACATCATGCGTCCATTCTTCACGACGAAGGGAAGCCGAGGAACTGGCTTAGGACTTTGGATTTCAAGCGACATCATTCACAAACATGGCGGGACTCTGCGCTTTCGCAGCACGACTGACAAGGATCGCAGTGGTACCTGTTTTCGTATCGCGCTGCCGCACTCACGTTTTGAGACAATTGGTGACTCGCTCGGAGCCGCACATTAAGTGGTATGCCGGTTAGCGGTGAGCAATTCAGCGGGCTAGCAGCACATACTCCTTAAAACCGAGTCAAGCCGTGCGCGGCATGGTGGCGCGGCTGAACCCTCGTACCGCCTCTTCTGTGTAAGCATTCAGCGCTTCACCGATGCTAATCATGTCACGGATGAGCGTGCTCATCTCGATTCGCAGGAGATTGTCCTGCAGCGCTTTGGACGTTACGTGTTCAACGAGATTGCATTCCGAAACCAGCATCGAAACGGAGTAACCCTGCTCCTGACGCGCTGATCCGTATTTCTCGGCCGAGGCTACCGCTTCGGCACTCAGCTCCGTCGCGCCGGTACGAACGCGGCGAATGAGTTCAGAAAGGACGGACTCTATGTGCTCACGCAATTCATGTTCGCCCAGTTTGGATTCTTGAAAGTCTGGATGTGCACGGAACTTTTCAATGAATTGGCGGAGAATATCAGGTGAGAGTTCCTGCAGCATCTGCGAGACCTGTTTGAGTGGTCCGTAGGGATCGTGCTTCGGTTCATCAATCTTTTGTTGGAGCGTTGTCACAAGCTTCAGCAGATCCGCTGGCTTCACGAAGTAGTCGTCAACCTGGTTTCGGATTGCCCGCAAAGCGGAATCAAAATCTGGATAGCCCGTGATAATGAATGCTCGCGCATGTGGTTGAACGCGCCGCATTGCACTCACGACGGTAAAACCGTCTCCTGGTTCGCCAATGTTCAGATCGGACAGGAGCACATCGAATTGCGTCCGGCTGATCTCCGAGATCGCCTCAGCTACGCTCCCAACTGCAGTGACTTCAAATCCATTTTGTTCGAGGATTGCGGGAAGAGTCATACGAATCGACGGTTCGTCGTCTACAAAAAGCACCCGCTTGCGTGGTGTCATCGCGTCCTCCCGTAACGACTTTGGATGCAGGAACTTAGTTAGCAGAATAGACGAAATTTGAGCGTAAGACTTAAGAGAGGCGGTGGTTCAACTTCAAACATTAGACCACCAATTCTGCCAGCGCTGCAGGCATTTGAAGAAGTCCAGAACGGGCCGGGTTTTGGCAAGGCTAGGCGATGAAGATGGAGGATTCCCATTCTGATGAGCGTCGAGTCACGAGCCTTCTCATCTCATCAAGACCAAACTTCATTCCCACTGCCACCATCCGTGGTACCAGCCACCCGCAGGGTCAAACATCAGCTTGTTTCGATCAAGAGTTGGGTCTTCCGGGTACTGTGGATCTTCGGTGAACTTATCGATCCACCAGTCGTGGTATCTGATCAGCCAGTCTATTTTGTTCTTGCGGCTCTTATGTTCCTGCGTGCGTTTATCGCCTATAAGTCCTTGGCGATGCTCGCTGATCACTTCTTTGTGGCGCTCCAGAAACGTTCTATACTTCGCCGGCTCCTCATTCAGCCGCATATCGTTGAGATAATTTAGGAACAAACAGCCATCCTCGTCCCGGTAAACGTAGGGCTTGATGTAGCTCCATTCCTCGGTGAATTTGTCATGACGGCGCATCATCCTGGAACCTTGGAAAATCCTCCACAGATGTGGATCAATGATGATGCGAGGCATCTTCGCTTTGGTGCTCTCCTGCTGGTAGGCGCGTGCTAATCCATCGCCGAAGACCAATCCCTGCTCGACGACGATGTTACCCATGGTTATGCAGCCTCGAATCAGAACGCCTCCGTGTATCAGGTTCGCTTGAAGATTGCAGACGTCACCAATCTCTTGGTAAAGCAAGCCGATGCGATGCTGCTGGTTCGCTTCTGAATGTATGGGGACGGCGCGCAGAGCAAGGTCGGAGAAGTTCACGAACTTCCAGCCGTACTCATCTTTGATTCCAGTGTCGATCTCGTTGAGTCGTCGGAACTCGAGCAGAACGTTCGCAACGTCGTCGGCACGGCTCTGCGCAGCCTTGAGCAAATGTTTCATTCCGAGGAGTCAAAGTAGGAGATGATACAGAGCTGATAGTCCATCGGCATCACCCAAAGAGGTGGTGGTATTCGGTTATGAGAGCATAGGCGAGAATCAGGGCCAGCGAGATCAATCCAGCCAAGTTTGCGAGGAACAGCTCAGCGTCGGCGAATTTCCGCCTGATCTTTTGGTCGAGCGGCACAAAATCCTCTTCTCCGCTTCCCGAGAAAAGCGGTAAGGATGTTGAGCGTTCGACGTTGGGGGGAGTCAATTGAAGTTTTTCAGGCGTAGGGCGGCTTGACGTTCACGGAGTCTGCTGTGAGTCCACGCCGATTTGGAGCTACGAATCTCCAACAACTCACAATTCGCATTCTAGCGCAACTGTCAATCTCCGCACCCATACGCTCCCTGAACAAAGTGGAACAGCCGGCTGTGCCGCGTTTCCGCTCCGCGTTTTCAGTTTTACTAGAGTCGCTCATCCACGGACTAGGAAGAGCAGCCCGGCGAGGACCAGCACTGCTTCGATCAGCAGAACGAAGATATTTTCAGGTAGTCGGTCGACGATTCGCTTTCCCAAAAAAGAACCCAGAATCATGATTGGGCCAAGTGCGAGCCCGACGATCGCGCCAAATCTCGTGAGCACGGCAGTTTGGTGATATGCGATCAACTTTGTAACGTGCATGACCACGGTTGAGAGCGCTTCTGTGCCGATGTATGCGGACTTGACCAGGCCGTAGGCGAGAAAAAAGGGGGCCATGATCGGTCCCACGCTTCCGAGCAAAGCCGACAGAAACGACGCTCCCGCTCCAATGCCTGCAAATGCCTGAATGGGAAATGAGTGTGGACTTCGACGTCGAACATGCCGCCAGATAACGACGAACAGTAGGAAACCGCCGAGAGCGCGCGTGAGCGCTGCGAGCGGCGCCTTGGCAAACAAGACTCCGCCGAGTAGCGCCATCGGCACACCTCCGAGCGAGAACCAGGCGACAACCCGCCAGTCCAACTCGCGGCGATTGAACCAGACACGACTTCCGTTGCCGATCAGTTGTTCGACCGTCAAAATCGGAATGGCTTCGCGCATTCCGAACGCCGCCACCAAAGCCGGGAGCAGCACCGCTGCCCCGCCGAACCCTGTAACGCCAGCCAGGGTAGAAGCGAGCAGCGCAACGAGCCCCAGGAGAACCCAATGTGAGATGCCGGCCACCGGGACTATTGTGCATTGCTGGCAGGAGAATCAGGTGATTGGGAGCTAAAGCAGCATTCGGCACTCAGCACTCGGCAGTCGGCTAAACCAACACCGGGGTGCTACCGGCGCCAGTTGCCGGCTTCCAGGCAAAACAACGGCAGAAAGGCAGTATTCGGCAATAGGCCAAAGCAACAACAAAACAAGAGATCCTTCGACTTCGCTCAGGATGAGCAAAGAGCAAACCCGAAAGCGGCGTCGGGCTGACCCGACGCTCGAAACCACAGCCCGCGACGACCATGAGGGCACCAACTGATGCCTTATTGATCACTCTTTTCAAATCGTTCGAGTGTATGTTCAGCCCTCCTGCAGAAATTCAACCGCATCTGAGAGACAAACCACTTCTCGATTTTGGGGAAATAAATGACACGTCTTGCTCTGATTGCCGGGCTTTTCTACGTTTGTGCGCTGATTTGTTCCTGCGGCTCAGCTGGAAACAATGCGAACAATAACCCGTCGGCTGCGACTCCAGCGCCCGGTGCCAGTGGCGGCGCTGCTCCGGGTGGGTCGTCAGGAAATTCGGGCGGCAGCTCTGGATCGACGGGTAGCGGCGGGTCGTCGGGAAGTGGATCATCGGGAAGTGGATCGGCGGGGAGCGGTTCCGGATCGGGAGGCGCGGCATCGGCTGCGGCGCTGGCGTTCGCTGGTTCATCCTCCAACCAGTTTTTTGGAATCGCCGTTGATGGCTCGGGCAATGCGAGCACTTCCGCGGGATCGCCGCATTCCGTGAATGGCGGCAACTTATTTCTGGCGGCAAGCGGGAAGCTGCTGTTTGTGGATGGACACTTTAGTTCCAATGGTGCCGCCGACAACATCACGACTTTCCGTTCGGATGCGAATGGGGCGCTTACCAATTTGGGAAACGTAGCCGCGAATGGCGCAGCCTTCATCGTGGCGGATTCTGCCGGCAAGTTTGTGTATGCGTCGGCGGAGACCGATATCAAGCACCAGGGATTCACCTCGCCCGCCATGTACGGCTTCGCTGTGGATCAAGATTCGGGCAAGTTGACGCCGTTACCAGGCTCGCCATGGGCCCTGAATGGCGAAGCGGCGGGGCAAATCGGCGTGAGTCCCAATGGCTCGCATGTGTGCATCACCCTGGTTCTCGGGCGCAGCAACGAAGCGGTCCAATGCCACGTTCGGCATTCGGATGGAACCATAGACCCGAGCAGTTTCGTTACAGCGGTAGGCAGCAGCACAACCGTCCCATCGTTCACCTTCAGCGCGGACGGAACCCATGTGATCTCAACCGACGGCGAACAAAACCAAGTGCATTCTTCTGCGATCGCCAATTCTTCAGAGACAACGTCGGTCTCTTCCGGTGGATCGTTTGCCGATGGAGTCGCGCTCGATCCCACCGGACGTTGGCTGGCCATCGTGAATTTGGCTTCTGCAACGGTTTCCGTTATGCCGGTGACAACGGACGGCAAGGTATCTCAGCCGGGAACACCGGTTCCGGTTGGCCCTCAGGCAGAGCAGGCGGCCTTTTCTCAGAATGGGAATTATCTCTTCGTAACCGCGAGCGATGGGACACGCGCCTATTCGTTCGATCCTAAGACTGGTTCGCTGAAGGCGCTGAACTCGGGCAATCCATTGCCAGGAACGGGACCGGTCGTGGGAATGTAGAAGTCAGAGGACTGCGGAGCCTCAACGCCCCGAAGCAAGACCGAGGGCATGATATATGACAGCCCCCAATCATTCATGCCTCAGGGCCGCCATCGGATCGGAGCGCATGGCTCGGCGCGCGGGAAAGTATGCCGCGAGCAGTGCAATCGCGGTAAGGAGCAGCGGTGCGAAAAGCAGTGTCGTGGGATCGAAGATACTGATCGCGAACAGGCTTGAGCGCACCAAACGTGACGCCGCTACATACGCCAGCAAGCCGATGACGCAGCCGGCGAGGGCCATGCTGCCCGCTTTCGCCAGAATCATCCATCCAATATTTGCCTTGCGTGCACCTAGTGCGACCCTCACCGCTAATTCGCGCTTGCGTTCTGAGACGACGTACGAGATTACGCCAAATAGTCCGATCGCCGCGAGTAGCAATGCCAGAATGGAAAAGCTTCCCATCAGCAGAGTAGTAAAGCGGCGTTGCGCGACCGACTCGGAGACGAGCGCAGCCAGCGTGGTTGTTTCATAGGTGGGCAGGTCCTTGTCGAGCGACCAAATCTGTTGTTGTGCGGCCCGGTATAGACCTTGCTCCGCTCCGTTCTGCCCCTGCGATAGCCTGAGGACGAACGCGGCTCTGATGCTGGCGCCGCTCTCCACCTGGAACATCGAGTCATAGATCATCGGCGGCGCAGGCATGTCGAGAGCGGAAATTCGCACGTCGTTCACCACGCCCACAATCGTGAACAATGCGCGACCGCCCCAGTTGAAGCGCTGTCCGATTGGATCCTGTCCCGGAAGGAAGGCTTTTGCGAAGGCCTCATTCACGATCGCCGCTGGCGGCGTGCTTCGCGAATCCTGGTAAGTGAAGTCCCGGCCACGCAGAAGGGAAATGCCCATTACGCGAAAATATCCCGGACTCACAAGCGAGTTCTCGGCCCAGTGAAAGTCGTTGGCAGCGGCATGCTCGAGACGAAACCCGATCTGTCTGGCGTCACTCAGGGGCAAGTGACTCGCGGCCGCCGCGCCGCTTACGCCGGGCAGGTGAGATAGCCGGTCCAGCAATTCTTTCTGAACGGCTTCGCGCTTGAGTGGGTCGGGATAGCGAGGACGATCAAACACGGTTCTCACTACCACCGCGCCGTTGGGATCGAATCCAAAAGGAACGTTGAGCACGCGCACAAAACTCTTCACCAGCAGAGTGCTCCCAATGACGAGCAGCAGCGCTGCGGCGATCTCGCCGACGATGAGCCGACTTTGTAGAGCATGGGCGCCGGGTCCGGGCCCGGCTTGCGCGGATTCCTTCATGGACGATTGCGGCGAGGTGCGCGATAGTCGCATCGCCGGAACGAATCCGAACGCGATGCTCGTGCCCAACGACAGCGCCAGCGTAAAGGCAAGTGCGACCGGATGCAGAGTTATGTCCTGCAAGCGAACGAGACTCCTCGGGCCGATGTATCGCAGGCCGGCGAGTAAGAGGAACGCAAGCAGAATGCCGGCCAAGCCTCCGAGCAATGACAGCAATCCGTTTTCCACCAGGCACTGGCGAACAATGCGGCTGCGCTGCGCGCCGATGGCGGCGCGGATGGCCATCTCGCGGCTGCGGGTCGAAGCTCGTGCCAGCAGCAGGTTGGCAACATTGGCGCACACAATCAGCAGGACGCAACCGACGGCGGCAATCAGCAGGAACAGCAGCGGCTTGACCTTGGTTACGTTGTAAGCCGAATAGGGAAACGCATGCGGCACAACATACAGATTTCCGCTATACATGTCGGTGTGCTCGCGCATGAATCCATTGGCGATCCGTTGTGCATCCTGTTCCGCCAGTGAAACCGAAATGCCGGGCTTAAGACGCCCGATGAAATGAATGCCGAACTCGCGCAGCCGATCCCGGATTAGGTCCGGCGCGAAGCTGAGCGGCACCCAGAGTTGCACACGCTCGCTGGCCGGCGCGGAGTCGCTGGGAAAGCGGAATGATGCCGGCATAACTCCAACGATGGTGTACGGCTTCTCATCGAGCTTGATGGTCCTGCCCAGGACGTGGGGATCGCCTCCATACTGGTTCTGCCACAGGTCATAGGCAAGCACTACCACGTTTCCGGCTCCTGGCAGGGTCTCTGCCTCGCTGAAGGTTCGGCCGATTACAGGAGCGACTCCCAAAACGGGAAATAGCGATGCCGTCGCGCGGTCTGCCGTGATGCGCAGAGGAGTGCCTGTCCCGGTGAGATTGAAAGCGTCGTCCTGATAAGCCGCAACCTGCGAGAACGAACGATTCCGGTCGCGGTAGTCGAGGTATTCTCCCGCAGCCATGCCGAAATAGCCCTCGTCCTTCGCTCTGGTCATCTCGCGCATGTTCGCGAGAGTCTCTGAAACGATTACCAACTGCTCAGGGTGGGCGTACGGCAGCGGTGAAAGCAGAATCGTATTTACCGCGCTGAATACCGCGGTCGTGGGTCCGATACCCAGCGCCAGTGTGAGCACTGCAACCAATGCGAATCCAGGATTCTTACGAAGCGAACGCACTGCAAATTTCACGTCTTGCATCGTCGTTTCCACCCCGTTTTCAATGTACTTAGGACGCATGCAGGGCCGCATGCGTTAGCGGCAACGCTTGGGACGAACGCCGGCGGATAGCGGTAGTCGAAAAAAATACTAAGAGGTGCTCGTGCCGCTCCATCCCAACTTTGGCACCAGAGACAACTCGGACGAGCTTAGGATCACTCCCATCCAGCAACCCTCCGCATTCCCCCGGAGCCCAAAACGGGAGAACTTCTTATGGTGCGCGCCGCTCAAAGGCTGCTGGGTGCAGTCCTGTGTCTAAGTGTCTTAATCACGCTTGCTGGATGCGGTGGGACATCAGCAACTCCGTCCAGAGCTGCTGCTTTTTCACCTGCGGGAGGTGCGAGTTCCAATTCGGGAGCGGGTAGTGGAAGTACGGGTTCGGGATCAGGTCCGGTAACAAGCACCTTGCCTGCTCCGCAGCCCACGCCGGCGAGCGTGGAGACAATCTACGTGCCGACTTCCGGAACCACTGGCATGGGCGTGACGGGTTACAACATCGATCCCGATTCGGGACAGCTGAAGAAGATCGGCGACTTCTCTAGCGGCGCCGTGGGGTTCGGGGCTTACAGCTCCGATCCGCAGCATCGGATTTATATCAGCAACAACGGGCCGTCGAACTGCTACAAGGGAGACTGCACCATGGACACACGTTTCTCCACGCTGGTGCGCAACACGGCGACGGGCGCGCTGAGCATTGGCATGGACAACGTGCTTGTTCCAAAACGGTTCATCGGGATGGCAATGATCCCGAACGGCCGGTTTGCATACTCGGTGGAATGGACGGATGTAGATGCCACCAGTCCGAAGATCCGCGGATTTCACATCGATACGGCGGCCGGAACGCTTACGCAGATCGATATCGGCGATGTGCCGTTTGGGCTTTGGGGACCGCTCTTCGCGCATCCCAAGCTTCCTCTTCTATATGCGTTTGAGGATCGCTGCTGCGGTATCGCGCCTATGACCAAGCTGCATGTATGGAGCGTTGACGACAACACCGGCCGGGTGACGGAGCTGAGCACGTCGCCGACGATCCTGGCCAAGCCCACGGAGTTCTGGCCAACAATCAGCAACGATGGCACTTACTTCTATGCGGCGATGCCGCTTCCGCTGTTTTCTGAGATCGACGTGATGCGCATGGACACCAATGGCGTTCCGCAGAGTACGCCTTTGGCGAGCGTTACGACTCAACCGTTTCCCGACTTCAGTACCTTCCTGCTTCATCCTGGCGGAACGATCGTGTACGGATGGGGCTGGCACCACAACGCCGATGGAACGGCAAAGGCGGCGATCCATGCGTATAGGTTCGACCCAGGCACAAACAGGTTCTCCGATCTCGACCTGACGTCGAAGGTTCCGAGAATAGACTTGCTGCCGCTCGGCTTCGATGCGAGTGGGAAATACTTCTACCTGGGAGGATCCGCCGACCTTCCGTTTGCGCTGTACAACGTCGATCCGAACAGCGGCGATTTGACACTCGTCAGCTACGGGCCGGTGAATTGAGTGTTGGGTGCTTCTTAGGCTGCAAGCGGATGTTGGACCTTTCGGGAGGAAGCACCCGACAGCGCAACTGCACTGCCAGAACCCGGATTCGCTGCTGAAGTCCCTGCTCGACCATCGTCGATCGCGGAATACGGGTTGTAAGTCACACTCGGGACGGCGGTTGCGGTGGAATCCCGGTGCGACCGGAAGCGGCCATGCCCAACCTGCCTATCCCGCATCTGCTCGCAAAACAAATGGGGTTTCAGCACAAAGGTATCAGCACGCCTGTGTTGGGGTATCAGCACCCGTGTGCTCTTGTTGCCGTCAACTGCCTGCTCGACACTAGGCACGACGCCTGAACTTCGTCTAAAGCGCTGCCTGGAGATAGCAGATGGGAAATAGTGCGCGTGTATGGATTGTGGCTGTGCTGTTGCTAGCAATCTCGTTTCCTGCATTGGCGGGATCAAGCGGAGGCCCACCGGCGCAAGACAGCAAAAGCCAGCGAAAAGATACGGATACTCCCGACCAACGGGAGATGAGGGGTCTGGACGAACAGGTTCAGGACACCAAGTCAGACGTCCTCAGCATTGCGGCGGAGCTGAACCAGCTGGAGGAGAAACTCCTGTACCCGTCAGGGACACAGGTTGCGATCTTCATCGCGCTGGCGAAGGGCGATGAGATGCGGCTGGACGCGGTCCAGCTCCAGATCGACGGACAGCTCGTTGCTCACTACATCTACAGCTTCAAAGAACTCGAAGCTCTGCGCAAGGGTGGAGTGCAACGGATCTACGTCGGCAATGTGACGACTGGCGATCATCAGCTGGACGTAATGGTCGACGGCAAGCTTAAGAGTGGAGCGGACTTCAACCGCTCGCAGCACTTCACCTTTCGCAAGGAAGTGAAACCGAAGTTGGTGGAACTGACGGTAGCCGGACCGGAATCCGGCGGCACTCCGATCACCCTTGGGGAATAGTAAATGCGAGCGACACGCCGCTTAATTGGACTGGGGCTGGCGCTGGGACTTGCCTCCCATCCGGCCTTTGGTAGCGATGCTGACGTCAGAGATGTCTTCTTCGGCGAAGCGCTGTATCACGCCTA
>Ga0134126_10001228_pt1 | contig 32578 bp, 14 predicted proteins | sample KB31752_FD_96881 | JGI IMG/M metagenome (GOLD analysis project Ga0134126, IMG submission 96881) | Terrestrial soil microbial communities with excess Nitrogen fertilizer from Kellogg Biological Station, Michigan, USA - KB3-175-2 | ecosystem: Environmental > Terrestrial > Soil > Unclassified ...
AAACTATATAAGCGCTAAGTTAATTTTTAACTTTCAAAGGTTTTTTTAGTAGACTATAAAAATCCTAGTTTGTAAAGGTTCAGCCATGTTATCAACAAAATTCATTAAGTATAAACTTAAGTCAAGTATAACTTGGTTTAACTAATGGAACGTTAACCCAAAAAACTAAACAAAAAATTTCTTTAAAACAGTCTAGTTTGCCGCAATCATTATTATTCTAGATGCAGCAAAATTGATTTGCGCTTGACTCGCTACTATTTCAATCGCAGGGACTGTAGTTGGAATTGGTTTAATTTTTTCATCACTAATTTCAGCTTACTCAATAACACCATAGCATGTTAAACAGTTATTCACATACGCTATCTTATGCTTTGCACTGTGTTAAGCAATCGCACTTTTTGGTTTGATGTTAGCTTTTCTAATCCTTTTCGGATAAACTACCAAATAAAAGTTGTTGCTTTTTGTATAATGTTATTTATATCATTTATATCGCGGAGCCTGCCAAAATACTCAGCGCAAAAACAATGTTGCGCGAAATGCCGGTTACTTCAGAATAGACAGAAAGTTGACTAATGATCGAGCCTAACAATTAGCAACGAATCTTATGCATTTCCTGTAAAATGCTTATTAATACAAACAAAGCAAAAAAAACGTTTAGATTTTAACACCACCAATTCCATTTAGTTAACCCGTCTCCTTGACCTATTATTGTTGCATTTTCATTATTACCTTTATTGATCCAGGTTGTTTTTTGACTCCACGGGTTAACCCACTACTGTATTTTGCTTTAAACACAGATTGCAGCTTTATGCTTTGTTTTTGGAATAACAAGCTGATGATACGACATTGTAATCTAAGATACTTTTTAAGGACACCACACCGGACGAGTCCAAAGAGGCTTGAGGATTGGGATGGTGCTTTTTATTATAAGTTAAGTAATGTTTTTTTTCAGCTTTTTTTGAGCTTTTTTTTATTCGGCAGTAAACCCTTCGCTGGCAATTGGTTGCGTATGACCGCCGTTAGTTATAAAAACACTAAATCCTTTAGGGTTGCCTTTTTTAAACACCATAGCACTACTTTCTTACATTTTAGCCGTAACTTGGGCTCACAGATCGATCGCGCATAGAATCTTTCCAGCAAAAAAACCGTTCTTATCAAATTTTTTTGTTGGAGTTATGCCTATTGTTTGTATTTTACTAGCTACTCCACCGGCTTCTTCTAATAAAAACGATGCACTTCAAAAAAAAACTAAAGAGATAAACCAAAAAATACTGGCTTTTTTTTTAGGCATTACTAGTTGATCCATTATGATATCCGTAGCTTACAACAAAATATTCTTTAAAAAAGCCTTTCTTGCAAAATATGTGGTAGAGCAAGTGCCACCAAGCAGATATGCTGAATTTTCCGCGAAACTCCACGCCATGTTTTGGGTGGATCCGGTGGTTGTGGTTGGTATGCTCAGCATTCTGCTAGTCAATATATATGTTGCTTATAAAATTATACGCAGACAGCCTATGGGACATAAGCTGTCTTTGGTAATCTGATTTTTGTTGGGCGCTGAGTTTATTTCCTGCCTTACGTGTTTTGGCTTCGGTTTTTCAAGCTATGGCATGGAGCTTTTTAGCATTTGCCCACATTTGATTTATCCACGATTGGGCCTGATTGTCCTTGTTATGATAAACCTGTATGCTATAGATGCACAAAGACGCGGTAAAAATGTCAAAATTGCCATATTAAACTTGACACTCATTACATTAGTTTTGAGCTTAGCCGCCTACATTATAAAAGAGGTTATAGTTTTTTTTTGATAAAATTTAAGTATTTTATGTAACTTCCATTTAGCTAAGTTTTACACATTACTCGTTTTGACACCAAAACAATTTTAATTGTTAAGAGGAAAAAGAGAATTGCGCTTTAACAGACTTTTTTAAACATAACCGTCGACCAAACTAAATTCACTGCTTGTTTTGATAGGATTTCTAAAAAAAGGGTTCAGTAAATAACCGTAATTTTCGACTTCTAAATTGGTGGTGAGACACACCAAAACAATTTTAATTATTAAGAGGAAAAAGAGAATTACGCTGTAACGGACTTTTTTAAACATAACCGTCGACCAAACTAAATTCACTACTTGTTTTGATAGAATTTCTAAAAAGGTTTCGATAAATAATCATAAAGTTTTAAACAACACAGCCTGCTTTTGGTTGGGTGTCGAGACAATTTGCCACGCACTTTGTCCGCTTTTTATAACGTATCTTTAGCTGTTTAGCAAACGGTTCAAGATAAAAATGTATATATTATGAATTATGCTACCTTTGATTGTGTCAACTTGTACGGGAGTTTTTGTACGTTTTTTGGTACGTATTGGAACTAGTTACATTGTCGTGGCAGGTATGTTTTGTACTGCCATTATAAACTTATCAAATTTTTTTATAACTCTGGGCTCAGACTCTATTTATTTAAACCTCGGTACTTTGGCGGCGTTTAATTTATTTGTCTGAAACTGGTCTTTTATTATATACAGTTTGGTAAGCACTATGATTTTAATGGTAACCACTATATCGTTTGTGATACATTTATACAGCTGTTCTTACATGAAACAGGACCCACATTCGATTAGGTTTTTGACTTATCTAACTTTATTCACGTTTTTCATGCTGCTTTTTGTCAGCGCTGGAAATTTACTGCAAATGTTTTTGGTATTAGAGTGGATTGTAGTTTGTTCATACTTGCTAATTAACTTTTTGTTTAGTCTAATTCAAGCAAACAAGTCAGCTATAAAGGCTATGCTAATGAATAAAATAGTTTACGCTGGGCTTCTAATAAGCTTTTCTATACTATTTTTTATTGTAAAAAATATCGACTTCGCCGTTATATTCTCCACCAACACATTAATTTCGTACAGATACTTTTGAGATTAAATAGAGAATTTTGTTGCCATTAATGACACGGCCTCACACAGTTATCTTTTTCCAACAACCAGCGACTTTGTCGCGTTTGGCCGTGATGGTATGTTTTGACATTACTCATACTGACCTACAAACTCTGTTGAGTTCCAAGGGTTCTCACACTTTGTATCAGACCGAGGCGAGTTTGGTTTTGATAGCTCTAACACAGACGATCCTATTGATTTTTTTGTTTATTTTGCAGACTGCTTAAGCTTTAGCATTTTTTTCTTTATTTTTTTGGGCGTTATGTCAAAATCTGCACAACTTGGTTTACACGGGTTACTTCCATATGCAATTGAAGGACCTACGCCGTTAAGTGCGCTCTTACACGCAGCAACGATGGTTACAGCATGAATATTTGCTTTTTTGAGGTTATCACCACTTTTAGACACATACGATAGGTTTTTAAACGTGGTGGTTTTGGTGTGTTCAATAACTGCTTTTTACAGCGCACTAACCGCTTCTGTTCAAAACGACATAAAAAAAATTATTGCGTATTCTACATTTAGTCAACTTTGATACATGGTGATAGCTTTGGGGTTGTCACAATATTCTTTGAGCTTTTTTCATTTAATAAACCATGCTTTTTTTAAATCACTTTTGTTTTTAACCGCTTGCTCAGTCATACATATTATGTCTGATTAACAGTACATAAGAAAGATGGGTAGCTTAAGTACTACAGCACCTTTGACAAGTGTATTGATGCTAATAGGAACACTTTCAATTATTGTATTTCCGTTTCTGACCGGTTTCTACTCAAAATACATAATCATAGAAACCGCTTATTTAAACACATCTTTTCACAATCTCTATTGACTACAGCTTTCAGGAAATTTCTCGTTTAATCTGGCTGTTTTGAGCGCGGCTTTAACATCATTTTATTCACTTAGGTTAATGTTTTATGTGTTTTACAGCGACAACAACAGTTTTAGGATTTACGCCTCAAAAATTCGTGGCAGTGATTTTCATCTTACATTACCAATTTTAATTCTTGCTTTTGCAAGCATAATTTCAGGTTATGTAACAAAACAGCTTTTTATTGGACCTGGTTCAAATTTTTTAGGGGCTGCTATTCATACGGACCATGTCAAACTTCATATGGTTAATTGCGAGTTTATACCTATTTATATAAAACTTTTACCTACTTTATTGGGGCTCTCGGTTTTTGCTCTTACCTTAAACGCATATAACCGCGGGTTTTTTATTTTTGATTACACAGATGTACCTCCTATTGGTGGGTGAAAACGAGCTTTACTACTGTTTGAGTCATTGGCGCTCACAAATTTCAGTTTTAATTGATTACAAAACAAAGCTTTTTTTAAGCTACTGGAGCTTGGTTATGAGAAAATATTTAAAAATTTAGACAAAGGAATTCTTGAGTCAATGTTCTGCCCACACAAGCTTGGTATTCTAATTAAACAGATTACAACATTTATGCTATCTTTTCAAAACAAATCAATATTTGACTATATTACAACATTAACGGTGTGTTTAAGCGCACTTTTCTGCGCTATATATTTTTGCACGGCTTTTTTCTACGCTCCTGTTGTACACTGGGCAACTGGTGACTCTTTTGAACAAAGCTATGTTTTCGCTTTAAGTGGTGCAAAAATAGTGGCCAACTTAACGGACAACTACGACGTGTTTATAAACTTTTGCTTTGGTGTCGCACTTGCAAGCGCTATCTGATGCTTTTGAATTGAGCACAACAAACCTGTTTTGAGCTTAGGTTTTTTTCTTTTAACTATTCTATCAAATGTTTTAATTCTTTTTTACATAGGGGTTTAGTATTTAGCTTTAGTGTTGTTAATTGTATACGCTTGAGCTATTGTGATTTTATTCTTGTTTGTATTGCTTATGTGTGAACCTAAAAACAGCGAGTATTCTAGAACCGTATTAATACCTGAAGAAGACGCCTCAAGCATGTATGTTGTTTTATTAATATTTTTAGCTTTAATATGTTTCATGTTTTCGTCAAAAATAAACGCGTTTTTTATTTGATACTAGGGTTTAACAAGCACTTCTTTATCTTTTGAGTACTCACAACAATTCTTATTTTACACCAAAACTTTTTACGATATAACAATTTTTGGTTCATATCTTTTGAATTATTACGCTTTCGCAGTTTTTATATCTGGCTTGCTGCTATTTTTAGCTATGATTGGGAGCGTTTTAATTACGACTATGAAGTTTTTACATTTTAAGTAGTGTAACAGCTGCGCTCAATAATACATTGTTACTTAATGGTTAAGTTACTTTATTGCTAATCAAAGGTTTTGCAAAAATGCAAAAGCTAGTTCAATTCTCGCCACTGTCGAAACAAAGACCTGTAGTTTAGCGTAAAACATCCCGCTCATAACGGCTAAGAATGGCAGTTCAATTCTGTCCGGGTCTATAAATTAAATGCTAGGGGAACCTGAATTCAGAAAAATACTTTTGTATGACACATGGTGAACAATTGGGGGAAACTTTATAAAAGGTCTGGGATTCACAAATTTTGACAATTATTTTCTAAAAACTATACAAAACCACACAAAAACACTGATGCTGTATTTGACTCTGGATCCGCAGAACAAGTACAAAGCTTGCACGTACATAGTTGTATTATACAAACCAGTAAAAAGCTATCTTTTTACAGTGGCCTACGCTGTAGCTTCATATTTTTTTAACGATAAAATTACAGTTTTTATACAAACAAACGATACTATACCTATAGCCTCTATATCAGGTATTTTCAAATCAGCTACGTGGTCGTAAAGATAGGCGTGATATTTATTTGGTGTTTTTTTTGCCGGAAACAAAGACTTACGAAGAATCCTTACATACTACGGCTTTTCAGGATATCCGCTTATAAAATATTTTCCACTCACTTGATGAGTTGAAAGTACTTATGATGACACTATAAAGATGATTGAAAGCACACCTGTAGAGTTAACCCAAGCTTTTCGTGTTTTTAACTTTCCGAGAATATTAGATGCAACAGCTGCTTAACTTGACACTTACCAAAAATAACATATTTTGCAATGTTATTACATCAACCGCGGTGTGGACTAGATCTCTGTGTTGTTTCGGGGTTGTAAACGCTAAAAAACATTTTCCAAGCGCTTTTGATTAGGTGAGCTAAAAATTTGTTTTATAAATAACAAAGCTTCAGCACTTTGACAACCTTTGTGTTTGTTTTAATGGTCTCAGAAGTCATGTTAGACCTTTTATTATAAAGGCACTAATAAAGCACGGACATTCCGTAAGCCAAATAGTTGATAAAACACCTTCCGTTTTTAATGTATGTAGGCTTAAAAAAAAGCGCAGATAAACAGTGCACGGTCTAAAAAAAACATCACCTGTTTAAACACGAGCTGGGGCTTCAACATTTTGATCCTGCAAATCCACGCCAAGCTACTTTACTGAAAGTTTTAGAAATTATTTCATTCTAAAGCATTTCTTTTTTCAAACTGTTTACAAAAAACTGAGACATATCCGCGCTCAAAGAGGTGGTGTAAAAAATTTAAACAAACATAAGTTTTTTAAGCTTTCATTCTCAAAAGATTTTTTTTTACACAGAATTAATAAACTGCGCAAAAAACTTAGACGTTTGTATGCTCGAAAAAAGATTTGAAGATCAAGAGCGCGCAGCTATACTTTGTGAGACAGCAACTTTTTAAAATCGCAAACCAACTTGTTTATAGTAAGCTTACAGGTTTCGTACCAGCCACACAAATTCAAATTTTTTATTAAAAAAAAACTACGTCCGTTGCTTGTAACTGATCGTTTTTGACAATGATCTCAAACTTTTAACTCCAAACTTTTGGCTAGTACTTTATCAAGTCCGTTTGTACGAATTATAAACACATCAAAAACTATTGCCTACGCGCCTACATACCAGCATTTTAAATTACAAACAGCCCAGTTTTGGACCATAAAATGACTAACAAAAAGACTTTCCGACTATTCATCAGGTTATCCTTTTGTAGTTCTTCTTAATTAAGCACTTTACAGCAAAAATGTTACAAAAGTCATGCTGTTTCTACAGCGCTTAATAGAAAAAACAAGGAAACATAAAAAAGTTTTGGCCAACGTTCTACACATTTTAACAGTATTTTACGCGACGTCTAAACATTTGATTGGCTATAAACTTCACGCCTCGGGATCCATCGAGTCACATGGCAGGGCAAAAACAGAAACTTTTCAATAAGTGACAATGAGTTTAAGCACTTTATACAGCTGTTTTAATTACAGCAGTGTACAGTGTGTCACGCCATATTGTTGCATTGGCTTAAAAATATGGTTTGAATATCTAACACACAAACCTGTAAGATTTGCTAAAAAGGGTAGGGAACGAAAACAACAGGAGAAAGAAGATTTTTATTTATATTTGAACCAAAACAAACGACCAGCTGTTAAGACTTCTTAGTGAAAATGCGTCACTCAAAGTCGAAAACAAGATTTTTCGCGTTAAACTTTGTTCCACAACACCCAGCCGCGCATGTAGTGCTAAGACTCATTTTAACTATGGTTGTTTAAATAATTAAAAAAGCAGACCCACATATAGGCCTTTTACACCTAGTCACATAAAAATTAATTTAATACAAAACTTTTTTACAGGCACTCCCCTATTTCTACATACTCTACTACTTCTCTATGATGGTTCAATAACAAGTTTTTTCTTTAGCTTGTTAAAAAGTATTAAAAACAACAGTACCTTTACGGGCACAATATATAATAGTATTGTTTGCCTAATTAACAATAATACTAAACCACATAATGGCTGTTACTACACATGCTTTATATATAGTAGCCATGACACCTTTTTTATGTTGTTTTTAGTAGAGAGAAAAGGTATTTTAGTTCTATTAAAGGGTGTCCGTAGCTAGAATGCACGCAAACTATATACGTCCTTGATGTGTTAGTTTTGATATTCCTATAGGATTAATTTCATACGTATATTTTTTTATCAAAACCTTTTTATCGCGACTTGATTAAACAGAGTAGCTGCTAACCAATAACAGAATTTGAAAAAATATATTATCCAACGTTTGAATTGTTACTTTAAACCAAGCACTTATTTGAAACTTTTCTGTAGTTTTACTTATATGCACAGGCTTTGCTTGATATTTAATAAAAAGTACACCTTATGAAGTTTATAATGATTTATAATTCAACATTCCAACTGTTAAGTTTATTTACTGCTTTGATAGATACTGCTTGCGCGTCGAATAAATGCTTCAAAGTGTTTTTATAATTAATCAGTGCTTAAACCAATTGTTTTTTGGACAGATAAAGGTGTAAGACCAAAAAATAAGTCCTCCAAGCCGACAAAAAATAAAATCTTCTATGTAAGCGTTAATTCACCACTTTAAGCTTTACAGCGAAGGTATTTATATAAAACCAAATGCTTTTTACACTGGGTTGTAATCCCCAAAATGATAGCTTGGTGTTTACTTGGTTTCAATCGGTGAAAATAGACCTTATATATGTAAAATAAAGTCGCCAAGTTTTTACCACCTGCAGTGAATTAATTTCATGGGTAAAAACCACTTTTTAGCATATATTGTGGCTATTATAGGCACACAATATATAGTTTTTGGAGAGGTTGACCGGTAAGCGCGCAGTTAAATCTGCAGCTCTTGCAAAATAAATAAGCTAACTTCTATATTTTAATGTTAAAACAATGGACTTAAAATCCAGAGAGTGCAGGTTCGACTCCTGCTTGAGGTAATAAATATGACTGAAAATGATGACGTCAGAATACAATCTATAAAAGAACCGCGCATAATTAACTACTACAAACCTTACAAGTCCCAAAAAAACTGCTTTGTGCCGTTGCTAATCGCGGGTTGTTTCACATACCTGTTATTACAAACATCTTTTTATTCATAGATTTTACTTTGAAAACTTTGATACTTTCCAACACCAACAGATGATGGCTTTTGGGTGTTGGTTTGGAAAAACAGCAGTTATGATTGGGTCGGCAGGGCGGTTGTTATGAAATATTTTATATTTTCTGTAATCGAATCCATTCCTATAGATTTTTCATACACAGTCGATGTTAGCTTTATGGGTTTTGACGTAACTTCGGGCCCGTTTTCTCAGTACAGAATTTACTTGAAGGTATTCACCTCATAAATTTTTTTATTGTTTGTTTTTTTACTACTTTTCACGTGGGTTTTGTTTAGCAACTTAAAATCATCAGACTTAAGGAAAAAAGTGGTGACTTACACTTTTTTTTCCTTAACATTGGCTCTCTTTTTGGTGTATTTTAATGCGTATGCCTACGGATCTACAGTATACTTTTTTCAGAACTGGGTGGGTATAAGTATTGCTAATAACTTTGCCAAAATAATCATTTTGATATTCACACTACTACACTTGGCTATACTTCTAAAAAAACCTGCTGTGTCTATTTGAGTTCCTTTGCTTGTGTTATTCAGCACACTTACGATATTTTTAGCTCTTATATTACAGCACCTGTTTCTGATAGCTATTCTTGTATAAATTATAACTTTTACAACTCTTATTTTGCTTTTTTTAAGAAACCCTTAAACAGGTAGAGACAAGTCTCGAACTGCATTTTACTATCTAATTATAAACTGTGTTTTATCAACACCTTTGTTTTTAGGCTTGGTTTGACTGTACACATTAACAACAGATCTTACTTTTTTGGGAGTTTACACCAGCTGCTTATAATTAACTTCGGCTATAAATTTAAACACTTAAATAATAACTACTGTGGGTTGCTTGTGAATTTCTCTAACTTTTTTATTCAAGCTTGCTAGCGCTCCTTTGGCTATATTAGTGGCCGATATTTACGACTCTGCAGACACTATTATAGCCGGTTATATAATGGTTGTTTTAAAAACTGGTATTTTTTTTATTTTTTTATCTTTTTACTCGTTTCTAATGCTACCTTTTAAAACAGACACGACTGCGACTGTTTTTAGTTTTTTTATTTTCTGCAGCTTTGTTTTTAGTCTTCTTGCTATAAGACAAAAGTATATTAAACAAATTTTGGCGTTTACGTCTGTTAATCAAACAAGCTATTTGCTGCTCGGCATGTTGGGCGGAACAAACGATTGCATAAACAACACTATCGTATACATGTTAATTTATGCCGCCACTTTGCTTTTATTTTTTATGTGTTTGGGCATATTTTCACACTACCCGCAATCAAAATGACCTTCCACATTAAAAGATGTTTTTAATGTTAATAGAACTGTTGGTTTTATAATGATGGCTCTGCTTTTATCAATGGCTGGTATACCACCTTTTGCCGGTTTCTACGCAAAATATTTTATACTTCTTTCAGTTTATTTAACACATATGCAGTATTTTAGTTTTTACATCGCAGGCGCTCTTGTAAGCAGCGCCGTGTTGCTTTTGGTTTACTTACAGTTAGTGGTAGACTGCATAACATCAAAAACTTACAAGTTTGATCAACAGCAAAGTCAACTGTCTGTTCCAACAAAATTAACTCCTTCAAGGCAGAACACCAACTATTTCATTTTTTTTGTTTTAAATTTTTTTGGACTTGCTGTTTTGTTGTTTTTTGACTTTGTTTTAATGCTAAACAGCGAAACTTTGGGTGGTTTTGCCGAGGCAATAACAGAGGTTTATTTTTTTCCAAGCACACACTTTTCTCACGACTATGTTCATGAGTATTGATTTTTTAGCGAATTAAACAACTGATTAAATGGAAACGACGTTTCTTACTTGACGCACTGTATATACCCTGATGAGCCTTTGTGGGTTCACAAACCGGTTTACGATCCTGTCATCGAATATCATAAAAATAAGTGACTTTTAAACTGTGAGACACCAGAACAGACATTCTATTACGCATTAAACGATTATTATTTACCAGACAACGATTATTATTTATATAACAAACACGTTTACGAAACGGCAGCAAGTGGTGGTTCTCTTGATGTTGACGCGGAGTTCTTTTGATGGTTTTAATTAAAGGTGCTGCAACTTATCTTGTCAATACTTATAGTATAACGGCTAATACACCCGCCTTGTAATTGGGCAATATTGGTTCAAATCCCGTTAAGTATACGTTTTTGGGGTGTGTGCAAGTCTAGCACAACAGGTCTTGAAAACCTGTACTTTAAAAAAGTTACTAGTTCAATTCTCGTCACCCTAAATGAAAACTCCAAAGAACTCTAAAAAAATTAGTAGCGAAAAGGCTAACAACGAAAACAAAAAATTTAGACTACAACCCGAATTATATGGATACTCCGGATTAAGCGGAAACCCGTATTTATACACAAAAAAAAATTTTCGAGACTATCGTAAAGCAAAGCAAACGAACTTTGTCATAGAGATAAACCCGAGCGACAGTGACGACGAGGGAAAGGCTGCTTTGAAACAACTCAAAAAAAATCTGAGACGTAAAAGGGCAAATTTTATAGAAAGAGCCGAGTTAGGAACTTTTAATACTGACACAAATACAGGCAGCTCGGAGAGCGCCATAGCTGACACAGAATCTTCAGAATCAACTGATCGGACCTCTTTAGAAACAAAATTTGATCCAGAAAACGAGCATAACTTGAACTTTAATGGTGAGAACATCAACCCACATGGTAATTTTTCTTCAAACAAACCAAAAATAGTACACCAAGATACGAACGTTGACAGCGGTACGGGCATTAACTCTGAGCCAAACAATTTTGACACTACCGAACCTACTAGTAAAGATTGCGTGGACACTAAAAAACCTTTGTTGTGTCAGGGCGACAAAACTGATGATGGTGTAAACACATCTGATAACAAAACTACCGCCGTTGAACCTACCAACAGCACATCCAGCTGACAAATAGATTTGAAAAAAGATGTAATAAAACCTAGGGAGACTGAAATTTATTCTGAAGACTATTTAAGAGCTGTTGGTCGACTTGCAGAAACTGAAAAACCTGCTCCGGCGGCTCCGGGGAAAAAAACTTTAATACTTTCAGACGAGGTTAAAAACCTCTGAGAAATATACCGAGACGCCGGTTTAAACAACAAAACGGTAGATCCTAACGAGTCCGAGTTGGATCGGTATAACAGATTTTTAAATTTTTTGGAGACTGCTTCAGAGGATACTGCAAACGATTTTTTAAAAAAATTTGGTGCAAAAGTCTCTAGTAAAAACGTTTCTACTTTAAAAACAAAAAAAACTTCTGGTATTAAAGTTACACCAACTTTAATTAACCCTACAAAAAAGTTTGGTAAAAACTCTTTACCTGTTGACTTAAAAAAAACTTCTAATGCAAAAGTCTTTAGTAAAAACGTTTCAACTTTAAAAACAAAAAAAACTTCTGGTACTAAAGTTACACCAACTTTAATTAACCCTACAAAAAAGTTTGGTAAAAACTCTTTACCTGTTGACTTACCAAAAACTTCTAATGCAAAAGTCTTTGGTAAAAACGTTTCAACTTTAAAAACAAAAAAAACTTCTGGTACTAAAGTTACACCAACTTTAATTAACCCTATAAAAAAGTTTGGTAAAAACTCTTTGCCTGTTGACTTAAAAAAAACTTCTAATGCAAAAGTCTTTAGTAAAAACGTTTCAACTTTAAAAACAAAAAAAACTTCTGTTACTAAAGTTGGAAGTTGTAAGGTTTCAAACAAACTGAGCAAACACTTGGTTAAAAAACAGAAGCAACAGTCCAAAAAAGATAGCAAGGAGGCGCACGCCCATATACTACCCGACAAAAAAAATACACTTCTAAAAAAATTAGACGCTGTTCGCGAATACAAACCTAACAAACATTTTAGTGTCAATAAATCTTGGCTTAACAGACAATTTGAGGGAAACCGTAGGCCTGTTTGAGAAAACAGACCTAGGGGAGATTATAAGACTTGATTAAACAGAAGGTTTGAAGGTAACGATAAACCTAGGTTAGATTATAAGCCTTGATTAAACAGAAGGTTTGAAGGCAACAATAGACCTTGATTTAAACGACCATTTTTTAAACGACGAACTACGCCTGTAATTTACCAAAAAAACAGACGCAAGTGATGACAGTTGTTTACAAAAAAGCCGCGCGCTTTTTTTAACAAAAAAACTGTCGGCTTTACTACCAGGTGAAAGGTGGTCAAATACCCAATTTTTCGAGGGAAGTACAACAGACTTAGAAAAAGAATGAAAATGGTCCAACAGCTGGCCACTGCTTACGCCATAAAAAATCCAAAAAAACAGGGTCTCAGATATTTTAAAGCGCTGGACAACCACTACATGCAAAACGTCAGATCACAGATGATATTTGTTTTGAAACATTTTTTTACAAAAGTTAGAGTCAAAAAGCTTGGTTGATTGTTTAAGCGTTTTTCATACTCCCAGCCAAGTTTCAAATAGAGCATATTTGTTTGTTTTTAGACTTTTTTTTTAACAACAATTATACGCTCCGCTTTTGCTACACACAGCAAAAATTTGGCACATCTAATACGTTACGTTGTTTTTTGCTGCAACAATAACTTAATTAGAAACGTCTTTACGCAGATAAAACTAAACGATTTCGTTCAACCTTTGAGTAGCACCTCTCTTGATAGCTTAAATCTAACCAATGCTGTTAAAAACAAACTCTTCACATTTTTCTTAAAAAAAGCAAGAACTCCACAATTATTTTAGCGCAGTCGATACATACCTTGCTTTCAACTTGTTAAAATACCTACAACAGCTGATTACAAAATTTTTCGCGTAAAAAGCTGAACAAACAGACTAATTTTGTTGTACCCCAGACATTTGGTCAACTACAGCAAACAAATTAAATTATATTTATACACACACCTTTATTCAGCATAGCAAACGACCACTTAATTGATTATCCAACATCGTTAAACACACCCTACACGTCGAGTTTTGGTTCTTTAGCAGTATTGTGCCTTTGTATTCAAATAGTCACTTGAATTTTGTTAGCTATGCACTACACCCCTCACACTTCAATGGCGTTTCAAAGTTTATAACACATTATGCGATATGTTAACCACGGCTGATTAATTAAGCATACACACGCAAACGGGGCTAGCTTTTTTTTTATTGTAGTGTACTTTCATCTTTTTATAAACTAAAGCGGTGACAGCTACCCGGGCATTTTTATTTCCTTAATATGAGCAACGATTTTTATTGTTATGATGGCAGCGGCTTTCACAGTTTACATGCTTCCGTTAGGCCAAATGAGCTTTTTATGAGCTACAGTTATAACAAACTTGTTTGCAGCAATTCCGTACGTTGGTTAAACGTTTGCGTAATGGCTTTGAGGTGGTTTTGGTGTTGGTAACCCTACACTAAATATATTTTTTAGTTTACACTACCTACTACCTTTCATTATAGTGGCTCTAATATTTATACACCTTTCGTCAATCCACACATCAGTAAGCTAGCCATAGTAGTATGTATATGAAGTCGACTTTTATCCTTATTTCTATTTAAAATATATTTTTGCTTTTTTGTTTTTAACACTGCTTTTTGTTATTGTTGTGTTTTTTGCGCCTAATTTTTTGGGGCACCCGGATAACTACATACCAGCAAACACGCTTATAACACCTGAGCATTTGGTCCCTTAATGATATTTTTTACCTTTTTACGCCACACTAATAGGAATACCTGACAAATTTGGTGGTTTGGTAATGATGCTTGTAGGTGTTGTTATGTTTTTTTATTTGGACAATTATTAGTGTTACGTAGATGTTTTTTTGTTCATACTGGTGGGTTGATTGGGTGCACAACCTATAGAATATCCTTACACTTAAGTGAGCCAAGTAACAACAATCATACCAATTATAGATTATTTTTTTGTGTATTAAGTGTAGTAGATTTAAGACATTTCTTAGTTATAAACACACCTTACCTCAATTGTTACTAAAGAGCTTGACGATGACATGGCTTTGAAAATGAACATGAACAATGTGCTTCCTTTTTCTCCAGATCACTCCCGCGGGGATTGCGAATACTACAAAAAAAGCATTTTCTTAACAGAAACACTTCTTCCTAAAGAGGGTGATAACAGCGTGAAATACAGCTCTGGCAGGGCGGCTTATCTGGCTTTCTGCAACAGCCTAAAAGAAGCTTTTGATTTAGATAGAGACGAGTTTAATTTAAACAACGCAAAACAAAGGGTTACGCGAAATACTGGTGACTTCAGAATAGACAGAAAGTTGACTAACGATCGAGCCTAACAATTAACAACGAATTTTATGCATTTACTACAAATGCTTAATACAAACAAAGCAAAAAAAACGTTTAGGTTTTAACACCACCCATTCCATTTAGTTAACCCATCTCCTTGACCTATTATTGTTGCGTTTTCATTATTACCCTTATTAATCCAGGTTGTTTTTTGACTTCACGGGTTAACCCACTACTATATTTTGCTTTAAACACAGATCGCAGCTTTATGCTTTGTTTTTGGAATAACAAGCTGATGATACGACATTGTAATCTAAGGTACTTTTTAAGGACACCACACCAGACGAGTCCAAAGAGGCTTGAGGATTGGGATGGTGCTTTTTATTATAAGTTAAGTAATGTTTTTTTTCAGCTTTTTTTGAGCTTTTTTTTATTCGGCAGTAAACCCTTCGGTGGCAATTGGTTGCGTATGACCGCCGTTAGTTATAAAAACACTAAATCCTTGGGGTTTGCCTTTTTTAAACACTATAATACTCCTTTCTTCATGTGTAACCGTAACTTGGGCTCACAGATCTATCGCACATAGAATCTTCCCAGCAAAAAAAACATTCTTCTCAAAGTTTGTTGTTGATATAAAATCAAAAATTTTAAACAAAAAAGTTATACATGCGTACTACTACAGGACTAGCGCTCTAACCGCACTGCTTATGACAACAGCGTATTGAATACTTTTTACGTTACTTCAACGATATTAATACATACACGCCTCGTTCACAATAGCGGATGGAATTTACGGAAGTACGTTCTATGTTACAACCGGGTTCCACGGCCTTCATGTTATAATAGGAACAACGTTTCTTATTGTTTGTTTTTTTCGTCATCTTTACTATCATTTCGCGGTTGATCACCACGTAGTTTTATAAGCAGCCATATGGTATTGACACTTTGTTTATGTAGTCTGACTGTTTCTTTTTGCGAGTATTTACTGATGGGGTAGCTAGAGCACGCACCAAAACTAACACGTTGTTATGTTCCAACTAGGAAATACATAATCTTTTCCAATTTTATACATAGCTATAATTATTATATTAATTGTAGTGTCAAGATTTAATATAATTATTATGTTGCTGGCGTTATATTTGATTATTTTTAGCGTCTCACTTCTGTTCATTTATATAAGCTTTTATAATTATGACCCGTCCGGTCAAGTGTACGCTTTTCTTTTACTGCCTTTGGCAGCCACCGAAACAGCGCTATGTTTATCACTTTTAGTTGTAATTTACAAATACTATCACAAAACTACTTTTATAGGTGGCTTGTAGCGAAAAAATAATGTTAAACAAACAGACTTTAAACTGACTCACATTCTTAAACTTTTTAAATCACAGCTATTGTTTAAAAAAAACTTTTATAACTGTCTGCGTTAAAAAAAATTTAAAACCGTTGATTGTAGTTCTATACTTAAAAGGTTACATAAACAACTTTGTGTTTAAATCTGTTACTTGTTGGCAACTCATCGCATTTATTTGTTGATTTAACTCTAAAGTATTTGCGGGGTACCCCTTCTTTACAACAACTAAAAATTTACTCAAAACCAAGTTTAAACGTTTCGGTTAACCTACCAAAGTTAAAAAAACTACTTAACAAAAGCGTATCTAACAACACTTTATTCATAATAAACACTTCAAAAGTTATTCTTACTGGAACCTCGGCGGTTCGTTTAGGAGTTGCTTGATCTCTACTAGCAAAAATAAACTAATGTCAACAATAACACAGAAGTTAAAAAACAAAATACCACCCAGATTTAAAAAGTACAAGCGACAAGCTTTAGGTAAATGCCCACAAAAAGCGGTAAAGTGTTAAAAAGTTTTAACAAAAACACCAAAAAAACCTTGCTCTGCTATACTAGCTATAACATACTTTACTTTACGAAACGGAAACTACGTTTTGTGTAAAATTCCAGTTTAGACACACAAAACACACAACAAGCTGGCTCAGTTTTCACAATTACTGTTAAAGTTAGCTATAGTGCTGTATTTGCCTGCTACAAACTATAAACTGGAGTTTACTAAAAAGTCAAAATGCTCGAGTTTAAGACCTTTAGATTTTCTTGTAAACGCTCTTAGTAAATTCGTAGCGGCAAATTTAGGTAGAACTAAACATTTACTTAAAACACGCGGTATACGACAGCCTGAGCCAAACGTTATGCTACTACAAAATATCAATGCTAACAAATAACGATTTTGACAACAAATTACTAACACATACAAACAACTCTGACAATGAAGTAACAGACGCTGAAAAAACGCAGACTAAAAACGATTCTTTATTTAAACAAACTAAATCTGAACCTGACGTTAATGCTAACAGTGCTGTAGCTGAGCCTGATTCTGATTCTGATCTTGACGATCAATCTGACGGTCAATTAACAGACTCAGACAACGAGTCTACTTAAATATACGACTTTTTAATACCGATTTAATTAAAAGCCCCTGGTATTGTTTAACGACAGTCTGTAAACGAGTCTATTTAAACCGGTATTATGTGTATTTACTCAATGATTCCTATAGTGCGTGTTCAAATATAACTAATTATTGTAGACATACAAACAGTTAAAACTAGCATAGCTATCGATACAATAATAAATCAAAAATATATAAACGGCTCTGTGACAACATCGGGCGACACGTTAAGTTAGTACTTGTTTTGCGTATACTTCGGCATTGGTGTAAAACAAAGCTCAATGAACATTTTGATCGACAAGCTTTTTGAGTTTGGAGCCATGTACTACACTTCAGTTGTTTTTACGAGCTCCGCCTATGCTGCTACACTTCAATTTTTTGCTCCTTATTCTTGGTTTACTATTGGATAGTGGTTTAGAGACAACGTAATGCACTCCCTTATTATATACGATTACTTAAGCAAACAAGCTGTTGCTTATATACAAATGTCGTTACTGTTAATACGACCGCCGTGAATATAAGCGTTTCCATTAGATGTGTTTTATCTACACTCAAGACTTTTATAACTAGCTGCAAAGCTTAGCATAGAGTATGGCGGTTGCAGTTTAACTGCACTTCCAATAATATAAACCAAGTCTTGATACGTATCGGCCTACATACCAACAAACGTTATTAGTATTACATACTGCCAAATTTTTTTATAAACATAGCTGTTTTATAGAGTTGTTAGACCGGCAATAAACGTAGTTTTGAGTGTTAGCATAATTGGCTCTGCTGCTCAAGCACCTCTTATGAAAAAAGTCTCTGGTGCTTTAAAACTGATGTTAGCTCAATTTATATAAGTGTAATCGTTTGCAAGTTTTGGTTCAGACGTTTTGGACGAAACTACAAAACACATTTTAAACAGGTGTGTAAGAATTGTGTAGCTGATGAAGCAGCCTGCGTACAGTCCAATAGACATTGGTGCTCAAATTTTAATCATTTTTGGAATTACAAACGGCTTGTTTGACGATCTTTCAATACCGAGCCTGCGTGTTTTAAAACGCTTGATAAACAGCGTTTGATAGCTAGGCGGTGAAACAGCTTGTTTAAACACCTACACTTTGTACACCATCATTTTTGACAAAGAAAATTTATACACTTTCAACATGTTTAAACAATAAGCAGATTATTTTTTAAACTCATTAAAACTATTGGTTGTTAATGCTGCTTAACTTTTTTAAAATGCGGAATATATCAAAATTTATTGTAAAAATAACTGCGGTATTGATCGGGTTGTTTATTGTATTGTACATATTGTGACTTTTATATAAACACGGCTTCACAGCGGATAAAGACACGATTATGCACTTGTGAATAAGCCGACGACGTTAGCGGTTGCTAAGTCGGTGTGGCTTAAATTGTTAACACAGCTTTTTAGGATTTTGTAGTATGTACTTATTAATTTTATGACGCTTATACATGTTATGTAACCGGCGCTTTAACTGCATACTTATTTTATTAATTGTATAGACTCACTTTGGTTTGGTAGTATACTAACTTAAATAAACACTATTAATCGCATTATAAGTTTAATATTACTTATTAAATCTTAGTATACCCCCATTCATTCTGTATTCTATATACGAATAAAACCTTGTTCGCGGCATTAATCGTTATTAATGAAATAAAGCAAAAATTTTATAATTTCTTGATTCAAAAAAAAGTTTTCAAAAAAAATGTCAAAACTCAGTTTTATTAGGGCCGCTATGCTCTGCTTTTTTTACTAGAAATTTCGACACTTTGTAAAACACGAAAGTCTGTTTTAACGGGTGTTTTGGTCGGTCTAAACGACACTCAAGTATCGCTTCAACGTACTTTAAACATAACCGTCGACCAAACTAAACTCACTGCTTGTTTTGAGAGGATTTCTAAAAAGGGTTCGATAAATAATCATAAAATTTTAACTTCTGGTTGGGCAACCCCAACCAAAACAATTTTAATTATTAAGAGGAAAAAGAGAATTGCGCTTTAACGGACTTTTTTAAACATAACCGTCGACCAAACTAAACTCACTACTTGTTTTGAGAGGATTTCTAAAAGGGTTTCGATAAAGAATCATAAATTTTTAACTTCTGGTTTGGGGAGGCCCAACCAAAACAATTTTAATTATTAAGAGGAAAAAGAGAATTGCGCTTTAACGGACTTTTTTAAACACAACCGTCGACCAAACTAAATTCACTACTTGTTTTGATAGGATTTCTAGCAGGGGGTTTCGATAAATAATCATAAATTTTTAACTTCTGGTTGGGGTGACCCAACCAAAACAATTTTAATTATTAAGAGGAAAAAGAGAATTACGCTTTAACGGACTTTTTTAAACATAACCGTCGACCAAACTAAACTCACTACTTGTTTTGATAGGATTTCTAAAAAGGGGTTCGATAAATAATCATAAAATTTTAAATAAACCTAACCTGCCTCGCAACAAAAGCACTTTATCAAGTCGTTTATGACATCTAGGGCTTGCTTAACAAACAACACCAACCCTGAGGGTACAAATTCTACAAAAGTTTCGATTCCATCAAACACTTGAGAGCCTGATCTCGAGGATTACATGGATTAAGTATGCGTTGCCGTATCTTTTACGGACGGTATCGTACGCCTAATATGACTATAGTCTCTTTTTATGTGATAACTAGTTCATTTTTCAGAAGTTGACGCAGCAACCTTGAATTTATAGCTTCTTATATCTGGCTTCGCTGTGCTGGTATCTTAAGATTAAGTCTCACAGGCCGATGTGGCTAGAATAAGCTTTAAGTAGGTTTTAATGCAAGTATGAATATCTACTCTTGGCTGCGTAATGTACCCTGTTGGGCAAATATACACGCAGTTTTAAATAATGACAACAAATACCAAGTTGACAACATATGATATGATTTACAAATTTATTTCACGCTGACTCTTTTCTACCAATCACAAATACATTGTTACTCTTTACTTAATTTTTGGTTTTATTGCCTGTGTGATGGTAACAACACTCTCATTACTAATTCGTTTCTAGCTGTCTGAGCCAGGAAATCAGTTTTTTTTGGGAAACCATCAACTATACAACGTTGTGGTAACTGCCCATGCTCTAATCATTATTTTCTTTTTCTTAATGCCAGTACTTATTGTTGGTTACGGTAACTGGTTTGTTCCAATAATGCTGGGAACACCATATATGGCTTTTCCTCGGATGAATAACTTATCGTTTTTATTACTTCCTCCTTCTTTATTCCTGCTTTTGGTTTCTAGTTTTGTTGGGCAGTTAGTTGGTACTGTATTAACACTGTATCCGCCACTAAGTCACATTGTAGCGCACCCAGGCCCGAGTGTTGATTTTGGGATTTTTAGTCTTCACGTGGCGTGGGCTGCGTCTATATTATGAGCAATTAATTTTATAACTACTGTAATAAATATGCGATCTCCGGGTCACCATATGCACAGAATACCTCTTTTTGTTTGGTCTGTGTTTATTACAGCTGTACTTTTATTGTTGAGCTTACCCGTTTTGGCTTGTTGAATAACTATGCTTTTAACAGATAGAAATTTCAACACGTCGTTTTTTTTGGCTTCTGGGGTTGGAGATCCTGTTTTGTTTCAACACCTTTTTTTATTCTTTGGACACCCTTAGGTTTATATTTTAATTCTACCATGGTTTGTAATAATTAGTCATGTTGTTCAATAATACAGTCAAAAACGTGTTTTTGGTTATTTAGGAATGGTTTACGCCATGGTTTCTATAGTATTTTTATGGTTTATTGTCTGGGCTCACCATATTTATACGGTGTGTATGGACGTTGATACCAGAGCTTATTTTACAACGGCAACCATGATTATAGCTGTTCCTACCGTAATTAAAGTTTTTATTTGATTGGCCACCATGTGGGGTGGTGACATTGTACTTAGAACACCCATGTTATTTGCGATTTGCTTTATTGTTTTATTCACAATCGTATGTTTAACGTGTGTTGTCTTAGCTAACGCTGGGATATATATAGCGTTTCATTATACATACTATGTGGTAGCTCACTTTCATTATTTTTTATCCATGTTAGCAGTTTTCGCTATATTTGCCGGGTTTTATCATTGATTTAATATTATTTCGGGTGGTCTTACGTACAACTAAGTTCTTGCACAAGTACATTTTTGATTAACTTTCATATGGTTAAACATAACTTTTTTCCCTATGCACTTTTTGTGGTTGGCTGGCATGCCTAGACGGATTTCAGATTACCCTGACGCTTTTGCTGGATGAAACTATGTTTCATCCGTTTGTTCTTTCATTTCTGGTGTAGCTGTTGTGGTTTTCGTAATTGTAATAATAGAGGGTTTAGTTCAAAAAAACGCGAAACGAGTTCGAATTGGTCGAAAACCCCCTTTATTATACTGCATAGCTGCCTCGAGAATTACACATTTAAATATTTTACTTGATGCACCTTACAACTGACAGTGCACTTTTCAAGACCCTGGGACGAGAGTTATGTAGGGTATTTTGAATTTTCACTATTATTTGATGTATTATTTAATATTTATTAGCATTTTTGTAACGTATATGCTGGTAAGGATAATTGTTATTTTTAGAGTTGGAAGCTCATATAGCCAATTCAAACAAGCTAATTCAGCTTATTACCGAACACTGACACACCACACCGCTTTATAAATAATTTTAACAGTTATACCAGCAGCTATGTTATTAGCAATTTTATCACCTAGTATGGCTCTTTTGTACTCGATATAATAGTGCCAAGTTCCATAAATTACTGTAAAGGTTATTGGTCATCAGTGATATTGATCCTACTAATCGATGTATTTTTTTGAAAAGGGTATTTCTGGCTCGGGTTCCATGACTAAATTTTACATGAATTTTGACTCCTACATGGTTCAAACAGATTATCTTCAACTAGGCCAGTTTAGATTGCTTTAATCTAGACCTTTGCTTGTTTTACCTGTTAATACAGTAATTATAATACTTGTGTCATCAACTTACGTACTTCACAGCTGAGCTATTCCATCTTTTGTTGTAAAAATTGATGCTTGCCCTGGTAGACTAAATCAAATTTTTTTAACAATATTACGGTAATGAACATACTATTGTCAGTGCAGTTAGTTATTTGTAATTAACCACGCCTTCATTCCTGTCACTATAAAAGCATCTAAAGTTTCAGACTTTTCTAATGCCTTTATGTATAATTATAGTTTCACACTAAACGATTGCTTGGGTTTACCTAATAAGGTTGAGGCCACGAAAACAACATACATGTAGAAGGCTTTTCTATGCTTTGCAGAAAAAAACCACATTTTTGAATTAAACGATTGCTTGTAGTGAGTGCGGTTGGGCTGGAGGTGATTAGCCGGTCGTTTCCTGCGCCGTACATTCAATTGAGAGGTAATAATAGCCAAGCTATTTAAGTCAATAGACTTTAAATCTATCATGCGCATATGCAAATTCTGCTTCTTCTAGGTTAAAAACGATACGGTTTGATGTAACTGGTGTTATTGGTTTTTTCCATTAATATACAACACGATTGGAAATTAACTTTGGTATACTAACTTTGGTATTTTAATGTTAAAATTTTGGTCTTAGAATCCAAAGATTAAAGTTCGATTCTTTCCCAAAGTATACTAAATGCCACAAAGTTATATATCCGTTTATTTTTTGCTTGTGCTGTCATTAATCCTTTATGCGATTACTCTGTACGTGTTTTTCTATTTTTACTTTCCAGAAAGCACGCTCAAATTAAAAGCTGGTTTTTTTGCTCACGGTGCGCGGCTTATATCAACTTGTGCATTATCAGCGTATCTCAATTGTATATAGCACTGTACTTTTAATTCAGTGGCTACTAGTTCGAGTCTCGTCGCTGATAATGTATGGTATGCGAATATTACTCTGGGTATACTGCTCACAATTGGTTTAGTCTTATAATTTGGCTAATATGTTGCGTTTCAAACGCAAAAATGGCAGTTCAACTCTGCTTTAAACCTGTGCTTTCTACAATTCTGGTAAGTCTACTAACTATAATACCTATGCTAATTTGCATTGCTTTTTTCACTTTGGCCGAACTAAAAGTTATCGCAGCGATTCAAAGGATACGTGTTCCAAATGTTATTGGTTTTTGATGCTTGTTACAGCCGTTTGCTTACGCCTTAAAACTAATTTTGAAATAAATAATTGTGCCTTCATAAGCAAACAGGTTTTTATTTTTAATATCACCTGTAGTTACATTTGTTTTAAGCCTTTCAAACTGGGCTTTAATACCTTTTAGTTATGTCGACGTAATATCAAATGTTAGGTACAGCTTGCTGTGAATTTTCGCACTTTCATCCTTCGGAGTTTACGGGATTATAGTTGCCGGGTGATCGAGTCAATCGAGGTATCCTTTTTTGGGTGCCTTAAGATCGGCTTCACAAATGATATCCTACGAAGTGTCACTTGGTATGATTTTTGTGGCCGTTACACTTTGCAGCAACTCTTTGAACTTTATCGAGATTGTGGCCATGCAGCATTATACAATTTGATTTTGCTTTCCATTGCTTCCTTTAACTGCAATTTTTTTTATAACAATATTAGCATAAACAAACATAGCACCTTTCTATCTGCCGTAAGCAGAGGCTGAAATTGTTGCCTGATATAACTTGTAATACTCCTCTATTGTTTTCGCACTCTTTTTTTTATGGTAGTATAACAGCATTATAGTTATGTCTGCGGTCATGTCTATACTTTTTTTTGGTGGTTGAACTGTAGCCTCTTATACTTCAAGTGTTTTTTTTAGCGTTAAAATTGTCACCATTTGTTTTTTATTTATTCTTGTTATAGCGGCTTTTCCTATATATAGATACGACCAGCTAATGGACATTGGCTGAAAAATTTTTTTTCCTTTCACACTTTGCTACTTGATATTTTTAAGCAGCTGATTTTTTTTCTTGTAGAATGACAAATATACTATTATTTTTTCCTTTAACCGCAATCATTATGAACTTGTTACTAAAAATTTCAGATACAACGTTACTGATTATAAACCTAGTCATTAGCATTACTGCCTTTATATACTCGCTTTTTTTTATATGGGGCTTTCAGATTAAAAACACTGTAGTTGTGGGTGGGGCTATTTTTAACCCGCTGGGCTTAGTAGGTCCCTTTTCCGTAACAACACCTATTTTTTTTGGTGTTTATGGAATTTCTATTGTGTTTGTTATACTAACAACAGTACTTTTTCCTCTTTGTTTCCTGGCTTCGTGAAACATTTTAAAGGATTTAAAATACCTTCTAACATGCTTACAAGTTTTGTAGCTTTTAGTTTTAATGGTATTTTTAACAAGAGACATCTTTTTATTTTATGTATTTTTTTAGGCGATTCTTATCCCAATGTTCTTTATCATAATTTATTGGGTACCTAACCAACGTAAAGTAAAAGCGGGCTTTTACTTCTTCCTATATACTTTCGTTGGATCTATTTTTTTACTTTTCGCTATATTTTTAATATACACAGAAACCGGCTCTACAAACTATGCCGTTATTCTAAAACATAAGTTTTCAGAAGAAACCCAACAGTGATTGGCAATACTTTTGTTTTTATCCTTCGCAGTGAAAATTCCTATTTTTCCATTTCACTTATTACTGCCTTAAGCGCACTTTTAGGCACCAACTGTTTGGTCAGTTATACTAGCAGCACTTTTGTTAAAGCTTTGAGGCTACGGTTTTATTAGATTTATTTTGACAATGTGTCATCAAGGCATTGTTTTTTGAAAACCTTTAATTTATGTTATGTGTACAATTAGCATTGTGTATGCGTCTTTTATGGCTCTTAGACAAGTTGACCTAAAACGAATAGTGGCTTACTCATCCATAGCCCATATGAACACGGCCGTCTTGGGATTGTTTTCTGGAAATATTTATGGCGTAATGTGTGGTATCGTTATGATGCTTGCTCATTGAATAACCTCCTCAGCTTTATTTTTTTTGATTGTTATTCTGTATGATCGTTATCACTCGCGTCTATTAAAATATTACAGCGGTCTGGTGGTGGTAATGCCAATGTTTGTTATACTGTTTTTCTTTTTTAGTGCAGCCAATTTTTCATTACCTGGAACTTTCAATTTTGTTTGGTAGGTGCTAATTTTATTTGGTATTGGAACAGCTCAAAACTGAACTATCTTAGTTATAGTTGCTTTTAGCGCGTTTATTACACTGGCATATACTTTATTAACCTTTAACAAAATTAGTTTTGGAACGTTAAAAATAAATTGTATAAATACATTTTATTATTTGACCCGTAGATAATTTGCAATTCTAATTACACTCCTTATAATAGTTATAGTTTGTGGCTTGTCACCTAACTACATTTTCAGCTCCCTAGAACCTGCTGTTTTAGAACTTTGCATAAGGTTTCAAGAGTCTGGAAAAACACTGTTCGACGAGCCTATTATTGTAAAAAAACCTCTGTTGTATAATCTTTTACACGAGGTTTACTGTAACGGCTCAATAGAACAAATGAATTTTTTAAACATGATTTACAAAGGTCTTTTAATAGGTGCGCCGGGTAGCACATGGGACAATTTTATGAGAGCGGCCACGGTACACCACCATTTGTTGTGTGATGAATCCTCGGTTGGAACGTGACACATGTCGCTGGCAACAACTAACAGAAACTTCTACGCGTGTGCACTAGTTGAACGCCTTTACGCAAATCTTATTGTTAACTGTTTAATATCCCCAGCGTTTGTAGCTAGAGGTTTTTGAATGCTAGCTCCAGGTATGTTCGACACTAGTTTAATAGACCCGAAAATAGCTTTGGCCTGACTACGTTTTCGAATTTTTTACGAAACTATTGCGAGTTTGGACCCTACTTTATACTCAGAAACACATCTTTTGTCTACACAAATACTTCTTGAGCTTAGTTTTGAAATGTTGGAGGATTTCGCGTATTCGGGGGCATTTAACGACTTTTTAGAAGTGGGTGGTGATTATTATCGCACTGCAGATCACCAGCAACATAACAATTTTTATTTTATTTTCGAAAAACCTTTAAGGTTACCTGAGGATGGAAGCTTGTCTATTTTCAGCGATTATACCTTGTAATTTAACGGGAACATTTGGTACTTAAAATCCCAAAACGTTGGTTCAACTCCAACCTAGGTCAAATATACACACCGTTAAGCGGTTTGTGGAGCCTTTATGCTTGTTTAACGCCTGTAGTGTAACCGGTAACACAATAAACTCAAAATTTATACTTGTTGGTTCGAGTCCAATCTGGCGTAGCTTTATTTTTACGTTTTTTAACTCCCCACTTGAACAGTTCATTATCACGCCTGGCGTCTGCTCTAATGAACTCGCCAACTGGTTGGGGTTCCCTGTGGTGGCAACAACTTTTGGGGTGCAAATAACAACCATAACCCTAATTATGGTGTATATTATCTGAGCTACATCAACTACAAATAAAATGACATTTTTTTCAGATTTCATAAAAATATTTTTGACATACGTCGCGTTTAGCAAACAGCTTCTAGTGGGTCAGATAAAAACCACGGCATTTGCGCCAGTAGTAAGCTTTATGCTTATGCAGATTCTGTTCAGCAACCTGGTATGTATGATACCTTACGCCGCTACAATAACGAGTCAGATTGCGCTCACCTTGTTTTTTTCTGTAGGATCATTTACATTAATAAATATAATGTATTTAGTTAAAGAAAAACTAAACTCAATACAACTGTTTTTGCCGGCGGGGACACCGCTTTTTATAACACCATTTTTAATACAAATTTAACTTATTTCTTATTTTAGCCGAGTTATTAGCTTAATTGTTCGATTGTTTGCTAATATGACATCTTGTCACACACTAATAAAAATATTGAGTGGTTTTGGTGTCGCTTTGTTGTCATTTGGGAGCTTTTTAAGCTTTCTTTCATTTTTTTTAATAGCCGTGATTTTTTTTGTTACGGGGCTTTAATTAATGATAGCGTGCTTACAAACATATGTGTTTGTTATTCTATTTTTAATATACACGCAATACCTTGAGTCACCTGCACACTAAATTAAAAAGAGTGCTTGTATTTTAGCGTTAAAACAATAGCCCTTCAAGCTATAGTTATTAGTTCGACTCTCATCCGGCATACATATATACCTTTGGGTGCAGAGTAATTTAACGTTAACATAGCGGGCTCATAACCCGCAATAGTTTGTTCGACTCAAACCTCTGCAAAATAATTAATATTTTAATGTTAAAACTTTAGTCTTCAAAATTACTGTTGTTGGTTCAAGTCCAACTTCATTCGTTGTTACTGCGGTAGCGCTAACTTTTAGACCGCCTTTAGTAACAATTAGTTTAACATCAAAATAGTGCTTTTGCATAGCACTGACATCATTGCGACTCTGATATTGTTCATAATACATATTTTAATAAATTAAAACGTCTGGCTTTGAACTCGAAGATAGAAATGCAACTTTTCTTGTCTTAAAAACTAATAAATATTCTACTACAAGGCACTAAAAATACTTTGTTAAAAAAAAGGAGCTTGATCCTAGCTCAAAGTGAACGCTGGTAGTAGACATGACACATGCGGAGTTAAACGATTTTTATCTTGGCGAACGGGTTAGTAATATGCTGGAATTTACCTAAGGGACTGAACCAAGCTGCGGGAGACTGCGGTGAAATGTCAGCAAAATATTAATCGCCTTTAGATAAGCTGGTATAAGATTAGCTAGTAAACAGAATAAACCTAGCAATGGGTTTTTAACACTGTTTAGGCAACAATCTTTAGTTTATATGGGAGTTTGGTCAACCACATTAGAACTGAGATACGGTCTAAATTCTTGCGAGAATCAGCATTGCGGAATATTGGGCAATGTACGAAAGTATGACCCGATCATACTACATTAGGTATGAATAGCTTTGATTGTAAACCTCTTTCTACAATTAACATAATTAGGTTATTGAAAAATAAGCACTTGTTAAAACGTTTGCCAGCAGCCGCGTTAATAAACGTATTGCAAGCTTTACTTTTCATTACTGGTCTTAAATGATACTTAGTTGGCTTTTTAAGTTAAATAGTAAATGCCAACTAGGAAATACTTTGGTACATATTTAATACTGAGAAGCTATATAAAAGAGATAAGGTTAGTAATATTCATAATATCTTAGTCAAAAGCATCCAATGTATGAATAGTACCAATGGCAAAAGCAGCTTTCTTAACTTTTCTGACAACGAGGTATGTAGGCTATTGGGATCAAACTCGAGTAGTTAACGAGTTAGTCCTAGCAGTCAACGATGTATATTAATGTAAGTTCAATTTCGGAAACAATTGGATCGTTAATTAAAAGACGCAAATATACCGCCTTTAGAGTAGTTACGAAAGTACGAAACTTTAAGAATCTTAGCGAGGTTTTTACGAGCGTTGGAGGATGTTAGTTAATCTGAAGACACGCGCTTAATCTTATCAAATTTAGGTTTAAAACGTTAGCTTTTAGAAATAAAAACTAAAAATGATTAAACACAAGTGCTTCATGGCTGTCGTAAGTTCGTTTTGATAATAACGAGGGTTAAATCCTACCGACGAACGCAACCCTCCTGTTTACGGTTACGTTGTAAAAATTTTTTTTTACGACTAATAAACGACGGTTACTGGAAAGTAAAGGAAGGTGAGGATAATGTAAAGTCAGTATGGCCTGTGTAGTTTTAGCTCTAGACGTCCTACAATGAAAACTACAAATTGATGCTAAAATTGATGTTTGAGCAAACCTATAAAAGTTTTCTAAGTTTGGATTAGTTTCTGCAACTCGAAACTATGAAAGATGAATCGCAAGTAATCGTATATTAGCACAATACTGTGAAATTTGTCCTGAAATCTGCTACACACCTCCCTTCACGTTCTGAGAATACGGTCAGTTGTATACTACTACGAAAATACTCTGGAACTGCTGGTTTATTGATCGAACAGTATTTATGGGCTGTGTAATTAGTACGAATTCTAAACAAGGTAGTGGTAGTGGAAACTGCCGCTGGAAAGTTTAAAAATAATGTTTAATACTTCTAATTAAATGTTTGCTATTCTCGTTACTATGGCTATCGCTTTTGTATTGTCATGTTTTTTAATTGTTCTATCTTATTTACTCGCAGTTCAAAAACCAAATGCTTAGAAACTGTCTGCCTATTAGTTTGTATTTCAGCGCTTTATGTCAGTATCGCTGCCGTTTGATGTACATTTTTATCGTGTTTGCATACTTTTTTTAATATTTGATGTATAAATTGCTTTTTTATTTCCGTGGGCTGTGTGTTTTAACAGCGTTGGTGTTGTGGGCCAACTCAACATCTTATTCTTTTTAACGATTCTTCTTATTGGTTTCATTTTTTAATGAAAGATGAAAGCTTTAAATTGAGTTTAATATACGAACCTTTGGCTGACAGCTGTTTTGGTTAACAAGCACGGACTACTTTTAAAAGACAATAAGAGCAACCTCGTTGATTTAACCATAGTTAAAAAAAAGTTAAGAAATTACCAAGCAAGATTCAAGATTTATAAGTTTATTTTACTAATAGAAAACATAGAGCAAGCTACATCTGGGAACTTAAACATCTAAGTACCAAAAATCATTAAACTAAAAAGTGGGTTATGAAAGTAACGGTTAGTTAAATCAAACTTATACTTTGATAAGTTCTGGCGTTAAACACAATATGACAAAGTTAAATATAAGGTTAAATACCAGTTAGTTCTAATATCCTCGTAGGAAAATTAAGGCGATTTGCAAGGACTCGCTGGAAGATAGACACCCGCAATCTGTTATTTTGAAATCAAACAATAGCGCACTAGTACTGTGAAGTAAATTGTTAAAGACACACCAAAACTATTGCTGAAAAAGACTGTAAAATTATTAGCTTTCAACCAGTTTTAAAAAAACATATTTTAAACGTACCTTTTTTATAATGGGTTGGCAAGTTGGTTTTAATACTAAAACTAAAAACAAATGTAAATTACAAAAACAAAAAAATACTAAAATTAAACCCTAAATCAAGTTATCTAATTATGAACAGAACACATCCTATTAAAAATGGAAATGTTTGAACTGTAATCTGTAGAAACATATTCGTAATATTTATAATTATTAGTGAAAGGCTAATCGAACTTGACTATAGCTGGTTTTCTACGAAATCCATTTTAGTGGGGTGGCTTGATATAATTAAAAGGTAGAGATGATGTACGAATTGGTTGGGGGCGCAAGGCTTTACTCTTCTTCACAAAACTCCGAATTTTTAATATCATTTGTTTAAGCCAAGCATACGTGTGGTGATAAGGTCTTAGTTCAAAAGGGCAACAGCCTAGAATTTATATTTAAATTTTACATAATTTTAAGTTGGTGAAAAACACTTGGATTTCTATATTTTACACAGCTATGCCTAAAAGTAGTCACGCTAGAGTAGTATCTCTTAAGATTAGGTGGAACGTGAGGTTTAAATTTTCTATATGTTAAAAGATTAAAAATTTTTTGATTTAAAGTTAATTGGGTATTAGAATGTTTTCTATGTTGTTAGAACTTGATTATTAAATCCGGTGCAAACAAGAAAAATAAATATGCTAATATAAGTAACGCCAATAGTTTTGCTGAAAATACACTCCTTTGAAAATCTTAGGCTTTCCAAATTCAGAAGTACTTTTTGGATAAAAACGGTTTCCACGGTTTGTGCCAACATCACAAATTTTTGAATAGATAAATTTTAATATAATTACTGATTAATTAAAAACCATAGTTCACAGCTTAGAAATAAAACATACTAAGTTGCAATTCTGTTTTTTCAAGAAAAAAAATTAAACCTTACTTAAACCGCCACAGGTAGATTAGTTGAATAAAATTAAAACTTATAAGTTAAGAATAGTAAAGGAACTCTTCAAAATAGCTCTATACGTTAGCAATAAGGAGTGAAAGGCAATTTATAAACAGTTTTAATTTCATAATTGAAGAGAGAGCATCGACTGTTTACTAAAAACACAAAACTTTGCAAACTAAAAAAAGGTGATATAAGTTTTGACACCTGCTTATAGATGTGTAGTAAAACGGAGACATTTCTGTTTTGAAGATAACCCACGTCTATCATCGGCTGTAACCTTGACGTTCCTAAGGTAGCATAATATCTTTTCGAGTAAGTTGTTACTCGTTGAATGGTGTAACTATCTGCTCGGCTGTCTCTATTGTTTGCTTATTGAACTTGAATTTGTTGTGAAGATGCAATATGATTACAGCAATACGGAAAGACCCCGTACACCTTCACTATAACTTTTCATTGTTTTTTAACTATTTTTAAAGTAGAAGATCTAGCATTAGTTTTGACCCAAGTAGTGGACTTACACCTGTGAAATATTAAATAAACCCATAGTTTCAAACTTAGATCGTACAAACGAATATGTATGATTGGTAGTTTGACTTGTGCGGTCATTTTCCAAATCGTAACGAAGGTGTATATATATTGAAATAAATAGACAATGCCTATCTTATAATCTAACGGTTTAATTCCATTTAATTTTTTTACAAACATGTTACTAAAAGATACTAAAAAATATCTGTCATAGTGACCTGGTGACAATACAGCGGGAAATTTTATCAATTAACTAATAAAATGTACGTTTGTGATAACAGGCTGATATAATCAAAGAGAACTTATCTAAAATTTTGTTTGGCACCTCTATGTCGGCTCAGTACAACCTCTGGTTGCAGGAGATTAGAAGTGTTATGTTGTTCACCTATTAAAGTACTACTTGAGTTGGTTTTAGAACTTTGCGAAACAGTTCGGGCCCTATCTACTGTATTGAGCTGTGAACTTCGTACGGACCTGATTTTAGTACTAGATGAATACGGAATATTTGTTTATTGGAAAATAGCTGTTTTATTAAAGGCACACTGTAAACCAAAACAGGTATACAAGTCGTGCTTAAACTATATAAGCGCTAAGTTAATTTTTAACTTTCAAAGGTTTTTTTAGTAGACTATAAAAATCCTAGTTTGTAAAGGTTCAGCCATGTTATCAACAAAATTCATTAAGTATAAACTTAAGTC
>Ga0134126_10001230_pt1 | contig 32546 bp, 48 predicted proteins | sample KB31752_FD_96881 | JGI IMG/M metagenome (GOLD analysis project Ga0134126, IMG submission 96881) | Terrestrial soil microbial communities with excess Nitrogen fertilizer from Kellogg Biological Station, Michigan, USA - KB3-175-2 | ecosystem: Environmental > Terrestrial > Soil > Unclassified ...
GGTTCTACTCTTCGAATCATCAGTGCAAGATTGGCCAGCGCCTCAGAGCGCAAACGCTATGAAACCTAAATCATCCGGCGCCTCGGAAATGCGCTCCGACTACGACTTCTCAAATGCCGTGCGCGGGAAATACCACAAACGCCTGGCCAAAGAAGGCTCAAACGTCGTGGTACTTGACCCGGATATCGCGAAGGCATTTCCCGACTCCGCATCGGTCAACGAAGCATTGCGCGTGGTGCTCAAGGCGGGGCGAACGGCACGACGTCTAACAACACGTTCGAGCGGACCGGGAAATAACGTGGGCCGTCGCAGCGCGCCCAAGAAATGATGCGCGCTGCGTTGGCAAGCGCATCGTGGCCGGCCGCTCAACTCGGTCGTTAGCGGTCATTTGAATGGACCTGCGCACGTTGACCAAGTTGCTCTTGAAGCTTATCGGCCTCTACTGGCTGACATCTGCGCTTGTGGGTGCCATCGGGCTCGTTGCACTTCCGCTCTCGGGCCTGGGCCACGACACCACGCCATACCGCGCGGTGAATTTGGTCGGTTACTTCATCGTGGGTGCGGCATTGGTCTGGTTTCCCGGGGCAATCGCGAATCACGTTCTTCGCATCGAGGGCTCCGGTAACGAGGGCACAATCACCGCCGAACGATTGCTCGGCGTCGGCATATCGCTGCTCGGCGTGTATTTCACGGTGGTTTCAATCTCCGCGCTCATTTTTAGCATTGGGGGCTTCGGCGAGCTGGGCGCGAATTACGAATCAGGTCAGGCGTGGGCTTTGGCGGCGTGGCTGGTTCAAATGGTCATCGGCTTAGCGCTAATATTTGCTCGTCGTCGAATCGTAAGCGTCATATCGAGCGCAAATGACCGCTAACAACGCGTTGGAGGCGGACCGTGAGGCATAGTGGGCCGCGTCTGGCCGCGGCATCGGCATTGTGGCCGGCCGCTCAACTCGGTCGTTAGACATCATTGGGAGTCGCGGTGGAAGTGACGTTGCACTCAGTTATCACGTGTCCCGAGTGTGGAGGCAGCGCAGAAGAAGAAATGCCCACCGATGCGTGCCAATATTTCTACGAGTGCAAGCACTGTCGCAAGTTGTTGCGACCAAAGGCGGGGGACTGTTGCGTGTTCTGCTCATTTGGAACCGTCAAATGTCCGCCGGTGCAAATGGAAAAGGGCTGCTGCGGTTGAGCGCCCATTGGAGCCAGGAGCGAACGCCAATGATGTCTAACAACGCGTTGGAGCGGACCGTGACGCATGGTGGGCCGCATCTGGCCGCGGCATCGGCATCGTGGCCGGCCGCTCAACTCGGTCGTTAGATGGCATTGAGGACGCGCATGCGGGGCACGACGGTCGGCGCAATCGCCGCGATCGTGGTCTGGTCAAGCGGTGCCTCAGCAACTCTGCCCAGCGCCACGTTCCGCGAGGTCGTGCAAGATTCGGACTGCATCTTTGTCGCTACACGACTCGACCATTCGGGCAGCGTGGGAACGGCCTCATTCACGCCCCTGGCGCTCATCTCGGGCGCTGAGCGTTGTCGCGCGAAGACAGTGAATGTGCGCCCTGAGACGACTGAGGGTAGCTTTACCGGCGCTCCAAACACCACATACGTTCTATTCTTGCGGCGCGTCGACGGCGAGCTATTTGGCTATGCGCGAGAACCTTGGAGCATTCTCAGCGTTCGGGACGGGGTCGTGAATACCGTCTACTTCCTGGAGCTGCCGAAAACGGTGCCACTCGACCAATTGATGCAGCTCATTCACCGAGAGGAAAATCCACCGAAATGAGACACGTCAATGCCATCTAACAACGCGTTGGAGCGGACCGTGGGGCATAGTGGGCCGCGTCTGGCCGCGGCATCGGCATCGTGGCCGGCCGCTCAACTCGGTCGTTATGCGGCTTTGAAGTAACGCAGTAAACTAGCGTCGTGAAAGTATCGGAACTCATCGCGTTACTCGAAAGAGACGGTTGGGTTCAAGTTCGAATGAAGGGGAGCCATCGGCAATTCCATCATCCGAGCAAGCCAGGCACGGTCACTGTGGCTGGAAAGCCGAGCGTTGATATACCGCCTGGCACTCTCAATAGCGCCCTAAAACAGGCTGGGCTGAAGAAGTGAGCGAAACCATGCAATACCTCGTAATTGTGGAAAAGGGGCCAACCTCGTACGGCGCCTATGTTCCCGACTTGCCGGGGTGTGCCGCGACGGCGGAGTCTCGCGACGAGGTGCTCCAGCTCATCCGTGAAGCGATCGAGTTTCACATCGAAGGCCTACGCGAGGATGGAGAGCGCATCCCCGAGCCTTCGTCATTCAGCGCAGTTGTCGACGTCAAAGCCGCATAACAACGCGTTGGAGCGGACCGGAATCTTGACCCGATAAAGTAGACACCTTGGGCTAACAACCAGAGGTGTCTAATGCCAGCCCGAAAGGGACCGAAGAAGGTCAACAAGTACTCGCTGGAACTGAAGCGCACGGCCGTGCGCTTGACACAGGCGCCAGGGGCTCGGGTGAAGGACGTCGCCGAGTCTCTCGACATCCATCCGTTCATGCTGTCGAGGTGGCGCAAGCTGGCGCGGGAGGGACTCCTGACCAAAAAGCCGAAGACAAAGCCGAAGGTCAAGGCCAGGCGGGCGCCTTCGATGGTCGAGATGTCCAAATATGCGAAGCTCAAGCGGGAGCTCGAGGCGCTCCGGAAGGAGCATGAGTTCCTAAAAAAGTTCGATCGCTTCCGTGCGCAACTGAAAGCGAAAGGTTCGCGTTCATCGCGCGGGAGCGGGGACGGTTCGAAGTGAGCTGGATGTGCCAAAGGCTCGAGGTATCGCGTTCGGGCTTCTACGCCTGGCTGCGACGGGGGCTGAGCCCACGCCGGCAACGCGATCAGCGGCTACAGCAGCAGATCGTCGAGCACTTCAAGGAGAGCAACGGCGTTTACGGCAGTCCACGTATCCACGCATTGCTCAGGCGCAGGGGCGAGCGCGTCGCAAGAAAGCGTGTGGCGAGGATCATGCGCGAGCTGCGGCTCAAGGCGAGGGCGAATCGAATCTACAAGCGCCTGCCGGGAGCGATCACCTGCCGCTTGGGCATCGGCAACGAGGCCCGCATGCGCGAGGTGACGGGGCCCGACCAGGTGTGGCGCGGCGACATCACGTACCTGAAGGCGGCCGGTGCCTGGCGCTATCTGGCCGTGGTCATCGACCAGTACTCGCGTCGCCTGCTCGGCTATCAGATTGGCATCGAGCGAACCAGCGATCTCACCGTCGCGGCATTGCGGCGAGCGATTACGAGGCGCAAGCCGCCGCCCGGCCTCGTCTTCCACTCCGACCGTGGCAGCGAGTACGGCGGCTACCTCTATCGCGACCGCCTGGCAAGCAGCGGAATCGTACAAAGCATGAACCGCCCCCAGACGATGACCGACAACGCCCACGTCGAATCCTTCTTCCACTCGCTCAAGGCGGAGGCGATTCATGGGCGCAGCTTCGGCAACGCGAGCGAGCTTGACCGCACCGTGCGGCGCTATATCGAGCATTACAACCGCAGGCGCATCCACTCTTCGCTAGGCTACCGATCGCCCATTGACTTCGAGAGAACTAACGCTTGAAACTGCGCCCATGTGTCCACTGAATCGGGTCAAGATCCCCGTGAGGCATGGTGGGCCGCGTCTGGCCGCGGCATCGGCATCGTGGCCGGCCGCTCAACTCGGTCGTTAGGCAGCACAAACATGGCCGTGCGAGTTTGGACAGATGCGCAATTTGACGAGATGTCCTGGCACGACAATCATGTTCACGGTTTGCGAATTGTTGAAACAGGCGATGGTGCTGGCGATTTGATCTTGGATATCGACCACATCGTCGAATGGATAAAGGCCGGCCCTGGGTTTCAATTCCGCATTGTTCCAGCCAGGCTTACGTTTCATGACGTCATGTTTCCGCGAATTTCAATTGATTACGCGGCTCGGACGGCTGCCTTCGCTCCTTTCATGATTCACGATATCGAGCGCCGCGAGGAACAGCGGACGCACTATTTGGCGATACTTTGGAAAATCCAAATCACATGCCCGGTCGGCGAAATATCGTTTGAGGCGCGCGGCTTCACACAAGAGGCATTGAGTGAACCAATCCTCAGTCCTGGACAATGTCTATCAGCAGGGGAAAGGGCAAGTGCTGCCTAACAACACGTTGGAGGCGGACCGTGAGGCATAGTGGGCCGCGTCTGGCCGCGGCATCGGCATTGTGCCCGGCCGCTCAACTCGGTCGTTAGAAGTCATGTTCCAAGCCTCGTTCGCCGCCTTAGTGATTGTGTACCTGGGCTTCGTCGGACTGTCCGCAGCATTTCTCGCGGCGGTGAAGAGCGAGGCACCGCAATTGTTCGAATCTTGGGGAAGGCCGAGCGTTGGCGCGTACATCTGGCAGAAGAGGTGGTTCATGCCTTTTTCTGGGATGCTGTTGTCTGGAAGCTACCGCGAAGTATTGGCGGCATGCCCAAAGTCACGCGCTTGGGCGAGTTGGTTGTCCCTCGTCCAGTGGATACAGCTCATCCTTTTCGTGCTCGTAGTCGTCGAGATCGTAGCTGCATGGATGGGACATGACTTCTAACAACGCGTTGGAGCGGACCGTGAGGCATTGTGGCCCGCGTCTGGCCGTGGCATCGGCATCGTGGCCGGCCGCTCAACTCGGTCGTTATTCCGCATGAGGAACGTGCCATGAGTGACGCCCCGAAGTATTCGGCCATCGAGATCGAGCGTCGGTGGTTAGTCGACATGGCCGCAGTTGGCGATCTGGCCTCGGCCGCCTTTCGCGAAATTGAAGACCTCTACATTACCGGCTCACGTTTGCGTCTGCGAAAGGTGACCGATCCAAATGGCGGCGTGATCCTCAAGTTCGGAAAGAAGTACGGAAAACGCTCGGCGGCCTCAGAGGCTGTCACCAATCTCTATCTCTCCGAAGCGGAGTACCAACAGCTCGCAACCTTGCCTGGCGTCACGACTCTGAAGCGCCGCTACACCGTGGCGGGCGGGGCGTTGGACGTTTATCGCCAGCCAAAGTCGGGGCTTGCGATATTCGAAGTCGAATTTGATGACGAAGCGTCGGCGCAAGCTTATCGGCCGCCGAACTTCGTCACACACGAGGTTACAGCGGAGGCTTCGTTCAGCGGCTTCTCAGTGGCGGAAGCTCATGCGGTATAACAACGCGTTGGAGCGGACCGTGGGGCATGGTGGGCCGCGTCTGGCCGCGGCATCGGCATCGTGGCCGGCCGCTCAACTCGGTCGTTAGCCATCACCGAAGCACGTGGACGCGTTCGGAGAAATAATGAGAATTGCGACCATCCTCGCGGCGCCGGTAACCTTTATAGCGCTGCTCGTGTTCGAAAGACGCGAGCGGTTCCCTTCAGACGGGGCGGTGATATCCGGAATATTGGGGCTACTTTTCCTTGTACTTGGCATCGGTATCGGCGGCGTCGGGGGCTACTTCGGTGGTTGGGGCGGAACTAGACAATGGAAGGGCTTCGTCGCTTTTCTGAGTTTCGAGCCGGGGACGGTCGGGTTTTTCTCGGACTTCATCGCAGTGGCATACGGGTTTTTGGCGTTTTCCTGTTTTCGAACCGCATTCCCACTGAGAAGGAGAAAGAGTCGGTGATGGCTAACAACGCGTTGGAGCGGACTTGCGGTCATCGTGGCCGCGCAGTCCTCGCAATGGATTGGGTGCTCGGCGGCGCGGAATGGGCGCCGTGCCAGGCCGCTCAACTCGGTCGTTAGCGGTCATTCAACGACGGTGATAGAGTAACCGCATGGGCCAAATGTCCCTTTCCGAATTGCTCAAATTGCCCGTGCCCGAGCGAATTCGCCTGGTCGAGGCGATCTGGGACAGCATCGCTGCCGCCCCCGACGCACTTGAACTTTCGGATGCTGAACGCGAAGAGCTCGACCGCCGCTGGGAAGCCTTTGAGCGCGATCCGTCGGTGGGCTCTCCCTGGTCGGATGTCCGAGCGCGAATCCTTCGCAATGGATGAGCGTCGAACTCGTCATCCGGCCCGAGGCTGAGGCCGACACCCTCCAAGCGTTTCGCTGGTACAACGAGCAGGTTCCCGGTCTCGGCCAAGAGTTTCTCGCCGAGGTCGAGGCAGCTCTCGAGCATATTCGTGTCAATCCCGAGGCGAGCCGCAAGGTATATCGCGAGTTTCGCCGTGTACTCACACGACGATTCCCATATGCGGTCTTCTACTCAGTGCAAGCAGAGCGAGCGGTCGTTTTCGCTATCCTGCACACTGCGCGGGATCCACATCTCTGGAGGCAAAGAGGCAGGAATGCCCGCTAACAACGCGTTGGAGCGGACCGTAAGGCATGGTGGGCCGCGTCTGGCCGCGGCACGGTCGTTGTGCCCGGCCGCTCAACTCGATCGTTAGATGTCATTCCCCAAGGTCGATCGCTTGTGGCACGATAGGCATAGCGCCGAGGTGTGAAAATGTCCACGCCAAAGGAAGATCTAACCCGCCTCATCGAAAGCCAGCCTGATGACGCCTCGCCCGACGAGATCGTGCGAGAGCTGGCTTTCCACGTCATGATTCAACGCGGCCTCGCGGACTCGGATGCGCGGCGCACCATTTCGAACGAAGAAATGGGGCGGCGCATTCGATCATGGCGCAGATAGCCTGGACAAACGAAGCCCTCCGCTGGCTCGAGGACATCTTCGAGTACATCGCTGCGGATAATCCCGATGCAGCGAATCGAACGGTCGAGGGCATATTCGAGCGCGCGCAAGCACTGGCGCAATATCCCGAGCTAGGTCATCGTTACCTGCATTCGAGCCGCAACGTCCGCATTCTCCTGTACGGGCATTACCGCATTGCCTGTCTGGTCAAGGGAGATGGAAACGTGGATATTCTCGGAGTGTTTCACGATGCGCTCGACATCACGAAATATCAGCTCTGAATGACACCTAACAACGCATTGGAGCGGACCGTGAGGCATGGTGGGCCGCGTCTGGCCGCGGCACCGGCATCGTGGCCGGCCGCTCAATTCGGTCGTTAGACGTCGTTCGGTGGCTTCGGCTAACATAGCGGATACGCTATAATGCGGTCGTGGCCTGGTCCGTCACCTTCTTTAGCAACCGTGTCGAGGCGGAGATCCTCGCCCTCGCGCCTGGTTTCGTCGCCCGGTTCATCCGATATGCCGAGCGAATGGAGGTGTTCGGGCCGGACCTGGGAATGCCGCATACCCGTGCAATGGGTGGCGGTTTATTCGAACTCCGGATTACAGCCGCAGAGGGAATTGCGCGGACCGCCGCATCGTCATTCTTCATCAGTTCTTGAAGAAGTCGGAAAAGACACCGCCCAAGGAGCTCGAGATAGCGCGGCGCCGAATGAGGGAAGTGACATGACCAGCAGCCTCAAGCAGTTCAAGCGACGCGCGCTCTCGCGCCCGGGCGTCAAAGCAGCCTACGACGCATCTGCGGAAGAGTTCGCCTTTCTCGACGAAGTTCTGAAAGCCCGTGCCGAGGCAGGGCTGACTCAAGCCGAGGTGGCCGAGCGCATCGGAACTACGCAATCGGCGGTGGCGAGATTGGAATCGGCCGAGCCCAAGCACTCCCCTTCCATAGCCACCCTGCAGAAGTACGCCAAGGCGCTTGGATACACGGTGCAATTGAAATTGGTGAAAGAACGACGTCTAACAACGCGGTCGAGCGGACCGGGAAAGAGCGTGGGCCGCGGCGGCGCGCAGGGGAAATGATGCGCGTCGCCAGCATCGTGCCGGCCGCTCACAAGAAATTCGCGCGGAATTTGAGCGCCGTCGTCCGTGGGCAGTCATTTGATGGCTAACAACGCGTTGGAGCGGACGTGAGGCGCCTGCGCGAGGTGACGGGGCCCGACCAGGTGTGGCGCGGTGACATCACGTACCTCCAGCTGCACGCGCCGTCGGTACAGGGAACCAATCGCGAAGCCGGCGCCACTGGGTCGCAGCTCGCCTTCATGAAATGCAGACAGGAGTGACGGCTAGCAACGTTGGCACCAAGGGCGCCTGATGTCGAGATTGCCATGATGCGTACCCCCGACGGGCACAGCCGGCTCGAGATCTCCCGTTTCCTGGCACCCCCCGTGGTCGCCGATCATCGCACCTCACCGGTGAACGCTCTCGGCTATCTACGCGTCATGTTCACCGTGGAGGACATCGACGATACGCTCGCTCGACTTCGGAAATGTGGCGCGACGCTGGTGGGCGAATTGGTTCGGTATGAAGATGCGTATCGGCTCTGCTACATCCGCGGCCCCGAAGGAATTCTCATCGGGCTCGCCGAAGAGCTCGGGCGACGTTGAGGCATCGGAGGCCCATGACATCCCGGTTGGCATCCTGCAGCTGCGGGCAACTGCAAGCGAGAACCGAGCAGGATCCCGTTCGCGTTTCGGTGTGCCATTGCCTGGCGTGCCAGCGACGTACCGGGAGCGTCTTCGCGGCCCAGGCCCGCTTCCCGAGCGAAGCGGTCACCATCGTGGGCCGAAGCGTCGAGTACGTCCGCGTCGGGGACGAAGGCACGAGAGCCACTTTCAGGTTCTGTCCGACCTGCGGTGTCACCGTCTACTACACCGTCGAAGGCCATCCCGAATTCGTGGCGATACCCGTAGGCGTATTCGCCGACCCGGCATTCCCGGCCCCGAAGGTCTCGGTCTACGAGGAGCGCATGCATCCGTGGGTGGAAATGCCCGCAGACATGGAGCACATCGCATAAGGAGACATGAGACATCGAGCGTGGCATGATGGCCGGATCGGCCTCGCATCGAGGAGACGCCAATGAAAGCCGTCGTCTTTGCTTGCATGCTTTGCATGGGCTCCATCGGCAGCGCAACCGGATCGCACGTGCTGAAGAGCGTCGATCTCAACGACCCGCGCGTGCTCGACCGGATGGCCGCCGAGTCGCCCGCGCTCTATGGGAAGATCGAGAAGATCCTGCGGCAAGCCGGCGATCAGCCGCCGGAGCAGGTCGCGAAGTGGATGAAGGCATCGTTCGACGCGGACAACGCGCGCTACGGCTACCTCCTCAAGACGAGCGACCCGCCGAAGGCCGAGTTGTCGTTCGTCCTCGGCGATACGCGGTATCGCGCGGAAGTCGCGCTGCGCAACGTGCGGCCCCGGCTGATCGGCGGTCCTTTCACCGTCGATCGCGATCGGCCGAAGCTGGTCCCGCTCCATCCCGCGCGGAACCAGCCCTGACCGACCGATGTCCGGAGTGAAAGCCGTCTGCCTGGCGATGGGCATCCTCTCGCTCTTGCTCCTCGCGGTCGCGCTGACGATGGCGTGGTTCGCGGCGGCGCTCCCGGTGCAGCAGTCGGCCGGACCCAGGACCACCGATTTCGCGGCTCGCGTGCAGGCGACGAGGTCGTGCGAAGTGCTGAAGGCCGTGTGCACCGACATCGCCTCCGGCTACGACGCGCAGCACACCACCATGACACGCCTCAATCGCCTTACGGACGAGCTGTTGAAGAGGATCGCGTGGTTCGCGGCCGTCTGGGCGCTCGCGAGCGCCGCGGCGTTCTTCTACGTCTTGCGCACGGTGCGCCGCCAGCAGGCTCGGCACACGGCTGCCTGAAGAGGAGCAACGCATGGCATCGACCGGGACGAAAGCGACCGCGCATCCGCGCTACGACATCAAGGCGAGCCGGATCGTGATGGAGTCCGCCGACATGCGGGTGATCGACCAGACGCTCGCTGCGGGAGAATGCGTTCCCTGGCATCTCCATCCCGAAACCGACGACTACGTGATCTGCCTTCGCGGCGAGCTGGAGGTTCGTGAGGTGAATCCGGACCGGACCACCACCCTGCGCGCGCTCGAGCGCTACCTCGTTCCGCGGAAGACGCCTCACACGACGGTGAATGCCTCCAGCGAGGACTGCCAGTTCCTGATCGTCCAGGGGCCCGGCAAGGTGGAGTTCGTCCCGCTGCCGAAGCTCGACGTGCGGAGCGCGCGCGAGTAGCGATGCCTTGCGAGGAATGCCGCGAGCTCTCGACCCACGCCTTCCGCTCGATGGACGATCTGGTCCACGCCGTGCGCCTGGCGGCCGAGGAGACGGATCGCGGAGTGCTGAGTCGAATCCACCGGGAAGCGCTTTCGCAAGCCGCCGAGGAAGCGCTCGATTCTTCGCTCGCGAGCGGTGCGCTGCCGAATACGGTGCGCTATCGTTTTCGCTGCGAGGTGTGCGGGGACACGTTCGCGCTCCACGCGGATACGAGAACCGGCGAGGGCGGCTGGACCAGGGAAGGATGATTGCGCGATGTCCAAACTGAAAGTGATGAGCTTCGCCGTCTCCATCGACGGATACGGCGCCGGTCCGGACCAGGACCTGCAGAATCCACTCGGAGTCCGTGGAACCGAGCTGGTGGACTGGTTCTTCCACACGAAGATGTGGCGCAACATGCACGGGCAGGGCGCTGGCGAAGAGGGCGTCGACAACGAGATCGCGGGCAAGGGCTTCGAGAACCTCGGCGCGTGGATCCTCGGGCGCAACATGTTCGGCCCCGTGCGCGGGCCGTGGCCCGACGAGAGCTGGCGCGGCTGGTGGGGCGAGGAGCCGCCATACCACGTGCCGGTGTTCGTCCTGACCCACCATGCGCGCGCGCCGTTGAAGATGAAGGGGGGCACCGAGTTCCGCTTCGTGACCGAAGGCATCCACGCCGCGCTCGAGCAGGCGAAGGCCGCCGCGAACGGGCGCGACGTACGCCTGGGCGGCGGCGCGGGGACGATCCGACAGTTCCTGAAGGCACGCCTCGTGGACGAGCTGCATCTCGCGGTGCGCCCCGTCCTGATGGGCCGCGGCGAGAATCTCTTCCGCGACATCGACCTCGCCGCGCTCGGTTACGAATGCGTGCGCCATGTGCACGGCGAGCGCGCGATGCATGTGTACCTCGCCAAGCGCTGACGCGACCGCGCGATCCGGTGATTTGGCCGGCGCCGATCGGAGAACGATGACGTGATCCTCGAAGCCGCGCCGCTGCAGGTGAAGCCCGGACAATCGCAGGCCTTCGAGAAGGCGTTCGGCATCGCGGAGTCGATCATCGCCTCGATGCCCGGCTACCGCTCGCACGAGCTGCAGCGCTGCCTCGAGCGCGAGGGTCACTACCTGCTCCTCGTGCGCTGGGCGAGCGTCGCCGATCACGAGGAAGGGTTCCGCAAGTCGCCGCGGTACCGGGAATGGCGGGGTCTCCTGCACCACTTCTACGATCCGTTCCCGACCGTGCTCCATTACGAGAAGGTGTGAAGAGCCGGTGCGCATCCTGGTGAGCGGGAGTCGGCTCGTGGCGCCAACCTCCGAGCACGCCGATTCCTACCGTGCACTGGTGCGCGAATTCGTCGAGCGGAAGGAGAGCATGGTCCCCTTCACGCTCGGTTTCGCCGCCGAGCCCTTCGATGCGTTCCTCGAAAAGCTCGCCGCATGCTCGCGCGGCGAGCGAATCCCGGAAGGGTTCGTGCCACATTCCACCTTCTGGCTCGTGCGCGCGGGCGAGGTCGTCGGCGTGTCGAACGTGCGCCACCGCCTGACCGAGGCGCTGCGGCGCAATGGCGGAAACATCGGCTACAGCGTGCGGCCCAGCGCGCGCGGCCGGGGGTTTGCGCGCGAGCTGCTCCGGCTTACACTCGAACGCGCGCGCGGCCTCGGGCTCTCGGAGGCGTGGCTCACCTGCGCGAAATCGAACGCCGCCTCGGTGCGCACCATGCTCGCCAACGGCGCGGTATTGGTATCCGAGGAGCTCATCGAGTCGCGTGGGGAGATCGTGCAGCGCTATCGAATTCCGCTCGCCGGGAGTTGACCACGCCGAATCTCTCCGAAACCTTCGCCGTTCTCGCGCCCTCGCTCGCCATCACGCCCGTTCTCGTGACGCCCACGATTTACCAGGAGATCGATGAGCGCTTCGGCGGGTTCAAGGGCCACGTGCTGGTCGCGATGCACGAGTTCCGCGAGCGCTGGCCGAGCTGGGAAGTACATCCGAAGGGCGACGAGCTGGTGGTGCTCCTCTCCGGCGAAGCGCAGATGGTGCTCGACGAAAAGGGCGGCAAACGCGTCGCGCATCTCGCAAAGCCGGGCGACTACGTGATCGTTCCGCGCGGCACCTGGCACACGGCGCTCATCTGCGTCGAGACGCGCATGCTCTTCGTCACGCCCGGCGAGGGCACCGAAAACAAGACTGCCTGAGGTAGAGATGCCCCGCTTCCGCATCATGATCGAAGGCTCGGGAATCGAGGTGCCGGGCGATTTCGCCGGCGTTCCTGGGCAGACCGTGCGCGGCTTCTTCGTCGCGCGCGTGGTGAACGCCGCCGATCGCAAGCAGGCGGGCGAGCGCGCGCTCGCGCTCGCCGCCGACGACTGGCGCAACGGCCCCTACGCGAGCCTCAACGCGCGGCCGACGCTGAAAATCTCGGAGGTGCATCCGGCGTCCTTCCTCGAGTGGCTGAGGCCGAAGCGCACCGGCTACGCGTTCCATCCCGGGCACTAACGATGCCGACGATCTTCTCGCACATCGCCCTCCCGCTCGCATTGCGCGCCGGGCTCGGCCCGCGCGCGATTGCGCGCCCGCTCCTTCTCGCCGGCATGGCCGCATCGGTCATTCCCGATCTCGACGTCATCGGATTCCGGTTCGGCGTCGCGTACGGCTCGCAGTTCGGCCATCGCGGCGCCACGCATTCGATCGCGTTCTCGCTCGCCATGGGCGCGGTCGCGGCGCTGTGCTCGGCACGGCTGCGCGTGAAGAAGTCCTTCGCGTTCCTGTTCGTCGCGGCGTGCGGCGCCTCGCACGGATTGCTCGACAGCTTCACCGACGGCGGCAACGGCATCGCGCTCTGGTGGCCGTTCACCGACCAGCGCTTCTTCGCGCCCTGGCGCCCGATCGAGGTCTCGCCGCTCTCGGTGCAGCGTTTCCTCTCGCAGCGCGGGATCGAAGTGCTCGGCTCCGAGCTCGTGTGGGTGTGGCTCCCGGCGGCGGTATTCGCGATGTTGCTGCTTGCCGTGCGCGGCCGAAAGCCAGCAACGCCTTCGATCGAAAGGACCTCCCGATGACGAAGCCGATCCTCAACATCGCCGATGCCGTGCTGCAACCGCGTCCCGCCGCGTTCGCCGCGAAGGGAGCCGCGGCCGAGAAGTTCGACGCGCGGATGGCGTTCATCGGCCCGCGCGTCGGCGCGCAGAAGCTTGGCTACAACATCACCGCGGTTCCGCCCGGCAAGCGGGCGTTTCCTTTCCACAATCACCGCGTGAACGAGGAGATGTTCTTCATCCTCGAGGGAAGCGGCGAGGTGCGCATCGGAAGCGAGACGCATCCGGTCCGCAAGGGCGACATCATCGCGTGCCCGCCCGGCGGCAAGGAGACCGCCCACCAGATCGTGAACACCGGCAACGAGGAGCTGCGCTACCTCGCGGTGAGCACGAAGCTGTCGCCGGAGATCGCGGACTATCCGGATTCGGGAAAATTCGGCGTGCTCGCGGAATTTCCCCCTGCGCCGGGCGAGAAGCCGGCGCAGTTCCGCTTCATCGGCCGGGAAGCGAACCAGGTCGATTACTGGGAAGGCGAGTAAGCAAGAGCGCGCAAAGCGCGGGATTGGCGGTGAGCCGGTGGGCCTATCGGCCGAACGGCCGAATCGCGTTGCGGGTCCAGAGCGAAGGAACGCAGTTCGAACCGGTCGGCCAGTGCAACCTCGAGTGCCGCATGTGTCCCGTGCGTATCGCGGCGGGGGTGGGCGCGGCGTGAAGGGAAAGCCGCCGGCGACTGGCCATGGCGGCGCGCGTATGTGACCTACTCCGGCGAGTCGATGCCGTGCTGCATGGTCGCGACTCCCGACTGCTTCCACTTCGGCGACATGGCGAAGGAGGGCGTGATGCGCGTCCGGAACGGCGCCGACTACCACGCCTTCCGCGAGCGGGTCGCCCCGGACGACCCGCCGGAGATCTGCCGCGGCTGCGCGGTGTACAACGGCACGTTCCGAGGGTGCAGGTAGAATGAAGCGACCCTCTCCCCGAACCGCCGAGGGGCAGGAAGTCCTTTCATGACCGAACCCCCGATCCTCCTCGACGGCGCCCGTGCGCTCGAGTACGCGATCCTCGACGAGGAGGCACACGGCATCGTCGACGGCGTCGCGATCGGCTCCGAAGCCGTGTCGCGACTCGTCATCGCGGAGAACCTCGTGGAGGCCGGCGTCTTCCTCATGCATTGCAACGACGAGTGGAGCACCGTGATCGGCGAGTCGTACGCCGACGCGCAATCCGCGCGCATCGCCGCGGGCGAGGCCTATCGCGGCGGGCGCATCGAATGGATCCGCTTCCGCGAGCTCACGCCGGAGGAAGCGCGCGAGGTGGAGACGACGCGCGCCTTCCTTCGCGAGATCACCGCGGAGTATCCGCCCGGCTAGAGGGTCCGATGGCGGCGACGAACGGCCGCGGCGTCGCGGCGGCCAACGCGGTGATGGTGTTCGGCATCCTGCCGATGCTCGCCTGGCTGGGCCTCCTCGTGCGCTCCGTCTTCCGCGTCGAGGTCGGCGAGTTCGACCTCTCGGACCTCATGTTCGTGGGCGTCGCCGGAATGGGCGCCTATCTCGTGACGCTCGTGGTCGCGGGCCTCGGCGCCATCTGGGCGGCGGCGCTATTGCGCCGCGCCTCCGTTCGCGCGCGCCGCGTCGCCCGCGTCCTGGTGAGCCTCACCGCGGCGATGCTGCTGCTTCCGTGGCTCGGCGTGCTCGTCCTCGTGGCGCTCCGTTGGCTGGAGTGAGGCTCGCGGTACCATGCTCGACCCGACCCCGAAGGATGCGCCGTGACCGAAAAGACGACCGCTCCCATCAGCCGCTATCCGGTCCCCGAGATCTCGCAACTGCCGGAGGACCTGCGCGCGCGCATCCTCGCCGTGCAGGAGAAGGCGGGCTTCATCCCCAACGTGTTCCTCGCGCTCGCGCACCGGCCCGACGAGTTCCGCGCGTTCTTCGCCTATCACGACGCGCTCATGGAAAAGCCGGGCGCGCTCACCAAGGCCGAGCGCGAGATGATCGTGGTCGCCACCTCGGGCGCCAACCAGTGCCTCTACTGCGTGGTCGCACACGGCGCGATCCTTCGCATCCGCGCGAAGAACCCGCTCATCGCGGACCAGGTCGCGACCAACTACCGCAAGGCCGACATCACGCCGCGCCAGAAGGCGATGCTCGATTTCGCGATGAAGGTGTCGCGCGAGGCGCAGGCGCTCGGCGAGGCGGATTTCGACGCGCTCGAGCGCCACGGCTTCAGCGAGGAGGACGCGTGGGACATCGGCGCGATCGCGGCCTTCTTCGCGCTCTCCAACCGCATGGCGAACCTCACGTCGATGCGGCCCAACGACGAGTTCTACGCGATGGGACGGGAGGCGAAATGAGCCGGCGCAGGCGGTTTCGCGCGAGGGCGGCCTGCGCGTGCGCGGCCTCGTCGTCGGACTGATCTCCGACACCCACGGGCTGCTGCGTCCCGAGGCGCTCGCGGCGCTCGCCGGGAGCGACCACGTGATCCATGCCGGCGACATCGGCGATCGTGCGATCCTCGAAGCGCTCGAGCGCATCGCGCCGCTCAGCGCGATCCGCGGCAACAACGACACCGGGTCGTGGGCGAAGGCGATTCCCGAGGAACGCACGATCGAGATCGGCGGCGTACGCATCCACATCGTGCACGACGTGAAGGCGCTCGCAGAGATTCCGGACGAGACGCGCGTGGTGGTCTCGGGACATTCGCACATCGCGCGCATCGTCGAGAAGGACGCGGTGCTGTTCGTCAATCCGGGAAGCGCGGGACCGCGGCGGTTCCGGTTGCCGGTAAGCATCGGGCGGCTCTCGATCCGCGATCCCAAGGTGGAGGTGGAGATCGTCGAGCTGGAGGTGGCCGGTCCTCGATCGCGATAGCGGCGCGCCTCGCCGTCGGCTGGCACGGCCTTGGTGCGCCGGAGCGAGGCGCGCACGGATCGAGTGCGAAAGCGCGGGGTCGTGCGCGCAGACTTTCCTTGCGCGACAAGGCCTTGGCGCTTGCGCCGCCGTGGCACGCTTGCTGCTGGAAGCGCGCTACCGCTTTGCGTGAAGGGTCCAGCGATGCTTCCCGTCGATCCCCGCATCCGCCTCGTGCGCCGCGAGGACGCGCGCGAGATCCAGGCGATCTACGCGCCATACGTGCGCGACACCGTGGTCTCGTTCGAGATGGAGCCGCCGAGCGTCGACGAGATGGCGCGGCGCATCGAATCGATCCTGCCCTGGTTCCCGTGGCTCGTCTGGGTGGAGGAGGGCCGCGTGGCCGGCTACGCCTACGCGAGCCGCCACAAGGAGCGCCTCGCCTACCAATGGTCCGCCGACGTCTCCGCGTACGTGCAGCGCGATTTCCATCGGCGCGGCATCGGCGGCGCGCTCTATCGCGAGCTCCTCGGTCTCGTGCGCCGCCAGGGATTCTTCAACGCGTACGGCGGGATCACGCTGCCCAACGCGGCGAGCGTCGCGCTGCACGAATCGGCGGGATTCGAGCCCCTGTGCGTCTATCGCGGCGTGGGCTTCAAGATGGGACGATGGCGCGACGTGGGCTGGTGGCACCTGCGCCTCGCGGAGCTGCCCGCGAACCCGGCGCCGCCGCGCCGCTTCGCGGAGCTCGCTCCGGCGTGACCGCTTTTCAGGCGGGCTTGGGGTATTCGACGATCTTCGCGGCCTTGCGCTCGAACTTGTCGCGCTTCACGAGCAGGCGCTCCTGCCGCCTGGAGATGAGCGGATAGTGGCGCACTTCCACGAGGCGGTCGTGCGTGGACCAGCACGAATCGGTGGCGGTGACCCATTCGCGCGGATCGATGCGCCTCAGGTCGAACGGCAGCGAGTAGCTGCGCAGCGTCTTGTGGCCGCGCTTGTTCGAGTACTCGTGGAAATAGGAGAGCGCGAGCTCGCGCAGCGACCGGTAGATGGGATCGCGGTAGCGCAGCGGCGCGCCGTTGGTCTTCGAGATCGCGCCCCACGCGCCCGAGCGGCGGAAGAGGGCGATCACGTGCGGGTAGTCGCTGATGTCGCAGTCGAGGTGCATCACGAGCGGCGGCTCGCCGTGGACCCACAACGCGCACGCGGCGACCATCGCGCCCTCGATGCAATGCGCGCGCCGCTGCCGCAACACCTCGCGCACCGAGAGCACGGTCTCGCCGCCGACCTCGTGGTTGATGGGGATCGCGTTGAGGAAGGCCTGGATCTTGTGCGGCGTGTCCAGGCGCGCGAGCTTCGCGTATTCCGACGGACGCAGCCCCAGGTGGCTCGGACGCGCGAACCGGGGCTGCGGCGGACGTGGCTCGAGCGTCGGCTCCTCCAGGCCGGCCTTCTTCGCATGGCGGGTTCGTGCGGCCATCTCCCTCCCTCACGTCGTGCGGCCGGTGCTGGGAAAGCACGCGAGCCGAGGAGTTCCTTGGCCGGATGCTACCAAAGCCACCTCCACCCGGCGCCCGTAAAGCGCCGAAAGATTTTCCGAATTGACGACTTGCGCGGTGGCGCCCGCGGCCATGGTGCTCCCGTCGCGGATCATCACCACGCGGTCGGCGATCGCGAGCGCATGGTCGGGATGGTGCGTGGAGAAGACCACCGCGGCGCCGGAATCGCGCAACCGCGCGATCTCGTCCAGCACGCGCGACTGGTTCCCGAAGTCGAGGTTCGCCGCCGGCTCGTCCATGAGGATGTGCGTCGCCTCGGTGGCGAGCGCGCGCGCGATGAGGGTGAGCTGGCGTTCGCCGCCGCTCACGGCATGGATCGGGCGATCGGCCAGCGTCGCGATGCCGAGGCGCTCGAGCGCGCCGAGGGATCGCGCGAGGTCGCGCGCCCCGGGCCGCGCGAAAACGCCCCGATGCGCGCTGCGTCCCATCTCCACCATCTCGAGCACGCTGAAGTCGAAATAGCTCTCGGCGGCCTGCGGAACGTACGCGAGGCGCCGCGCACGCTCGCGCACGGGCCACTCGCCGAGCGCGCGATCGTCTACCATCACCGTGCCCTCGAGCGGCGCGAGCAGCCCCAGCAGCGTGCGCAGGAGCGTCGTCTTGCCGCTCCCGTTGGGACCGAGGATGCAGACCACCTCGCCCGCCGCGATCGCAAGCTCGATCGCGCGCCCGACGACGCGGCCGCGGAAGCCGACGGCGAGGCCGTGCGCCGCGAGCGTCATGCGGACCTCCGGAACGAGAACGCGAGGAGCGCGATGAAGACCGGCGTGCCCACGAAGGCCGTCGCCACACCCGGCGGAATCTCGATGGGAAAGGCCGTGCGGCAGAGCGTGTCGACCACGAGCATGAACGCCGCGCCGAGCACGATCGAGAGCGGCAGCACGCGCGCGAACGCCGCGCCGGCGAGCAGTCGCGCGGCGTGCGGGATCACGAGGCCGACCCAGCCGATGGTGCCGGCGAGCGCGACGGAACCCGCGGTGGCGAGCGTCGCGCAGACGATCACGATGAAGCGCAGCCACGCGACCGGAAGCCCGAGCGAGCGCGCTTCGTCCTCGGGAAGCGACAGTGCATCGACGCGCCAGCGCAGCAACGCGAGCGGCACGATGCCCACGGCGATCGGCAGGAGCGCGCCGGCGAGGTCCGCGGGCAGCACGCCGGAGAAGCTTCCGAGCAGCCAGAAGGTGATCGCGGGCAGCTGGTTGTACGGATCGGCGACGTACTTCACGAGCGCGATGCCGGCCCCGAAAAGCGAGCCCACCACGACTCCGGTGAGCACCAGGGTGAGGAGCGGATCGCGTCCGCCGACCCAGGAGCCGATCAACACGACGAGGCCCACCGCGACGAGGCCGCCCGCGAACGCGAGCGCCTGGATCGCGGCGATGGGAAGCGACCCGAGCACCGCGATGCCCGCACCGAGCGCGCAGCCCGCCGCCACGCCGAGGATGTCGGGAGAGACGAGCGGGTTCTTGAACAGGCTCTGGTAGGCGGCGCCCGCTGCCGAGAGCGATGCGCCCACCGCGAGCGCAGCGCCGATGCGCGGCGCGCGCACCTGCAGCACGACCGCATCCACGTTCTCGGCAAGGCCGCTCGAAGCGCCGGTCACCTTGGACCACAGCGCGCGCAGCACATCGACGAGGCTCACGGGGAAGCGGCCCGCGGCGAGGCTCCAGAGCACCAGCAGCGCGAGCACCGCGCATGCCGCCGCGAGCCACCCGCCGAAGCGATGCCGCGCGAGGATCATGGAGGGCCGCATGAAGCCCATTCTAGAGAAAAGGGCCGATCGGCTTCGTTCGGCCCGAGCGCTCAGCGGGCGATGAGATGGACGGCGGTCGCCTTGACGCTCGCGACCGCTTCGCCGCGGTTCGCGAGGTCGAGCTCGAGATACGACTGCTTCGACACGTAGGCGACCAGGGGAAAGCCGCAGTCGAGCGTGATCTTGAAGAGCGGGCCGGCGGGCTCGGTCGCGATGACGCGCGCGGGAAACTGGTTGCGCACGCTGGAGCGGGATTGAGGCGACGCCGCGAGCGCGACATCCTCGGGCCGGATGCATGCGAGCACGGACGCGCCGAGGGAGGGCGTCACGATGCCTGCCGCATGCACGAACCGGCCGCCCACGTCGATGCGCGCGACGCCGTCGGCCACGGCGACGACCTTGCCTTCGATCACGGTTTCCACGCCGACGAACTCGGCGACCGCGACATCGGCCGGCGTGTTGAAGATCGCCGAGGGCGTCCCGACCTGGGCCAGCGATCCTTCGCGCATCACGGCGATCGTATCGGCGAGCGCGAGCGCCTCGGACTGGTCGTGCGTGACGTACACGGCGGGGACCGATGCGCGCCGCAGGAAGTCCTTGAGGTCGCGGCGCAGCTGGCCGCGGCTGTGCGCATCGAGCGCGGCGAGCGGCTCGTCGAAGAGCAGCAGCCGCGACGAGGCGGCGAGCGCGCGGGCGAGCGCCACCCGCTGCTTCTCGCCGCCGCTCAGGTGCTTGGGCTCCCGGTCCGCGAGGTGCTTCACGCCGAGCCTCTCGAGCAGCGCCTCGACCGTCCCGGCATCCGCGCTCGCGGCGCCGAAGCGCCGCCCGAACGCGACGTTCTGCGCGACCGTGAGGTGCGGGAACAGCGCGTAGTCCTGGACCATGAAGCCGATGCGGCGCGCCTCGGGCGGCGCCGCGGTCACGTCCTCGCCGTCGATCGAGATGCGGCCGCCATCGGGACGGTTGAAGCCGGCGATGGTCTCGAGCAGCAGCGTCTTGCCCGCGCCGCTCGGCCCGAGGATCACCAGGACTTCGCCGGCCGCGACCGTGAACGTGATGCCGCTCAGCGCGAAAGCGCCCACGCGCAGCGAGAGACGCTCGACCGCCAGCCGATGCGCGGTCATCGCGCGCGCACCGTCATCGGGCCGGCGTGGGTCCGGGCTCGCGCCGCTCGCGGAACAGGTAGCGCGACGCGATGAAGAGCGAGAGCGTGATCGCGAGGAAAAGCGCCGCCATGGCCGAGGAGTCGCCGAGGCCCGACTGCAGGAACAGGTCGTAGATCTTCACCGGCGCGGTCATCGGGTAGTACGTGAGCACGATGACGGCCCCGAACTCGCTCACCGAGCGCGCGAAGGTGAGCGCGAGGCCGGTGAGGATGCCGCGCGAGGCGAGCGGCAGCGTGATGCGGAAGAACACCGCCCAGCGTCCGGCGCCCAACGTGCGGGCGACCTTCTCGAGCCGGTCGTCGACACCCTCCAGGCCCACGCGCGCGGCGTTCACGGCGTAGGGCACGCTCACGTAGAGCATCGCGACGACGATCCCGGCCGCGGTGCCCCAGAACTTGATCCCCGTCCACTGCTCCAGCGGAGCGCCGACGATTCCGGTGCGTCCGAAGACGAAGAGGAGCGCGATGCCCACCACCGTATGCGGCACGGCGAGCGGCAGGTCCACGATCGCCTCGACCACGGGCTTGCCGGGAAACGCGCTGCGGGCGAGCAGGTAGGCGAGCGGAATGGCGAGCAGCGCCGCGCACGCCGTGGTCGCGAGCGCCGCGGCGAGGCTCAGCCCGATCGCGCTGCGCACCTCGGCCATGGCGGCCACGCGCGCGAGGGCGGCCCCGCTCTGCGACGCGTAGAGGTTCGCGAGCGGCAGCACGATGAATACCAGCAGCAGCGCGGCCGCGAATGCGAACGCGAGCGCGAGACCGCGCGGAGGCTGCGCGGCACGCGGAGCGGCGATGATGCCGGCGCTCACGGAGATTTCGGCCAGGGCACGACCATCGAGCGCAACTCGGCGGGCATCTTCGCGGCGTCGCTCGCCATCGCTCGCGCGGGTGCGCCGAAGCCTTTCGCCTCGATCACCGCGCGCCCCTTCGGGCCGAGCAGGAATTGCACGTATTTCACCGCCCATTCGCGCTGCGGCGCGTCGAACGGGATCGTCACCGCGTAGACGATGGGCTTGCCGGTGAGCGTGCCGTTCGCGGTGTGCGCGACGCCTTGCGAATAGAAGCCGGAGTACTTCGCGTCGCCCAGGTCGATCTGCGGCGGCAGCTCGAGATACCGGAACTTGTGCTGGCGCGCGTCCGAGCGGTAGATCGCGAGGTAGTCGATCTGCCCGGACTGGAGCGCCGCGATGAGCTCGGTCTCCGTGTCGCGCATGTTGGTCTTCGGCGCATTGGCGAGGATCCTTTCGGCGAGCCCGGGCTCGCGGTAGTAACGCTCCGCGAGCGAGAGCATCTGCACCGTCTGGTAGCCGGACGGATCCGTGTCGGGATTCGAGCGTCCGATCTCCACCCCAGGCTGCGACAGGAGCTGGTACCAGTTCTTCGCGCCGATGCGATCGGCGAAGCGGCTGCGGGGCGTGTAGACGAACGTCACGGCGTTGGTCGCGAATCCGGCGTACCAATCGGAGTAGGCCTTGCCGCCGTTCCTCCCGAAGAAGTACTTGGGAATGACGCTGTAGTCGGCCACCGCGACCACGTCGGCCTGGCGGTGCAGCTCGGTCACCTGCTTCACCATCTTCACGCTGCCGCCGAACTGGGCCTCGATCTTCACCTCCGGATGCTCGCGCATGAACGCGTCGTCGATCGCCCGGAACGGCGCGGCGAGCGTCCCGGCGGCGAAGATCGTGAGCGTCGCGGTCGGCGCCGCCGCCGCAGGCGGCATGCCCGCGAGGACGAGCGCGAGCGCGCAGAACGGGAAGATGCGGCGGCGGACGTGCGCATACCGGGTCATTGTTCTCTCCATGCGGGGTTCGTGGGTCGCTGACGCGGCGCGCAACCGGCCGCGCGTCCCAAGCTTGCAAGAATATCGGGCGTGCGGAATTTCTGCAATATGTTGGAAAATATGCAAACCGCGGCGCGGCGACCGTACAATGGCGCATGCCCCGCGACTCCCGGCAACCCAGCGAGGTCGCGCTCCTCAACGTGCGCGAGCTCGCGCAATGGCTGCGCCTCAAGGAGCGCAAGGTCTACGACCTGGTCGCCCGCAACGAAATCCCGCACACGCGCGCCGGGGCGAAGATCCTTTTCGCGACGCCGCAGGTGGAGCGCTGGCTCGCCGCGCGTTCGGCCGGCGCGATGCCGCGCGACGCCGCGCCGCCAACCATCGCCGGCAGCCACGACCCGCTGCTCGAGTGGGCGGTGCGCGAGTCGCGCTGCGGCCTCGCGCTCCTCACCCACGGCAGCCGCGACGGGCTCGAGCGCCTCGCCGCGGGCGAGGCGAGCGCCGCGCTGCTGCATCTTCCGCATCGCGACCTCGCCGACTTCAACCGCGAGGCGGCCGAGGAGCGCCTCAAGGGCCGCGACGTGGCGCTGGTCGAGTGGGCGCGGCGCGAGCAGGGGCTGCTCGTCGCGCGCGGCAACCCGAGGAAGCTGCACGCGGTAACGCACCTCGCGCGGCGCGGCGTGCGCGTGCTGATGCGCCAGGAGGGAAGCGGCAGCCGCGAGCTCCTCGAGCGCCTGCTCGCGCGCGAGGGCACCAGGCTCTCCGCGCTGCATGCGGCCGGACATACGGCCTCGACCGAGAGCGACCTCGCCTCGGCCATCGCCGCGGGCGAGGCGGACGCGGGCTTCGGCGCGCGCGCCGCGGCCCGTCTCTTCAACCTCGACTTCGTCGCCGTGGCCGTCGAGCGCCTCGACCTCGCCGTGTCGCGCCGGCGCTGGTTCGATCCGCCGCTGCAGTCGCTATGGCGCTTCGCGCGCTCGCGCCGCTTCGCCGCGCACGCCGAGTCGCTCTCGGGATACGACCTCGCCAACGCGGGCGAGGTGACCTGGAACGATCAGGCGTAGCCGACGCTGCGCCGGTCGATCGCGATCGCCTTCACCAGCGCATGGACCTTCACGCCGGGCGCGAGGCCGAGGCGCTCGGCCGATTCGCGCGTGATGCGCGCGACGAGCGGGGTGGCTCCCACGCGCAGCTGCACGTCCACGATCGCGCCGAACTCGCCGCCCACCGATTCGACGCTCGCCTCGAGCACGTTCTGGAAGCTCGCCGCGCGCGGCCGGTCGAGCGCGAGCGCCACGTCGCGCGAGCGGATGCGCGCGCGCACCGGCTCGCCCGGCAGCGCGTCGAGGTTCGCCACGACGAGCTCGCCGCCCTCGAAGGCGAGCGTCGTGAGGCCGTAGCGCTCGTCGTGCCTCGCGACGCGCGCCTCGATCACCGCGCCCGCCTCGAAGCGCTCGGTCGGCGGCTGCAGGTCGGGACGCGAGAGGAGCTGCGCCACGTCGCCTTCCGCGATCGTGCGCCCATCGCTCACCAGCACGAGGTGGTCGGCGAGCCGCGTCACTTCCTCGATCGCATGGCTCACGTACACGGTCGGCAGCCGGAACTCGTCGCGCAACAGCTCGATATAGCCGAGGATCTCGGCCTTGCGCGCGGCGTCGAGCGCGGCGAGCGGCTCGTCGAGGAGGAGCAGGCGCGGGCTCGCGAGGAGCGTGCGCCCGAGCGCGACGCGCTGCTTCTCCCCGCCGGAGAGCGTCGCGGGGCGCCGTTCGAGGAGCGCGCCCAGGCCGAGGAGCTCGATCACGCGGCCGCGGTCGACGAAACGCTCCGCGGGCGCGATGAGCTTCTCGCCGTACGCGAGGTTCGCGCGCACCGACATGTGCGGGAAGAGCAGCGCGTCCTGGAACACGCAGCCCACGCGGCGCGCTTCGGGCGCGAGGTCGATGCCGCGAGCCGAATCGAAGAGCACGCGCCCGCCGACCGCGATGCGGCCCGACTGCGGGCGCACGAGGCCCGCGATCGCCTCGACGATGGTGCTCTTGCCCGCGCCCGAGCGCCCGAAGAGCGCCACGATCGGGGCGTCGGCGGCGAACCTCGCCTCGAGGCGGAAATCGTCGCGGCGAAGCGCGATGTCGACCTCAAGCATCGCGGCGGGCGGTCGGGGGCCGGCGCGCCAGCCACTCCGACGCGGCGAGGGCGGCGAGCGAGAGGCACACGGAAAGGATCGACAGCCGCAGCGCCTGCGCATCCTCGCCCGGCGACTGCGTGAAGGTGTAGATCGCCAAGGGCAGCGTGCGCGTCTCGCCCGGGATGTTGGAGACGAACGTGATGGTGGCGCCGAACTCGCCCAGCGAGCGGGCGAAGGCGAGGAGCGCGCCGGTGACGAGCCCCGGCCATGCGAGCGGCAGCGTCACGGTGAAGAAGACGCGCATGCGGCTCGCGCCGAGCGTGCGCGCCGCGAGCTCGAGGCGCGCGTCCACCGCGTCGATGGCGAGCCGGATCGCGCGCACCATCAGCGGAAATCCCATCACCGCGGCGGCGAGCGCGGCGCCGGTCCAGCGGAACGCGAACACGATGCCGAGCGGCGCGAGCAGCCGCCCGAGCGGGCCGTGGCGGCCGAAGAGCACGAGGAGCGCGAAACCCACGACGACCGGCGGCAGCACGAGGGGCAGGTGCACCGCGGCATCGAAGAGCATCTTGCCGGGAAAGCGCTTGCGCGCGAGCACGAAAGCCGTCGCGACGGCGATCGGAAGGCTCGCCGCGACACCCCACGCGGCGACCTTGAGGCTCAGCAGGACGACATCGAGCTCTTCGCGGGTGGGCATCGCCTCACGGAATCGCGCGGAATCCGTAATGCTCCCATATGCGCTTGGTCTGCGGGGAGGCGAGCGCTTTGGCGAGGGAATCGGCCGCGGCGTCCGCGCCCTCGAGCTCCACCAGCGGATAGACCACCGGCGGATGGCTCGCCGCGGGAAAGGTCGCCACCACGCGCACGCCCTTGTCCGCGATCGCGTCGGTGCGATAGACGATGCCGAGCGGCGCCTCGCCGCGCGAGACGAGGGCGAGGGCCGCGCGCACGTTCTCCGCCGGTGCGATGCGATTCCTGACCGCGTCCCAGGCGTGAAGCGACACGAGCGCCGCCTTCGCGTAGATGCCCGCGGGGACCGACGCCGGATCGGCGAGGGCGAGGCGGCCGCCGCCGAGCGCGGCGGCGAGGTCGAAGCCGGGCGCGATCGCGACGCGCGTCGTCGAGGCGGCCGGCGCGATCAGCACGAGGTCGTTGCCGAGGAGGTCGCGGCGCGTTCCCGCCTTCGCGAGACCGCGCTTTTCCACGTAGTCCGCCCACGCGCGGTCGGCGCTGATGAAGATCGAGGCCGGAGCGCCCGCCTCGATCTGGCGCGCGAGCGCATTGCTCGCCGCGTAGGAGACCGAAACGCGGTTGCCGGAGGCCGCCTCCCACGGCTTCACGGCGGCGTCGAGCGCTTCGTGCAGGCTCGCCGCCGCGAACACGACGAGGGTTTCGGCGCGGGCCGCGGCGCTTACCAGGATGATCGCGACGAGGGCGGCGGCGCGGCGCACGAGGCTCCGCAGCCGCATCGCATCGCCCGGCCCCATCGCCATCCCGGAACCGGACGTCACGCGCGGCTTCGCGGGGCCGCGCGTGCGGCGCATCAGGGCGTCGTGCCTTGCAGCAGCTTCTGCAGCTCGCCCGACTGGTACATCTCGCGCATGATGTCGCAGCCGCCGACGAACTCGCCGTTCACGTAGAGCTGCGGGATGGTGGGCCAGTTGGCGAATTCCTTGATGCCCTGGCGGATCTCCGGATCCTGCAGGACGTCTACGGTGTACACGCTTTCCGCGCCGCACATCTTGAGGATCTGCGTGGCGGTCGCCGAGAAGCCGCACATCGGCATCTGCGGCGAGCCCTTCATGTAGAGCACCACCGGGTGCCCGGCGACCTGCTCGCGGATTCGGTCTTGAACACTCATTGCTGCACTCCTTAAGTTTGCCTTCGGCCTACCGTTGTGCTCCATGCTGGAGTGTCGAGCGGCGCGCCTGCCGCACCCGCTCCAACACGGTCGTTCGTCGCGCTCCGTGCTGGAGTGTCGAGCGGCGCGCCTGCCGCGTCCGCTCCAACACGGATTTCCTGCTCCCGCTATTTTAGCCTTGGCGGCCGCCCGCCACGCGTGCGATGCCGGCGAGGTCGCGGATCGACACCAGGTCCTCGAACCCCGCCGCCCCGAGCAGCCGCGCGGCCGCTTCCGCCTGGTCGTAGCCATGCTCGAAGAGCAGCGCGCCGCCAGGCACGAGATGCTCCTTCGCGTGCGCCACGATCTCGCGGATCGAGTCGAGCCCGTCGGGGCTGCCATCGCTCAGTGCGCGGCCGGGCTCGAAGCGCAGGTCGCCCTGGGCGAGGTGCGCATCGCCGGCCGCGACGTAGGGCGGATTCGCGACGATGAGGTCGAAAAGGCGCCCCGGCACGGCGTCGTACCAGGAGCCGCCGACCAGCTCGATGCGCTCCTCGCACCGATGCGTGCGCGCGTTCCTGCCCGCCACCTCGAGCGCCTCCGCGCTCGCATCGGTCGCGACGACGCGAAGCGCCGGCCGCTCGCAGGCGAGCGTCACGGCGATGGCGCCGCTGCCCGTGCCGAGGTCGAGGACGGATGGATTGCCGGCCCGCGCCTGGAGCATGCGCGGCGAGGCGCCGCGGCAATCGCGATCACTCGAGAGCCCGTCGACCTGCCCGAGCGCCGCTTCGACCAGCGTCTCGGTCTCGGGCCGCGGGATCAGCACCGACGGTCCGACCTCGAAATCGCGCCCGTAGAACTCGCGCGTGCCCACGAGGTAGGCGACCGGCTGGCCGAGCGCGCGCAGCGCGACCAGCATGTCCATGCGGGCGTCCTGCGTCTCGGTGAGCACGTGCATGGGATTCGCGGCGACCCACGCGCGGTTCACCTCGAGCACGTGCGCCATCAGCACCTGCGCGTCGGCGCGGTCGATCGCCGCGAGCGCATCCTCGAGCGCGGCCTTGACCGTGTGCATCACGCGCTCCGCGCGAGGGTCGCGAGCTGCTCGGCCTGGTGCTCGCGCGCGAGCGCGGAGGTGATCTCCTCGAGGTCGCCGTCCATGATCGAGTCGATCTTGTGCAGCGTGAGGTTGATGCGGTGGTCGGTCACGCGTCCCTGCGGGAAGTTGTAGGTGCGGATGCGGTCGGAGCGATCGCCCGTACCGACGAGGCTCTTCCTCTCGGAGGCCTCCTTCGCCTGCTGCTCGCGCGCCTGGCGGTCCTTGATGCGCGCGGCGAGCACGCGCCAGGCCTGCTCGCGGTTCTTGTGCTGGCTCCTCGCGTCCTGGCACTCGACCACGATGCCCGTCGGAAGGTGCGTGAGGCGCACCGCCGAATCGGTCTTGTTCACGTGCTGTCCGCCGGCGCCGCTCGCACGGAAGGTGTCCACGCGCACCTCCGAGGGATTGATCTGCACGTCGGAGACGTCGTCCGCCTCGGGCATCACGGCCACGGTCGCCGCGGAGGTGTGGATGCGGCCCTGCGTCTCGGTCGCGGGCACGCGCTGCACGCGATGGCCGCCCGACTCGAACTTGAGCCGGGAGTACGCGCCCTGGCCCACGATGCGGGCGATGATTTCCTTGTAGCCGCCCGCCTCGCCGGCGCTTTCCGACACCACCTCCACCTGCCAGCGATGGCGCTCGGCGAAGCGCGAGTACATGCGGAAGAGGTCGCCGGCGAAGAGCGCGCTCTCGTCGCCGCCGGTGCCGGCGCGGATCTCGAGGAAGAGGTTCTTCTCGTCGTTGGGATCGCGTGGGACGAGCATGCGCTCGAGGTCGAGCTCCAGCTCGGCGAGCTTCGCGCGCGCGGCGCCGATCTCCTCCTCGGCGAATTCGCGCATCGCCGGGTCCCGCGCCATTTCCTGCGCGGCGTCCAGGTCCTGCGCGGCGTTGCGATACGCGACGAAGGCCTCGACCACGGGGAAGATCTCGGCGCGCTCCTGCGAGAGCTTGCGGAAATCGTCGATGTCCTCGACCACCGCCGGGTCGGAAAGCCTCGCGTCGATCTCCTTCAGCCGCGATTCGAGGCCCGCGAGCCGGCCGGCGATGGACTCCTTCATTGCTCGTTCGCGGGGTGGTCCCCTTCGGCTTCCGGGAAGAGGACGCGCACCGCGTTCGCGAGGGCTTCGCGCTCGCCCTCGGAGGCGTGCGAGAGCGCCTGGGTGGGATGGTGCATGAACTTGTTGGCGAGCCCCTTGGCGAGCGATTCCAGCACCGCCGCGGGATCCTCGCCCTTCGCGAGCCGCGCCTTCGCCTTCGCGAGCTCGATCTCGCGGTATTCCTCGGCGCGCCGGCGCAGCTCCACGATCGCCGGCACCGCGGCGCGCGCGCCCTGCCATTCGCGGAATGCCGCCACGTGCCGGTCGACGATCGCTTCGGCCTGCGTCACGGCGGACTTGCGGGCCTCGGTCCCCTGCTGGACGATCTTGCCGAGGTCGTCGATCGAATAGAGGAACACGTCCGCGAGCTCGGCAACCTCGGTCTCGACGTCGCGCGGCACCGCGAAGTCGACGATGAACATCGGGCGGCGCTTGCGCGCCTTGAGCGCGCCCTCGATGAGGCCCTTGCCGAGGATGGGGAGCGAGGAAGCGGTGGCCGTCACCACGATGTCGAACTCGGCGATGCGGGCGGGAAGCTCCACGAGCGCGACCGCCTGGCCGCCGAAGCGCTCCGCGAACTCCTCGCCGCGCGCGACCGTGCGGTTCGCCACGACGATCGACTGCGGTCGCTGGGCGACGAAGTAGGTCGCGGCGAGCTCGACCATCTCGCCGGCTCCGATGAGGAGCAGGCGGGTGCGCGAGAGGTCGCCGAAGACGTTCTGCGCGAGCTTGAGCGCCGCCGAGGCCATCGAGATCGACTGCGTGCCGAGCGTGGTTTCCGTGCGCACCTGCTTCGCGACCGAGAACGTGGTCTGGAAGAGGCGCGAGAGATGGCTGCCGATCGTGCCCGCGCTCTCGGCCGTGCGCACCGATTGCTTCACCTGGCCGAGGATCTGCGGCTCGCCGAGCACCATCGAGTCGAGGCCGGCGGCGACGCGGAAGGCATGGCGCACGGCTTCGGAATCGCGGTGCGAATAGAGATGCGAGGCGATGGCGATGCCCGATTTCTCGGCCTCGCGCTCGAGCCAGGCGCGCACCGGCGACTCGTCCTCGGCGCTGCAGTACACCTCGGTCCGGTTGCAGGTCGAGACCAGCACCGCCTCCGACACGCCGGGCTGGGCGGCGAGCCGCGCCAGTGCCTCGGCCTGCAGCTCCGGCGCGAAGGCGAGCTTCTCCCGCACTTCCAGTGGGGCGCTGCGGTGGTTGAGGCCGAGGACGTGGAGGGGCATGGTGAGCCAAAAATTATAGCAGCGGGCCCTCTGTGGACTTTGCCATGGCGCGCGGGCGCCAGTTCCGGGTATGATCGGACGAAACTTTACAAAGAGAACGAACAAGGCGCATTATCGCACTGATTTTTAACGAATACTTCAATGGCTGCCCAGCCGTCCCATTTCAGCGCCCTCGGGCGCGCGCTCGTCCAGCAAGGCCGCCTGCCGCAGGCCGATGCGGCTGCCATCCAGTCGGAGGCGAACCGCGCGGGCGTGCCGTTCGTGCAGCAGCTGGTCTCGTCGAAACGGCTCTCCGCGAAGGAGGTGTCGCTCTTCGCCGCGCAGACCTTCGGGTATCCGCTGCTCGACCTGAACGCGGTCGACCTGGACCAGCTTCCGGTCAACCTCATCGACAGCAAGATCGTCACGAGCCACCGCGTGGTGGCGCTCGGCAAGCGCGGCAACCGGGTGTTCGTCGCGATGTCGGATCCGTCGAACGAGCAGGTGCTGCAGGAGGTGAAGTTCGCCACCGGCATGACGATGGAGCCGGTGGTGGTCGAGGACGACAAGCTCGCGACCATCGTGCGCAAGCTGCACGAGTCCTCGACCAAGGCGCTGGAGACGGCCACCGAGGACGTGGACCTCTCCGGCATCGAGGTGAGCGACGGCGACGCGCAGCCCGAGGTCGTCACCGAGGACATCGACGACGCGCCGGTCGTGAAGTATGTGCAGAAGATCCTGCTCGACGCGATCAACGGCGGCGCCTCCGACATCCACTTCGAGCCCTACGAGAAGTTCTACCGCATCCGCTACCGCACCGACGGCATCCTCTACGACGTCGCCCAGCCGCCGCTCGCGATCAAGGAGAAGATCGCCTCGCGGATCAAGGTGGTCTCCCGGCTCGACATCTCGGAGAAGCGCGTGCCGCAGGACGGGCGCATGAAGATGACGCTCTCCAAGACGCGCGCGATCGACTTCCGCGTCTCGACGCTGCCCACGCTCTTCGGCGAGAAGATCGTGATGCGCATCCTCGATCCGTCGAGCGCGACGCTCGGGATCGACGCGCTGGGCTACGATCCGGACCAGAAGGAGCACCTGCTCGCCGCGGTCCAGCGCCCCTACGGCATGGTGCTCGTGACCGGCCCCACCGGCTCGGGCAAGACCGTCTCGCTCTACACGTGCCTCAACATCCTCAACAAGCCCGGGATCAACATCTCGACGGCGGAGGACCCGGCGGAGATCAACCTGCCGGGCGTGAACCAGGTGAACGTGAACGACAAGCAGGGCCTCACGTTCGCCACCGCGCTCAAGGCCTTCCTGCGCCAGGACCCGGACATCATCATGGTGGGCGAGATCCGCGACCTGGAGACCGGCGAGATCGCGATCAAGGCGGCGCAGACCGGCCACATGGTGCTCTCGACGCTGCACACGAACGATGCGCCCACGACCCTCACCCGCCTCATGAACATGGGCATCGCGCCGTTCAACATCGCCTCGAGCGTGATCCTCATCACCGCCCAGCGCCTCGCCCGCAAGCTCTGCTCGTGCAAGAAGCCCGAGGACATTCCGGAAGAGGCATTGCGGCGGGCGGGATTCAGCGAGGAAGATCTGGACGGCACATGGCAGCCCTTCGGTCCCGGCGGCTGCGACCTGTGCAAGAATACCGGGTACAAGGGCCGGCTCGGCATCTACCAGGTGATGCCGATTTCCGAAGAGATGGAGCGCATCATCATGAAGAACGGCACCTCCATCGACCTCGCGGACCAGGCCCGGCGCGAAGACATCCGCGACCTGCGGCAATCGGGACTGCTCAAGGTGAAGAGAGGCCTCACGTCGCTCGAGGAGATCGAGGCCGTGACCAACGAGTAGGGAGAATCAGCCATGGCAGTGATCGCCAAGAAGCCGGACACCGGCAAGGACGTCAAGCTCTACAACTACGCCTGGACCGGCAAGGACAAGGCCGGCAAGGTGATCCGCGGCGAGGTGCGCGCCGGCGGCGAGCACGTCGTGCTCGCGCAGCTGCGCCGGCAGGGCATCCAGGTCACCAACGTCAAGAAGGTGTCGCAACGCGGCGGCAGGAAGATCACCGATAAGGACATCACGATCTTCACGCGCCAGCTCGCCGTCATGATGAAGGCGGGCGTCCCGCTGCTGCAGGCCTTCGAGATCGTCGCCCGCGGCCACGCCAACCCCTCCGTGGGCAAGCTGCTCCTCGACGTCAAGACCGACGTCGAGACCGGCTCCTCGCTCTCGCAGGCGTTCCGCAAGCACCCGTTGTACTTCGACGCGCTCTTCTGCAACCTGGTCGGCGCGGGCGAGCAGGCGGGCATCCTCGACACCCTGCTGGACCGGCTCGCCACGTACAAGGAAAAGATCGTCGCGATCAAGGGCAAGATCAAGAGCGCGCTCTTCTATCCGATCGCGGTGATCGTGGTGGCCCTGATCGTGACCGCGGTGATCATGATCTTCGTGATCCCGGTGTTCAAGGACCTGTTCAAGAGCTTCGGCGCGGACCTGCCCGGTCCTACACTGGTGGTGATCGCGATATCGGATTTCTTCGTCGCGAACTGGTGGTGGCTCGCGGCCGTGATCGTCGGCGGCGTCTGGGGCTTCTTCTACTCGTGGAAGCGCTCGAAGACGATGCAGCGCTTCATGGACCGCCTGTTCCTGCGGCTGCCGGTGTTCGGCGAGGTGATCCGCAAGGCGGCCATCGCGCGCTGGTGCCGCACCCTCTCGACGATGTTCGCCGCGGGCGTGCCGCTCGTGGAGTCGCTCGATTCGGTGGCGGGCGCCGCGGGCAACTACGTGTACTACGAGGCGACCAAGAAGGTGCAGAACGAAGTGTCGACCGGTACCGGCCTCACGACCGCGATGACCAACTCGGGCGTGTTCCCGAGCATGGTGCTGCAGATGACCGCGATCGGCGAGGAATCCGGCTCGCTCGACCAGATGCTCGGCAAGGTGGCCGATTTCTTCGAGCAGGAAGTGGACGAGGCGGTCGAGTCGCTCTCCTCGCTGATGGAGCCGATGATCATGGTGATCCTGGGCGGCCTGATCGGCA
>Ga0134126_10001231_pt1 | contig 32537 bp, 23 predicted proteins | sample KB31752_FD_96881 | JGI IMG/M metagenome (GOLD analysis project Ga0134126, IMG submission 96881) | Terrestrial soil microbial communities with excess Nitrogen fertilizer from Kellogg Biological Station, Michigan, USA - KB3-175-2 | ecosystem: Environmental > Terrestrial > Soil > Unclassified ...
CGAGACGGTGATTGCTGCGCGGATCGATCAATCCCAGGCTGCTGCCGCCGCCGTGCGCCCATTGTCCCCAACGGCCGCCCGTGCCATAAGTCACTTCATCCTCGACAATCCATGCGATGTTCGTCTTCGTGACCCCCGGCGTGTTGGTATTCACCACCTGGTCCCACATTGCCAGTGCGAGCCGCTCGCCGCTGCCCGACAGTTTGCCGCCAAAATCACCCAGGGTATTGAGAGTGGTCAGATTCGTGTAATGTGCCATGAGGTTTGTCGCGCTTTTGGCGACGACCAGGTAGCCGCCGGCGGCGAGTGTCGTGTTCGATGGAAAGGTGTAATTGATGCCGGAAACAAATCTCCAACCACTGAGATCGACCGACCCGGAGCCTTTGTTGTAAAGCTCGACGTATTGATCGTTGTCGGCACCGGAAATCGGTTTGTACATAATCTCGTTGATGACGACATCCCGGACGAGGATCGGGCTGTTATTTGTCCCCGGTGTCCTCGATTGCAGGGAATAGAAATCACTTGCACCATCTGGAAACCGTCCCATGGAAACAGAGTTTTCCTGGCCCTCAAATTGCACGGCGTCAAGCACGCGAGAACCATCCGGATTCTTGAAATAGATCGTTTCTCCGATGGCACTGAGTCGAAAGCCCATCTGGTTTTCATCAAAGTAAACAAATCCATGTGCCGGAATGGCCGTCCCGGTGGGAATGGTGAAAAGATTGGTGGTAGGATGGTCGGAGAGGGTGCAGCCGGAAACATCAACCGGCTGGTTGGCGTGGTTGTAAAGTTCAATGTAGTCGTAGAGTGGCGGATCGGTGTGCGCCAGGAACTCGTTGATGACGACCGCGCGCAGTGGACTTGGATTGTACCCGTCAATCCCACCCGGTGATCCGCCAACCGAATCGCTGATGGTCCACGCGCGCGGGTCGGCCTCTCCCAATGAAGGTCTGTCCAGGACGAGCGAATGGCCCGTGCCATCGGCTGCGACCGGCCACGGGTTTTGATTGGAATACGCAATTTCAAGGAAAATGGCATCCGAGTCGTTGCGCAGACGTACGGTTCCTGACTTCGGCAATGAATTGGTGTAGGGGCCGATCACGTTGGTGATCCCGTAAACGGCCATGACATCGGCTGGCACCTTGGCGATTACAAGAAACGCGCCGCCCTGAAGCACTGTGCCCGGCGGAAAGGTGAAATCGATGTCGCCGGAGATGCGGTAATCGCTGACGTCCTCGTAAAACGGGTTCGAGTTAAAGAGTTCGACAAACTCCAGATTGCGCCCATCCGTGCGCGGCGCGGGCTTGTACATTATTTCCGAAATGACCAGTCCCGTCTTGCGGCTGCACGGGCCGAGCGGCTCGGTGGGCAAAGTCACCGCCCCAACGCTTGCAGCGGAGACATCCGCAACATCACGAAACCTCGCGGTGGCCAGTTGGTTTGAGTCGTGACTCGTCACTGTGAGGCCAAAGTAAATCGTGCCGGGCATGGTGATGCTGCTGGAGCCCAGTTGCGTCCAGGTCTGTCCATCGAAACTGCCGAAGCCAGTGAAAGCGCTCGCGTTCCGGGTCAGCCGGAGCCATGTGTAAGGATGATTCGCGGGCAACCAGCCCGAGTTACTGGCCGCTCCGCCAGTGCCGGTGCGCGATTCGAAAAAAGTGCCGGGAATGCTTGGGGTCGTCAGAACGCTTGCAAAGACGCTGTCAGGATTCAGAGTCGCACGCGCCATCAGCCCGGCTTTGGTCCATGCGTTTACCTGATCGAGGGATTGGACCCGCGCCTTGACATCAAAGTTTCCTGTGCGCTGCTGGTATGCGAATTGCAATTGGTCACTGGTGCCGCCGATGTCGCTTCCACCGCCTGTGAGGTCGAAGCCGTTGGTGGTCGGGGTAATAAAACCGGTGAGGGCCGGGCCACCAATGTCCGAGGGAGCGTATGCGGCCGCAATGAAAGCAACCTGCGAGTTCGCCGCAATGGTATTCGGAGCAGCGGCTCGATCGCGGACATTGTTGACCGTGACGGTGTAAGTGGCGCCGTAGGTCACCGGCGTGGTCGTGAGAACAATCGTTTTTGTGTCCGGCCCAAAGGCGGCGCCTGAAATCGTTATGCCGTTCAGGGCATAGTAGGATTTGTTGGTGGCGGTGACGGATTCGACCGGTTCGGAAAACACAACCCAGACATTTGTGACGCCGACGTTGAAGGCACGCACAAGAGACGGAGGCGTTGTGTCGGGCAAAACGGTGAGAGTCGCGGATCTGCTGTTCGTGTTGCCGTACGGGTTGGAAATAAAGCAACTGAATTGGACGTTATTGTCGGTCATCGCAACGGGCGAAAGCGAATAGGTCGAACTGGTGGCGCCGGAAATGTTGCCCCCGCTGCGGCGCCATTGATACGCAGCGCCAAAGCTTTTCGCCAGCTGTACGGAGAATACAGCAGTGTTGCCTTCGACGACTGAAATGTCCGCTGGCTGTTGGGTGATCAGCGGTGGTCCCAGGCCGTAAACCTGGAGGCGATTGCCGGGCACCGGTTGTTCAAGTGTTGAGTCGGGCAACTGCCAGCCGACGGCGAGATTGTCTCCGCCCTGGCCTTCCTTCATCAGTGCCTCGATGTAATACTTCTGTCCCGCCGTTAGGGAAACCGGCGCGGACTGTTGTTCGCTGTATTTGCCCCACTCCTGTGAAGAGGTCCACCCGGGGACGAAGGCGATAACTCGCTTGTTCGCCGGAGTGGAATCGGTGCTCAAAAACAGCGTGGAATTGTCGTCGCTGGCTATCCAAAATGTGTAATTGCCCGTTTGTGGGGCCATGATATAAGCGGTCATTCGCTGTCCATAATCATCGTCCACATCGGTTGGGGCTTCGAAAAAGTCGGTCACGACTTCTTCCATGGCCGGGTTGTCAGGAAAGCTTGGATTGTTGGTCAGGTCCGAGACGCTCGTTCCGGTGATGCCAGTGTAAACGTCCCGCAGCACACCGGTGATCTGCGCGTTTGTTCGTTGATTGGCGGCACCCCAGACCAGCAACGAAAGTGAAAGAAAAATGGCCTTGTTATTTTTGCTGCTCATAAATGCGCGGAATGAAATTGCTTCGAAAAGAACTCATCTAATCGTGCGCTCGTCGATTTGCAGGAACCGGCCAGAACATCTGCCATATCCGAGCAGCTTCCAAGCCAAAACCTACAGATGGAGTTTTGAGGTAAACCGGATCTTTCACCCCCATTCCGTGGAAAGTTAGGCTGGCGGGTCGATGGAGGTCGTGATGATCGTTTGCCCAAGCCCCAAACGTGCGGTCAGTCTTTTATCCTCTCGTGGATCGCGCGGCGGGCGAGCCGTGTGATGTAAACTGCCGCGAGGACAGCCGCGATCAAACCAAACGCGTAAAGCACCCATTCGAATGGTGATTGGCGTGTGCTGTCTGGCGACAGTTTTCCCAGGTCGCCAATCGCCGAACCGAGGTAAACATACATCAGTGTGCCTGGCATCATGCCGAGCCATGACGCAAAAAAATAATCGCGCAGAGATACACGTGTCAGGCCAAGGGCGTAATTTAGCAGATTAAAGGGGAATGCCGGCGACAATCGGAGCATGCCGACAATTTTCCAGCCCTTCGCGGCGACTGCTTCGTCGATGGCTTTGAATCGTGGCGATGGCCCGATTTTATTCATAACCCAATTGCGCGCAGCGTAGCGGGCTATCAAAAAGGCGGCCGTGGCGCCCAGTGTCGAACTGATCGAAACAATTATTGTGCCCCGCACCACGCCGAACAGTACGCCTGCGCCGAGAGTGAGTAATAGTCCGGGTATGAAGAGCACGCAGGCCACCACATAAACGAGCATGAACGTCAGCGTTCCCCAAGGTCCCAAATCATCAATCCAACGCAGAACCTGCCGCACGGGCCCCTGCCAATTTAAAAACTTCATAGCGGTCAGAAGTGCGGTGGCAGCCGCCAGACCGAAGACGGTTGTCGGCTTCAGTTTCAAAGAGTGTGGCTCTGTCGCATGCAATGTGATCGCGGTCGTTAACAGCACCCGCCGCTGACGGGACACTCGCTCGCCGGAGCCGTGACCTTGCAGCCTTCGCCTTTGGTTTCGCGTGGGTGACGCAGCCGGATCAATGAACAATCGAGCGGCTTCACCAGTTCGGGCGGAAGGGGTGCCAAGGGGTCGACAAAGGCGAAGTACTGCCTGTAAGGTTCGTTTTGGAAAAGCTCGTGGGTTTTTCCGCACACGGCATAACGGCGTCCGCGTTCAAGGCGATGTCCGGCGTCGTCGAGGACCTCCTTAAACGGACCAAGATAGATCACCGCCTGGTTGTGGTCGAAACACGGTCCGGCTTTACCTTTGAAAGCTTCGATGGTCATCGAGCGGAATTCGATGCCTTCGACCGTCGCCCACGGCCTGGCATTCCACTTCAGAACCCGCATGCCATGAAAACCGGCCCCGGCAAATGCCCGCAAAAAGCCTTCCTCTGTAAGTGCGCCCGAAATGCACCCGCTCCAGAGTTTGGGATCGTTCTGGAGGCGCACCGGGACCGGCTCGTCGGAAGCGATATCTGAAATCACGGCCCGGCCCCCTTCTTTCAAAACTCTGAATATTTCATCAAACAACTGTCGTTTCGATTTCTGCTCCACCAGATTCAGTACGCAATTGGAGACAACCACATCAATGGAGTTGTCTGCCACGAGCGGCTGCCGGACGCGCAACTCCTGCGCGAGTTCGTTGGCCGCCAGGAATGAGGCGGCCCCGGTGATCGGGCGTTGTTTTAGTTCGTCCTCCAGTGTTTCCAGGTTCAGTGCGAGATCCTGTATCCGGCCTTTCCGAAACTCGACGTTCGCATAGCCAAGCCGTCTGGCAACAAGAGGCGCGTTGCGGCGCGCCACTTCGAGCATCTGATCCGTCATGTCAATGCCGATGATTCTGCCTTGCGCTCCGACGACCTGTGCTGCGACAAAGCAGAGTTTTCCCGTGCCGCTGCCCAGATCGAGAACAGTTTCGCCCGGTTTGAGGTATCGGGTGGGATCGCCACATCCGTAATCCTTTTCGATCACTTCTTCTGGAATGACCTGAAGATGGCCCGGGTCGTAGTCGATTGGACAACACAGGGTGCTCTCAGTCGTTTTTGCAGCAGCCGCGTAACGCTGCTTAACCGCGGATTCGGAATTGATCATATTGATGGCTGGATGCGCCAATCAGCCGGGCGTTGAACCTAGAGGCAAATGCGCGGTCTTACCAGCCGATTATCGGCAGGTACCTGCGGCAGGCAGGTTCAATCAACAGCACCGAACAGGGGCTCACTCGCAGAAGCATGGCTCGGTGGCGGTGAAGAAAAGTGTTCCTGAAAATTTTTGCAATTTGCGGGCACATGTTCCAAGCTTCGGTCATGACGACACCGCTTGCGCTCGTTTTCTACGAAAACCTGTTGCCCGGCAGTCAACTGGTCAACCGCCTGCAGGATCTGGGCTACCGGGTGCAAGCACTCAACGATGTTCGGATGTTGGTCCAGCAGGCGCGCCAGGACAAACCCTTGATCGTTGTCGCGGATCTCTTTTCCGCAACCGGGGACGTTTGTGCAAACATTCGTGAATTAAAAAAGAATTCCGAAACTCAACACATTCCGATAATCGCCTACACCGACCCAAAAAACGAAACGATGCAGTCTGCTGCGACAGCGGCGGGCGCCACAATGGTCGCGGGCAGCGATGCGATTCTAGAACAGCTTCCACAGTTGCTGGATCAGGCTTTGCAGGTGTAATAACATTTATTCGCTTTCAAGTTCGCGCCATTTATGGAACTCCCCGTGGTCAAACTTGCCAGAGGCATTCATGTCCTTCACCTGTTTTATCGCGTCGATCGGGTTCAGTGGGCTCAACTTGCGGAGGGTCAATCCGCGGCGATACTGACCAGACTGGAGGCGCTCTGCCGAGCAAATGCGGGTCCGTCGCATCCGCGATTGACGAGCTATGCAAACATCGGCGGCAAGGCGGACCTGGTTTTCATGCTGACCGCTGCGGAGCTGGGGCAGGCAGGGGAGATTCACCGCGATCTGGAAGGCTGTTTCCCCCCGGGAACACTGAAACGCGTTTACAGTTACCTCAGTGTGACCGAACTGCCCGAATATGTGACGTCTGAGGAGGACATGAAGCAAACACTGATTCAGCAGGAAAAACTGGAACCGGGAAGTGATCCGTTTAACAAACGGCTCGCAGAAATGCGCCAGCGACAGGCGGAGTACGAGCATTATCGCCTTTACCCGGAACTGCCTGACTGGGAGGTAATGGCGTTTTACCCGATGAGCAAGCGACGGAATGGCGCCGACAACTGGTATCTGCTGGATTTCGCCGCGAGGAAGAAACTGATGAGCGGGCACGCGCGCGTCGGGCGCAAGTTTGCCGGGCGTGTTTCGCAGCTGATCACCGGCTCGACCGGTATCGACGACTGGGAATGGGGCGTGACCCTGATGGCGCATCAAACGGACGCCTTGAAAGAGATCGTGTACGAGATGCGCTTTGACGAGGTGAGTGCTCGGTATGGCGAGTTCGGACCGTTTTATGTGAATTTGCGGTTGCCGGCGGCGGCCCTTTGGGAGCACCTCCATTTGTGACTCCCTCGTAATTTCTGCCGCGATACGCTTGGACTGAACCGGACAGCGCTTAGAGTATGGGCAATGATGCGGCACCCCTTTGACAGCCGCCAAATTTCGACCTAAACTCCTCCCGTAACTAATTCCGTGAGCGCAGCATCAACGATTAGTGGCGCATGATGGATGCATTGACAAAGCAAGTCTCATCGCGGGATGGGAGGGAGTCAGTTGAGGTGGCGTTCACCCTCATCGAACTCCTTGTGGCGATGGCTGTCATCGCGATTCTCGCGGGGCTGCTCTCGACTGCTGTTATGAAAACAAAGGGCAAAGCGCAGACGATTGGCTGTCTGGGCAACGCCCGGCAGCTCTCGCTGGCGTGGATGCTGTATGCGGCCGACAACGGCGAACGCCTGCCTTACAATCTTGGGAGCATTGCCAACCGCGGCCTTGCACCCCGACGCGACTACAACTGGGTGAACAACTTTCTGGACTGGGCGGTGGACAATGCCGACAACACGAATACCGCGTTTGTAAGCAAAGGAAGCTTTGCTGCATACGCGAGCCGGGTGGCCGCGGTCTATCGCTGTCCCTCCGACCGCGTATTGAGCGAGAGTCAAAGGGAAGCCGGTTGGATGGCACGTGTCCGAAGCTATTCCATGAACGCCATGGTCGGCGATGCCGGTCCCAATTCGGTGTACGGCACGAACGTGTTCAACCCCGCATACAAGCAGTTTCTGAAAGCCACCGATTTCGAGCGCCCGACGGAGATTTTCGTTTTTCTGGATGAGCACCCTGACAGCATCAACGATGGGTATTTTCTTAATCGTCTGGAAGAATTGCAATGGAATGACCTGCCGGCATCCTACCACAACGGTGCGGCCAGTTTCACTTTTGCCGACGGACACGCGGAAACCCACCGCTGGATCGACGCGTCCACGATGCCCCCGGCTCGCGCGTACGCCGCGGCGCTTCCGTTTTCCATTGACCCTGCCCAAAGGGCGGACTTCGATTGGGTCGCAGATCGTGCGAGCGTCGAGCATCTGGACGGTCGCTCGAAGACCAGTTTCTAATCCTTTCTGTTTCTTGTTGGTACCGCAAATGAGCTTGCTCCGCGGACCTCTTGCCGCACAATGCGTCGAGTCCTGTCGTCGCATGGAAGGGTGGCTGAGTGGTTGAAGGCACCTGACTCGAAATCAGGCGTAGGAGCAATCCTACCGTGGGTTCAAATCCCACCCCTTCCGCCACGTTTTGCTTCCTCCCTTGCGCCGATTAAGCTTTGCCGGGTCGCATGAGCGGGAATCCAAACGGCTCTAAACAATTCATCATTGCGCTTGCCGTTGCCCTTGGCGGGGTCGCGGTTGGCTCCTTTGTCGTCATTAAAATGGACCTTCCGGGCCAATCGCAGCGCTCGTTTTTCACTCGGGCGAAACCGTCCCTGCCGGAGCACGCGCTGGATTCCCCGACAAACGGGATGGTTTGGATTTCTGGCGGAATTTTCTGGATGGGCTCTGCAGGAGGCAATCCGGATGAACGACCCGTCCACAAGGTTGCCGTTGACGGGTTTTGGATGGACAAGACGGAGGTCAGCAACGAGCAGTTTGAAGAATTTGTCCGCGCCACGGGATATCTTACAATCGCTGAGCGCAGCCCCGATCCCCGTGATTTTCCAGGCGCGACGGCCGAACGACTCGTGCCGGGCTCTGTCGTCTTTAATCCGCCGGCGAGAGAAGTGTCGCTCGAAAATCACTACCTCTGGTGGAAATGGACGCCCGGCGCCAGCTGGCGCCACCCCGAGGGGCCGGGTTCCGATGTAAAGGGCCGTGAAAAACACCCCGTCGTTCATGTGTGCTGGCTCGACGCGCTGGCATATGCCACATGGTCAGGGAAGCGTCTGCCAACTGAAGCCGAATGGGAGTACGCTGCGCGTGGTGGACTCGATCGTAAGCCCTATGTCTGGGGCGATGAATCAACGCCGGGGGGGCGATGGCAGGCAAATATCTGGCAGGGCCGCTTTCCGAACGAAAATACGCAACGCGACGGTTTTCGAGGAACAGCGCCCGTCGCGAGTTTCCCGTCCAATGGTTACGGATTGTACGACATGGCCGGCAACGTTTGGGAATGGTGTAGCGATTGGTACCGGCCCGATTACTATGCAGCAAGCCCCCTGAACAATCCTCGTGGCCCGTCTGAAAGTTTTGATCCTGATGAACCGCAGATTCCGAAAAAAGTGCTGCGCGGCGGTTCCTATCTTTGCAGCGATCTCTATTGTACAGGGTATCGGCCAAGCGCACGAATGAAATCATCCCCGGATACCGGTCTTTCGCACGCCGGCTTTCGCTGCGTCAAGGACGCGCCGCCTCCTCATTGACTGCCGCCGCAGTCGGAGTCATCGCACGACTTGCTTTGACAGATCAGGCTTTCCTCGTGTGGCAGGTTTGATCGGCCAGTTCTTTGATTCGGAACGCGCGGTTCTCAGGTAGGCCTCTATTTTCGCCACGATGCCCGGATTTTTGTCCGCGACATTTTCATTTTCGCCAGGGTCAGCCTTGAGGTTGTAGAGTTCAAGTGGTTTGTCCGTCTCGAGTTTTACCGCCTTCCAGTCGCCCATGCGCGCGGCCTGCTGGAAACCGCGCTCGTGGAATTCCCAATAAAGAAACTCGTGTTGATTCGTTTGTTCCAAACCAATCAGGGCAGGCAGCATTGAAAACCCGTCGAGACCTTGCGGTGGCCGGACTCCGGCTATCTCCGCGGCGGTGGGCAGAAAGTCCCAAAACGCCCAGACTTGACCGTTTGTCGAGCCGGCTTTGACATGGCCGGGCCAACGGACGATCATCGGCACTCGGATGCCGCCTTCGAAAAGGTCTCGTTTGATACCGCGCAAGTTGCCGGAGCTGTCAAAATATTTTGGATTCACGCCACCCTCCCGGTGCGGGCCGTTGTCACTGGCGAAAAAGATGATCGTGTCGCGTTCCAGCTTCAGTTCTCTGAGTTTTTCCAGAACCTTACCCACGTCCGTGTCGAGGCGAGTGATCATCGCAGCCTTGTTTTTCTCCGGCTGCGGCCAGCCCTCGTTTGAGTAGGGCGCATCACCGGGCACTTCCATGCCATTGCCGGTCCTGGCACCAAGTTCGTTGTTGGCGTGAGGGAGGGTGTAAGCGAGGTAAAGGAAAAAGGGATGCTTCTGATTGATGCGAACGAAATTGGTGGCCGCGCGGGTAAACCAGTCATTTGAATAATCCCGTTTCTGTCCGTTCGCGTTGCCGGGGACGGGCCATCGCCGTTCGTTCCTCCAGAGGAATTCCGGATAGTAGTTGTGCGCATGAACCTGATCGAGGTATCCAAAGAATTCATCGAAGCCGTGTTTGTTCGGAATGCCGGTGGTTCCCTCATTGCCCAGTCCCCATTTGCCGATGAGCGCCGTCCTATAGCCGGCCGGCTTGAGGACCTCGGCAATTGTCAGGTCGTCCGCTGCGAGTGGCACATTCGCGTTGCCGCGGATGCGTGCATGGCCGGTGTGCATCCCGGTCATCAGGCAGCAGCGTGATGGAGCACAGACCGTGCAGCCGGCATAACATTGCGTGAACCGCATACCCTCCCTGGCCAGGCCATCAATGTTTGGCGTCCTGATTTTGTTTTGGCCGTAGCAACCCAGATCACCGTAACCGAGATCATCAGCGAGTATGAGGATGATATTTGGCGGATTTTGTGCCCGGCGGGCGCGCAGACTTTCCAAAGACGGCGCCTGACCATGCGCTAAAAGGAAGCCAGCGAAAACCGTGGTGCATGCTACGATACGTCGGCAGAAATGCATGGGAGAATATTAAAAGACCACAATGACGCGGCCAACAAAAATAGCGAACATTTGACGCCAATCGGTGCCGCAAAACTGTAAATGAAGTGAACCGACGAAACATCCACACTTTGCCAATTTGGTAAAACTAGTCCTTGACGTTGACGCCCCGGCGTCCTTAAATGACGCCGGTATTTCGAGGCGCATGCGCGTTTCCATAAACTGAAGCGGACACCGGTTGGTGGGGGCCAACGGGTGTCCGCTTCAATTTTGTGACTCAGAGAACAGGAGCAAGTTATGGCCAGTGGCAAAGTCAAGTGGTTCGACAATAAGAAAGGGTTTGGCTTCATCGCCCAGGAAACCGGCCAGGATGTGTTCGTTCATCACACTGCCATTCAGGGACAGGGCTTTAAAACCCTGAATGAAGGCGAAGTCGTTCACTTTGAGATTGTCGAAAGCGCCAAAGGGCTGAAGGCGCAGAATGTTCAGCGCGCGCAGCAGTGATCCTGCGGGTACTGCGCTGCACTCTGTAGTTTTTCGTTCACGTCTCCGCGTGGAGGGAATAGTCTTCCGTGATGTCCGGCGATTTCATGCGTCCAGTTGCCAGCCTTTACGTACATGTGCCCTTCTGCGCGCACAAATGTGAATACTGCGCTTTTTACTCGGAGAAGGCTGGCAGCGAAACCGTCAAGCGTTACGTCGCAGCTCTGATCAAGGAGCTGGAACTCGTGACGGCGGACCTGGAACCTTCCACGGTGTTTTTTGGCGGAGGAACGCCGTCGTTGCTTGGTATGCGCCAGTGGGAACAGGTTCTTTGCGCCATGGAGAGATTGAACCTCCTCGGCGCCGCCGAATGGACAGTGGAGTGTAATCCCGCGACGGTTTCAGCTGACAAAGCCAGACTGCTGCGATCGTACGGGGTCAACCGCATTTCAATGGGTGTACAGTCGCTCGATAGCGATTTGCTCGACCGACTGGGCCGCGTTCATACTCGCGACATGGTTTTCAAGTCGTTCGATATTTTGCGCGCTGCCGGATTCGACAACATCAATCTGGATTTGATGTTCGCGATTCCGGGCCAGACACTGGAAATGTGGCGCGCGACGCTCAAGGAAGCGCTCGCCCTGGGCAGCGAGCACCTCTCCTGCTACGAAGTGATTTATGAAGAGGACACCCCGCTGTTCAACCAACTGCAGGCCGGACAGTTCGAAGTGGACGAGAATCTGGCTTGCGCGATGTACGATGAACTCCTTGAACGCGCCGCCGTGGCCGGTTTCGTGCAATACGAGATCGCGAATTTCGCTCGCGTGCGCTCAACCCACGATTCAGAAGTGCCCGATTACGCTTGCCGGCACAACATCAACTACTGGCGCGGCGGATCATTTTACGGGCTGGGCCCGAGCGCGACGGGGCGCGTGCGAGGCGTGCGAACCAAGAATTGGTCGAACACAATCCTTTACTGCGAGCAACTGGAGAAGGGGAGCCGCGCCATCGAGTCGAGCGAACAGCTGCCGCCCCTGGCGCACGCGGGAGAAGTCGCCGCGTTTGGCCTCCGCATGAACGCCGGCTGGCCCTCCGGCTTGTTCCAGCAAACGACCGGTTACGATTTGCGTGAGGAGTGGTCGTCGGAGATGGAATGGTTGTGTCGACAGGGTTGGGGTTTCCTTGAGAGCGACCGCTTTAGGCTCACGCCCGAAGGATTGCGATTCGCCGACGCCGCCGCCGAATTGTTTTTGAGACCGCAACTTCGTGAGGCTGACGTGGAGCGAAATCTCGATCACGACATTCCCGTGTTGAGATGATCACGGAAAGAAAAGCCTACTTGTCCTTCAACTCGATTTCACCGCGCCAGTCGAATGGCGGAGGATGGATCCGAAGGTCGGCGATCTGTTGCAGGTAGAACCTGGCAGGACCGTCGTCGGGTCGGATTTCGAGGGTGTGCCGGAATCCGGCTTCGGCAGCTTCGAGGTTGTTTCGTTGAAATTCCTGAAGTGCCCCTGCGAAGACATCGCGCCAGCTCTTTGTCACCTCCGCCTGGTCGCGTCGTCCCAGAAGGTCATGCACTTCGACCAGTTTCTCAAATCCCTTCAGGCGGAAGTTTCCTGCCAGACGGCTGACGATCTCACTGCTGCATCCCTCGAGCGTTTCTCGGGTGACCAGAATGTCGGTACCGAGATATTTGTTCAAACCTTCCAGACGAGACGCGAGGTTCACGTTTTCGCCGATCGCCGTGTAGTCAATGCGCGTGGTGCTGCCGAAGTTACCGACGTTGGCAAGTCCGGTGTGAATGCCGATGCGCGTCCTTAATTTGAGAGCGGATTGTTTCCCGCTGAAGCGGACCTCCTTGCTGTTGAGAAGAATCGCGGCGGTGCAAGCCAGTTCGCGGTGTTTGGGTTGAGGGTCCGGCGCATTCCAGACGGCGAGGATGGCGTCGCCGATGAGTTTGATGACCGTGCCTTCGACCTGATGGACGCACGGAATGGTCGTCCCGAAGTACTCATTCATGGCGCGGGCGAGATCGTCAGGGTCCATCCCTTCGGAGAGTTTGGTAAAATTTTCAATGTCAGTGAACATGATGCTTAGCATTTGCTTTTCCGCACCCGGCTTCAACAGTTCGGGATGGCGGACAAACTGTTTGATGCGCTTGGGCGAGAGATGGAGTGACAGGGAATGTTCGAGTAACCTCTTTTCCACGTAGAGATCGAGCCAGTTGGAAACAAGGGAGCCGAACAAGGCCAGGGGAATTTGAACCATTACGGGGATCGCCCACGCGAACCAGACTCGATCGTAAACAAACAGAACGTAAGCAAACGTTGAAATCATTACGGCGCCTCCAAGCGCAATACGGACGGCGGCCGGTGAAGCGACGAGCGTCAGACCATAACCGAACAGGATTCCGGCAAGGGCAAGAAGCGCCAATTCGATTGGTTCGGGCAGTCGCCTTAGCCAATCGTTGCGAAGCAAATTCAAAAATATTGTCGTGTGTATTTCCACGCCGGGAGAAGAGAGGTTCAAAGTCAATCGGCCACGGGCATAGGGTGACTTAAACTCATCTCGCCCCGATCCTGTGAAGCCCGCCGTCGGTTGTGCTCCGACAAAGACGACCTTACCGCGGAAAAAATCGGGTGGTAGCTCGGCCGATCCGCCGAGCAGGACGCGCGAAATGCTGACGTTCGGAATGGCGCCCGGTGGCCCGTAGTAGTTGATCCACCGGGGCGCCAATCGCTGTTCGGGATGGCGAGTCACCTCCGCTCCGATCAGTTCCGCCGCCGCCCATGCGATGCTTGGCGGGTCCTCGAGCGAAAAGCCGTGAAAGTGTTTGCGAACGGCGCGATCGGCATCGACCGTGTGCATGACTAATCCCATCCCCGCTGCCGAATTGAGAAAAATATCAGCTGGTCGGCTCAGGGCATGGCCGGAGGCCGTAAGGTCCCCCGGATCGATGAACCCGCTTTCGACGGTTGTCAGCTCGGCACCCAAAATAATTTTGCCGCAACCCCGCATGGCTTTCGCCAGGCTTTGGTCTGCCTGCGGAGATCCGGGATCAATGAAAAGGACGTCGAAGACGACGGCCTTCGCGCCGCCCGCGGTCAGTCGTTCGAGGAGTTGAGCGTAGAGCGAGCGGTCCCAAGGTGCGTTTGAAGGTTGGTTCAGAGCGACGCGCGACTGATCATCCAGATAAACGATGACCGCCTCGTCCGGCCAGATGTTCTTTCTTAGATTGAAAGGCAGGTCATAACTCAGGTTGACCAGACCCGCGCCTATCGAAACATCTTTGACCTTGAGTTCAAGAAGAAGAATACCCGCCAGAACCGTGACGACGGCGATGACGAGTCCTGCCTTCCGATGCGCGACCAAATTCTTTGCGATTGCTCTGGCTGATCCCACGGGATACGGGTTCTGGGACATTTAGTCCGGCGGCAATCTCATTTAAAGCGCGTCTCCTTAAAAGTAGAATTTGAAGCTCGCTGCCAGCGTCCGTTCGCGCGGCAGTTCGGAATAGAGGGTGACCGGATTCAGGCGGTAATCCTGGTCGGTGATGTTCAGCAAGCCGAGCTTGAGTTCCGCACGCCGGTGCAGGAATCGATAGCCAACGAAGGCGTTGAGTTGCCAGAAGTCATCGCCCGGAATGTCCGGAGAATAGCCCTGGTTGGACTGTTGCGACCAGACCGTGTCAATTTGACTGAACAATCCGCATGGATGGTTGAAGCGGGCGAAGAGGTTCACTTGATGAAGAAACGCCCGGACATCCTTGCCTGGATAGCCCACGGTTCCGGGGGGAATGTCGGGGAATTGATCGTTCAGATCCGCTTGCGTAAGCTTGTAGCTCGCACCGATCGAGAAATAGTCACCGAGCAGTTGGTTGGCGTAAAGCGTCAGCGACCTTTCACGGAAGGCCAGGTGTTCGCGGGTGCTCGAAGGACTGTCGGGTACTGGAATGAAGATACTGTTGGTGAATACCCCCGGAGATGCGTCCGCCTTTGAGTAGAGGATTTCGCCGATGACGCCGATGTAGGTTCCAGTAGGTAGTTTCTGATCCAGCGCCGCGTCAAACGTTTCAAACTTTGAACCGGGAATTGATCCTTCCACTGACTCCGGAATAACACTGCGAAAGGCCTGGTTGAACCCTCCGACTTGCGTCGGTTCAAGCCGGACGCTGTTGTCGTAGAAAACGCCGCCCAGGGAGCGTGTAAAGGCTCCACGAATTGTCGTGTATTTCCAGGGGGTCCAAATCAGTCCCGCTTTGGGGGAAACCTGGTCTTCCGTCACCTGCGCGTCGGTCAATGGCGGGCTGTCGATGTTGCGCGGAAAATAAAGGCGATCGTAACTGACTCCGGCCGTCAGTTGAAGGGGTTCGAGGATTTGCCACGCGTAATAGCTGTAGAAATTGAGTCGTTGCAAATCAGCATGCACCTCGTCCGGGAACGTTTGAGGTGGCAGCGTATTTGGCCGCGTGAGCGTGTCCGCTGTGTCCGACCAGCCCGACTGAAATCTTCCGCCAACGATGAGAGTGTGCTTGTCGACCGCCCATAGTTGTTGGAGTTCGGCCGAATAGGCTTCAAATTTACTCTGGTAGTCCACAGAGAACGGCTCTCCGCTCACAGAGGTCACCGTGCCGCCGGCGTACCGTGGGAAAAGCACGGTGGAAGAGGGGTCGTTTATTTTAAGCGTGTCATTGAGCCGCGCTGCTAGGAACAGCGTGTGCATACCGGGATTCCATTCGTGATGGTAACCTGCATAGATATTGGGTTCCTGCGTTTCTTTGGTCCTGAGCGTCAGACTGCCAGACGACTGGTCGTAAAGCTGCCGCACGTCGCCGGCGTCGATGCTTTGGTATTGAGCTTCGAGGTACACACTGTCCCCGGGTGCAACCTGCTCCTTGAATCGAGCCGACAAGTTGAGGCGGTCAATATCGTTGTTCGCGCGCTGGCCGTTATCGAGGAGGTAATCGGCGTCGAGGGAATAGCTGAAGTTGCCGAGCGTGCCGTACTGCGACCCGGTCTGGTGCCAGTTGCCGCCACTGAAGTACTCCGTGCTCGAAATGACCCCCGGCCGGTTTGGGTCGAAAAATTTTGAGTATTCCTGCTGCGAAACGTAACTGGAGAGCGATCCCGCGCCCACGGGCGAGAGGAGATTTGCCATCAATAATTCACTGAGCCAGGGAGTCTCGTAACGCAGGTTGATCTGCTTCGGGTCGCGCAGCGTGTCGTAGCTGTTGGCGAGGAACAAGTGCGCAGAGAAGTTCGCGTAATCACTATTCACCGCCCGCGATGCTTCGCGCACGCTCACATCGGTCATTCCAGCATCGCGATAAATGGCGGCGAGATTGGCCCCGCGCACGGAGCGATCTTGATCGAGCAGCAGTCGTGAGCGGAAAACGCTGCGATTATCGTTCAATTCCTGCGATTTCTCAAGGTCACTTACACTTTGATTGATTTTGTTTTCCCTCTGATCCAACAAAGCGGAGTAAAGCCATGGGGTCGGATCCCGAGCATCGAGACGCTTCGCCAGTCCGAGTTCCTTTCTGGCGAGTCTATCGTCACCCGCATTGTCGAACGCCTTACCGAGATAACTGCGCAGGGCCGAGCGGCCCGGTTCGAGTGCGGCGGCGACTTGCAGATCACGGCGTCCCGCGTCGGAGTCGCCTTGCTGAATGCGACACAATCCACGTCCCAACCATGCGTTGCCGAGCGCCGGGTCAAGCGCGATGGCCTTGTCGAAAAGAATGAGAGCGTCGCCGATCTGATTCCGCGCGGTTAGAAGAAAGCCTTCCAGGGAAACTGCCTCGGCGTTGCGCGGGGATAATTCGAGGGCCTTCTCCAGGGCGGTCAACGCCTGTCGCGTGCGCCCGAAGCTGAATTCGAGTTCCGCGACGCGCTCCCAGGCAAAACCGGAATTGGGCGATTTTACCGTGGCAGAGGTCGCAGCGTGCAAAGCCGCTTCGAGTTGAGACCGTGACTGGAGGTAATATGACTCGGCCAGCCACTCGGTGGCCAGTTGCGGAGGGGCGACACGGTTCCAGGGTTGAAGCTTTACGGCGGCGATCATTTCCTCCAGTGCCCCTGCGAGGGGCGACGCGGACTGAAGCTGTTTAAGCTGCGCGTCGGTCTGTTCAACCTGACCGACCGCCAACAACAACGCCGCCCGATAGATTCGTTCGGGGTCGGAGTCCGGGTTGCGATTCTCCGGGTAAGCGGCGAGCGCCTGCAACAGATCACCCTGCCGATAGGCCGCAAGCGACGCGGAGAGGATCTGCCGCGTGCCAGCGCTGAGTTCCAGTTCGTCCACATCGAGTATGCCAGGGTAGTAGAGACACCATTGAATGATGTTGATGGCATCAATAAGGGCGGTTCGTTCGGGCGCTTTGCCCGGGTCGATCACCCCTTGTTCACCCGTTTTCAAATCAACCTGGCCGTGTTCGTTGTTCAACGCGACGAGACCGTCAATCAGCGACAACACGGTGCGTCCGTCTTCGGCTACGGCGAGGTTGAACTCTGTGCCACGGATCGCTCCCGAGGCCAGCGGCGTGCGAAATTCAACCGTCGCGGGTCTTTCGCGGCTGAAAAAATAGGTTGAACCCGAATTCAAATCGAGGACCGGCGCGTTGTTTTCCCTCGGCGGCGGCTGGATTTTCAACGTGGTTAGCTCATTGACGCGAAGCACGCTTTTCTCCGACAGGCGGAGTGTGGCGCGGCTGCGTATGCCCGTGCGCAAACGGTCGCCGATTTGGAGAACCTGGTTGGTGAGGGCGGCCGACCAGCTTGTCGTCCCCACGGCGGAAATCTCGACTTTACCTTCCACGGTCAGCAGCCGCGACTCAACCTTATCCGAGGCAAACGCAGGGAAGGCGGCGCAAATGGCGCCTGCCGACAAAAGGGGCAAAATGGCCTGCCGGACCTTTAAAATCAGGTTTTTCATCTACCGAATTGTCTCAGCACAGCAGCTCACTTTGGGCACCACACTCCAAAAATGACCTTGCCAATTATGTGACGGATGTTCAGTTAAGCACCGCGGGTGCCAACGCTTCAGTGTGGAAAAGCCATATATCAAGATTGCGATGTCCGAACGAATTACTCGGGTCCGGATTGCTGTTCCTGAGAACCGCGAGCCGCATCCGCCCGGGTCCCGCCATGACCGTCCAAAATGAACGCGGCACCCGAATTGCTTTTTGAATTTCGTGAATCTGGATTAACGACACCGGCCTGAACGACACGGTATTATAGCCACTTTGATGTTGCCAAGGAACTTAGGACTTTACCCCATAGACAACCAGTCTTTTCCCAATTCTCGTACGTAGATTTGCTCGTGAAACACACGCGTCACAAGATTCTCATGTTGGTTGGTGTGCTGGCCGGTTTGTTCCCGTTTGCGGCACGCGCGCAGGTCACAATCACTCAACAACCCCAGAGTCAAACCCCCACGACGGGCAGCAAGGTCACCTTGACTGTTCAGGCGACCGGCAGCGGGCCGCTGACGTTCCAATGGAGGTTGAACGGCGTCAACATTCCCGGGGCCAACAGTCCGGCATTCGTCATCACCAGCTTTCATCCTGCGGACGCGGGTGATTACAGTGTTGCCGTTGGCGATTTCACTGGAGCGATCAACAGTGCGGTCGCGCGAGTCCGGCCTCTTGGTTTGGACGCTTTACCGTTTTCCGATGCCATGAATGGGAACAATCGCGTCACGGGTCTGACGGGAACAGGAAGCGGCAATAACATTGGAGCCACGAAAGAGCCGGGCGAACCGAACCATGCCAACAAACCGGGCACGAATTCGGTTTGGCTGACATGGTCGCCGGGATTGCTGGGAGGTGTCGCGACGTTCGATCTGGCGGGAAGCAGTTTCGACACGCTCCTGGATGTTTACACCGGGAACGATGTTACGAATCTGACACTTGTCGCGGCGAATGACGATGTCAGCAACTGCGATGACGCCGCCAGCGGCCATCACACAAGCCGCGTCAGATTCAACGCCAAGGCAGGTACTGTTTATCATATCGCGGTGGACGGATTGGAAGGGGCCAGTGGCGACATCGTCCTCAAATGGGATGTCAACGTGCTGGAGGGATTGTTGTCTGTTTTAAACATCCTGCCCACCGTGTCGGTTGGCCTGCCCGGTGACAGCCTGGATCTATCGGTTACCGTCCAATCGGGCGGTGGCCTGCTCGGCTACCAGTGGTACTTGGACTGCAAACCTGTTCCGGGCGCGACCCAAAGCATACTGCACCTGAATAACCTTCAGCCGGCCAATGTCGGCGATTATGCAGTCCACGTGACTGAGTTATTGACCGGAGTGGAGACCGTGAGCGATCGAGCCAACGTCCAGATCAACATTGTTGACGGCCGCGCCATAGGTATATCAGCACTCGACAAATTCCCGGAGATCGCGGGTGGGGTGAAGAGCAGCCTGGGCACGGGATCTCGATTGCAAAAGGCGGGCGGCAGCCGGTTACCTGTCCGTAAATCGTCCGCCGGACCGGCGCGCGGTTACCGCGGGACGCAGGTGTTTAGCACCGTTGGAGCCACGAAAGATCCGGGTGAACCGAATCATTGCGGGGAAGCGGGCGGGGCCTCCGAATGGTACGCCTACCAGGCACCGGCCAACGGCCTGTTGGTTCTGGACACCGACGGGAGTGATTTCGACACGGTCCTCGCGGCTTATACTGGGCCCGGGACGGATTTTCAAAGTTTGGTGTCGGTCGCGTGCGATAACAACAGCGGCGCAAACGGCCAAACGAGCCGTACTGTATTCCCGGTGACCAAGGACACTGTTTACTACATCGCAGTGGACGGGGTGGGCGGCGCGAGCGGGACGGTGCAACTGAACTACACGCTGGGCGTCGCGCCGGTCATCACACAGGCGCCGGCGACCCAGACAGTGCCGTTGGGGGCCAGCGTAACCCTGAGCGCGCTGGCCTCAGGGATTCCGTCTCCCGACTATGCGTGGCTTTTTTGTGACGGCGCAGTCTGCGGTGCGACGAACACAAGTTTGTCGATCACAAATTTTCAGGCGACAAACGAAGGTACATACTCAATCGTTGCGAGCAATTTTGCAGGCACAGTCGTCAGCACCGCCGCGACGTTGCTGCTGGATTCCCCGCTGCGGTTGGATTCCTTCAACATCAGCGGCAATGAATGCACCATGCGCATCATCAGCCAGCGCAACGCCACTTGCATCGTCCAATGCTCCACAAACCTCGTGGATTGGAACCCTCTCGCAACGAACACTGCGCCAAGCGGGATCTGGGATTATGTGACGACCAATGGTGCCGCGCGTCCGTACTGCTTTTATCGGGCCCTCGCACAGTAAACAACGGCGGGACTCGCCGCGCCAGCGTTGACAGCGGCCCGCGTCATGTCTCAATGGGATGGGTCACGGCTGCCTTGTTCGACGCAATCCGGTCGGCGTCGGGCGCGGTCGAAAGTCCGTCAGCACAATCGTCATGATTCGCGAGGCTCAACGTGGGTTGAATGGATGCTTTCTCACCCTGCTGGCGTTGGCCGTTTTCCTTTCCACGGTGGTTGCGCGCGCGCAAGTATTGACGCCGAGTTCCATGACGTTGATCGGGGTCGGCGCCACCGGTAAAGCGACCTTCATTTCTTTGCCCGACTGCCCGGTCGATCTGCGTGTGACCGTGCAGGACGCGAACATCGCATCGGTCACTCCGTTGAATGCGGGTCCCGTGACGACACAGATCTTTACCGTGACGGGGCTGCAGGTCGGAGACACCGTGGTTCGTATTGATTTCACGGGAACCTCCCCGTTGTGTGCGGATTCCGGTTCACGATTCCTGACCGTTCATGTGATAGAGCCTCCTGCGATTGTACAACAGCCGGCCAGCCAGTCTGTATCCGTTGGCACGGACGTCACCTTTTCTGTTGTCGCGACGGGCAATCAACTTCGATACCAGTGGCGACTGAACGGGGTGAACATTCCGGGCGCGGTCAGCGATACGCTCGCGATCCCCAACGTGCAGGCGGCGAATGCCGGCGATTACAGCGTCATCGTTTTCAATCCCGCCGGTGTCGTTTTGAGCGCGATTGCGTCCCTGCGTGTGACGGGGATCAACGCCCTGGACATGACGGATAATTTCGCCGATCGAATCACCCTGAACGCGCCAGTCTATGTGGGGCGCGGGAAGAACATCGGAGCGACACGGGAAGTGGGCGAGCCGCTGCACGCAGGTGAAAAAGGCACCAATTCAGTCTGGGTCACCTGGCGCGCTCCTGCGAGCGGGGTAGTTACGTTTTCCACACTGGGCAGCAGCTTCGACACATTGCTGGCGGTTTATACAGGTACCTCGCTAACCAATCTTGTCGAGGTGGGCAGCGATAACGACAGTGGTGGGTTCCATACCAGTCGACTGAAATTCTACGCTCGAACAGACACCGAATACCAGGTCGCCGTGGATGGATTCCACGGCGCGCAAGGCGATATTGTCATGTCCTGGACTCTGGTGCCAGCGACGAATCTCCTTCCGTCGATTCTTACCGAGCCGGTGGCCGCTTCCGGGCCGACGAACGACAGCGTCCTTTTGACGATCGGTTTCGACAGTCCGGACCCGGTGAATTTGCAGTGGTTCAAAAATGGACTGCCCGTCAAGGCGCTCAGCGGACAGCTCAGCACGGATACCTATACCATATCGGGCCTGCAACGGGGCGACGTTGGCAATTACCAGGTCCGGATCGTCCCAAGCACAGTGCCGTCGAGTGACACCACGTTCGAGGTTTTCAGCCACCTTGTCCGCGTCCAAATGCACACTCGGGGCGATGGCACCGTGGTTCGCGGAGTGTTCACTGAAGACAAGTTTTTTGAAACCGTGGACTTGGTCGCTGGGTCGGCGCAGGGCGCGGTTGCAAAGTCATCAGGGATCCACAAGCAATCCGGGGGACCAGCGCGTGGATTCCGGGGCACGCAAGTTTTCAGCACGGTCGGTTCGAGCAAAGATCCCGGTGAACCGGACCATTGTGGCGAGCCGGGCGGAGCCTCCGAGTGGTACGCATATCAGCCTCCGGTGGACGGGCTCTTGATCCTCGACACCGACGGAAGCGACTTCGACACCGTGCTGGCGGCCTACACCGGACCGGGCACCGATTTCGCGAGTCTCGTGCCGGTGGCTTGCGACAATGACAGTGGCCCGGACGGCCAAACGAGCAGAACCGTGTTTCCCGTTACGAAGGATACGGTGTATTACATCGCGGTGGACGGTGTGGGAGGAGCCAGCGGCACCGCGGTTTTGAATTATAATCTTGGTGTCGCTCCGTCCATTTCCCAGCAGCCGGAGGCTCTGACTGCGCCAGCGGGAAGCAGCATCACGCTCGGCGTTGTGGCCACCGGGACGCCCGGGCCGTTTTATCAGTGGAGTTTGAATCAAGTCAGCCTGCCGGGTGCGACGAACTCCAGTCTGACCATTACCAATTTTCAATCTGTCAATGAAGGCGACTATGCCGTCACGGTTGGCAATTTCGCCGGATCCGTGGCGGGTGGTCCGGCGGCCGTTCTGCTTGATATGCCTATGCGTCTCGGCACGGTCGGCTTGAACGGAAGCGGTCAGTTCCAGTTGCAGTTGATTGGCGAGAGGGGCACGAACTACATCTTGCAGACCTCCATCAATCTGAGCAACTGGGTCTCCCTGGCGACCAACGCTGCGGCGAACGGGATTTGGGATTTCGTCGATTCGTACTCCACGAACTCGATTTCGCGCTTCTATCGTGCCATTGAGGCGCCATAACGCGGTCCAGAGGGACAGCGCGTGGGGATAGTCAGCCTGTGTGAGAAGTTGACAACAAGGGTAATTTGTCGTTTAACGGCGCATGGCTATGAGAAAGTTTATTCTGGGCACAGTGCTGGCGGCCTTCGTTTTGTCTTCGGCGTTGCCCGCGATCGAAGCGGCGCCCGCCAAATCCAGACGTGCCTCCGTCCACGCCCGCGCCGCGTCCCGTAGAGCCGCCAAACGCCACGCGAAAAAAATTCGCCGAAAGGCTGCGGCCAGGGAACGACGCAGAGGGAAGAGGTAGGGGCAGAAGCCACCCTGATAACTGGCTGGACGGTTTCGCTTGCGATCCACTCGGGCAGCTACGCCCGCCAACATCGTCGCCTTCGCAGTTGATCGGGTGAGTTCGCGGGAAACCGGGTCGCTCCTTTGTCCGCCTCAAGTGCATTGTTGTCACCCGGCGCGGCTGATGGTTTCCGTCGGGAGTTTTCCAGCTGTCAAGGAACCGTTCGGTGGTTTAAGTCTGTTTCATCGAATGAAATCGTCATGGTTGGAGCGCGGATATGCGGCTTTCGTGATCGCACTGGTGGTGCGCAGCACTCCATTTGCGCGCAGCGAATCGGCGCATGGATTCGTGGCCACTGTGCATCCGGTCGCGACCGAAGCCGCCATTGCGGCCTTCAGGAACGGAGGCAACGCCATTGACGCGGCGGTGGCAGCGGCGCTGACGCTGGGGGTCGTGGATGGTCACGACTCCGGTATTGGCGGAGGTTGTTTTATGCTGATCCGGCTGGTTGACGGGACGTTTGTCGCCATTGATGGCCGTGAAACGGCTCCCGCCGCCGCGACTCGCGACATGTTCGTGCGAGATGGCAAGGCGGTTGCCGATCTGAGCTTGACCGGGCCACTGGCAGCAGGCATGCCGGGAGCACTGGCGGTTTACGACTACGCGGAGCGCCGCTACGGAAAGCTTTCGTTGAAAGAGCTTCTCCTGCCGGCAGCGAGAATTGCCGAAAACGGTTTTGCGCTCGACCGAAGTTATGCGGTGCGCCTTGCTGCGAGCGCAAAGGAATTGAGCATGTTTGAAGCCGCGCGCGCGGCGTTTCTGCCCGACGGCCGGCCTAAAAAGGCGGGTGAGATTCTGCGGCTGCCGGACCTTGCAAAAACCTATCGGTCGGTTGCGACGGATGGCGTTGACTGGTTCTACCGCGGTCCTTTCGCGCGTGCGACCGCCGCCTGGATGCGGCGGAATGGCGGTTTGCTGAAGGTCGAAGATTTTCGAAATTATCGCGCGAAAATTCGCGACCCGATCGTCACGACCTATCGCGGCTGTCAAATCGTCGGGTTTCCTCCACCCAGCTCCGGTGGTGTTCACGTTGCTCAGATCCTCAACATCTTGGAGAACTTCGACCTCAAGTCGATGGGCGCGAATTCCGCGGACTTTGTCCATGTCGTGACAGAGTCGATGAAACTGGCATTTGCCGACCGCGCGTATTGGCTCGGTGATCCTGATTTCGTGAAAGTTCCCCGCGGACTCGCCTCAAAAGAATACGCGGCGACCCTCGCGAAACGAATTGATCTGCATCGCGCGACGCCTGTATCCCAACAGGGAACACCACCGGGCGCGGGAGAGGACATTTTCAACGGGCATACGACTCATTTCTCAACCGCCGACACCCGGGGCAACTGGGTCGCCTGCACTGCGACGGTCAACACGTCGTTCGGTTGCAAGGTCGTCGTGCCCGGAACGGGCGTCGTGCTGAACAATCAAATGGACGACTTTTCGGCGCAGCCCGGGGCCACAAATTACTTCGGCCTGGTTGGCGCGGAAGCAAACGCAATAGCGCCAGGAAAACGCCCGCTGTCGAGCATGTCACCAACGATCGTCCTCAAGGACGGCAAACCGATTCTGTCCGTCGGCGCGGCGGGCGGGCCGACCATCATCAGCCAGACGGTGCTGGTTATCATTCAAACCATTGACTTCGGCATGGATCCGGCAGCAGCACTTGCTCAACCGCGATTTCACCACCAATGGAAGCCGGACGAACTGGTGATCGAAAAGAGCATCGGCGAACAAGTGCTGCGGGAACTCGAGAAGCGCGGCCACAAACTCAAGCTCGTTGATTCGCTCGGCGCGGCGCAGGCGGTCGGTATAGGCGCGAAGGACAAGGGCCTTACGGGCGCGCACGATCCGCGCGTGGATGGCAAAGCGGCCGGGTGGTAGGGACAGATGCCCCTTTGCATCGGGTTCGGTCGAGCTGCAACGACGCGATTCCGCGGATAAAGTTTTCTGGCCACGGGAGCAAAAAGCGGGATAACTGTTTCTTCATGAACCGACGCCAATTTATTCAAAGGGGCGCCCTCTCCGTTGCGGCGCTGCCTTTCGCGGCTGCCGCAGCCGAATCGCGTACCGGCGCAAAGGGCAAGATCAGGGTTGGTTGTTTGAGCTGGTGTTTCCACAGCCTCTCACCCGGCGTCGATCCCGAGCCGGCCATCGACCTCATCGGTGAAATGGGATTTGACGGCATCGAGTTGATCGTCACCGCCCGCAAGGACGTAAGGGAGTTCTGGACGGACACCCGCGTGGACCGTCTCAAGCAGAAACTTGACCGGTATAAACTTCGAGTGTCGCAATTTGTCATGTTCCAGCCGGTGGTTGAAGGACTGTCCAGCACGCAACGCGATGTCCGGGAACAGGCCCTCGATTATTTCGAAGGAGGTTGCCGGGTAGGAAAAAGATTTGAAGCCACAATCATCAACATCGTCGCGCCGTGGGCGCTCGAATTGAAGGGCCCGACGTATTACCTGCCACGCTACTACGATATCGAGAAGCCAAAGCCGGATGAGAAATTCCACATTGACGTCGCCGCTGGTTTCGATTTTGAGCGGGTATGGAACGGGTTTGTTGCGACCGTCAGGGATTGCCTCACGTGTGCGAAATCACACGGACTTAAATTCTCGATTGAAAATCACACCCATACGCTTGTGCCGGGGGCGGACGCGTTTCTGCGGCTGTGGGACGCGATTCGCGATCCCGCGCTGGGCAGCAACCTCGACGTCGGATGGGTGCAGCTCGAGCGCGAGTACCCGCCCGTGGCGCTTGACAAGCTCAAAGGGCACGTGATGAACCTGCACATGCGTGACATCGACGGTCTCATGCACCTGTTCCCGCCGTTCGGTGACGGTGTCATGGACATCCGCGCCATCATCGAAACGCTGAAGCAGACCGGCTTCGAGGGCTATGCCTCCATCGAACAGGACCAGCATCCCGGCGATCGCGACATCAAGGAAACCTGTCAGCGGTATTTGAAAATAATGCGTGAATATATTGGTTGAGCGGACGGTGACGTGCGGCTCTCGTCAGCGATGAATCTTGGTGTTGGCTGCTACGGATCGAGAAGTTCGGAATCGTATTTCCTGAACACAGCTCGAAGGGCGGAGGGAGTCCGATCTGACATTGTATGAATCTCCTCAATCAGCCGGAAAATATTCGCGGTCATGACGAGCAGATAGCGAACAGGGACCGGCGCAGGATTCCAGTAGGTATGGGGCGTGCCGCGTGGAACGAACACGCTCGAACCCGCGCGCGCTTCAAATTCATCTTCACCCGCTCGGACGCACAAGGTGCCCTCAAGCACGTACCAGGCTTCGTCGTCGCTGTGATGGATGTGCGGTGGAGCGATGAGACGCGGCGGATCCGCGGGTCCGCCGGCATCCCGCCATTCAGCCAGCACAAAAGCGTCGTTGATCGACCCGACGACCCGTCCGGCGAGCGGCGATGCGACGATTCGTGAACTCATTTTCAGGTGCGCGACCGGCAGAGTGTGCTGCCGCAATCGCACCAGTTGCAAGACCACAATCGCGGCTGCCAGGCCGGAGTGCTGGCCGGCTTTCGGCTGGGGCGGCAGTTAAATCTCCGTGAGTAAACGCCGGGGTGTTCTCAGGACGGTTCAGTCCGACCTGGAAGCAGGGCCAGGGTCCGGGCTGGTAGGCGCTCCGTGGGATCCATTGCCCGACCAGTTGAGCATGGGTTTCTCCAGTCTTTCGATATGGCCTGCGATGCGTCGTTGCCGCATACTCGCCGCCGTGCATTGTCAGGCCTTCAGTTTGCTCTTCGGAACCAACTTTTGGTTCGCCGTAACGCGATCGTCATAACGGATTTTTCCGGTGGCGTGACCACCGGATCGGCATGACTGATTTCGATGAACCGCGAGTCCGGTCAACATGCAGCAGTACCCGGAGCATACGCGCTTTGTAATCGCGCAATGTTGCGACAGCTTTCCGGCACTCGAAGTTTATTTCATCCGGGTATTTCAGATCAGCGAACGACGCGCCTGACCGTTTTTGTTGTCTTGAGTGGCAACCGCAAACGATCCGCTGTGCTTTTTCAGGAAAGGGGTCGAGATCGGCGCCGATTTTTCAACAAGTGCTCGGAAGTTGACGCCTTGCTGAGGTTTCATGCAAAGTGACGGCACCGGATGAGCCACCTCCGCTCCTCGCGCCACCGTTATCGGGGCTTCATTCAAAACTACCGGCAAAGGCGGCTCGACGATCTGGCGGAAGGCGGCGACGACCACCAGCCTGCTGATCTTTCGGCAAAAACGGCCGCTAAGGGATCGGCATCAGAGTCCAGCGGGAAGCTTCGAGGCAGGCGGCGCAAGTACCTCCGGGAATATCTGCTCTGGTTGCGGCCTCATCGTTACGCGATAGCCACTCTTTTTGCCCTGGCATTGCTTGCTGCCGGACTGGAGATGGTCGAGCCGCTGTTCATGCGGTTCATCATCGACAGGGTGCTGCTAAACGCCGCATTGGACCTCGCGTCGCGACTTGCCCGCCTTCACTTCGCGGGGATGCTGTTTGTCGGTGTGGTCGTCCTTTCCAGGCTGATCGGCGCACTCAAAGATTATCGCCAGCGCCTGGTGAACGTGCGCGTGATGCTGTCGCTCCGGCGGTCGTTGTTCGAGCGGCTGCTGCACCTGCCGTTGCAAAAGTTGTGGGACTTCAAGACCGGCGGCATCCTTTCGCGGCTGACCGGAGACGTGGACACGACGACCGGGCTTCTCCAGATGGCCATCATGTCTCCCGCCATCTCCATCCTCCGCCTGGTCGTTGCCGTGGCACTGCTGTTGACGTTGAACTGGCGGCTGGCATTGACGGCGCTGGCAATCATCCCCGGTGTCATGTTGATGAGTCTGACGTTCGCGAAACGCATCCGGCCCATCTACCGTTCGCTCCGCAAGGACGTGGAACGGATCGATGGCCGCGTGGGCGAAACCTTTTCGGGAATCCGCATCGTCCGCGCGTTCGGACGGGAGACGCGGGAATTGCTCGACTACATGCTCGGGCGGCACACCGTGCTCCGCAAGGAGATGTTCGCGCAGCGCCGCGAGATGGTTTTGTGGACGTCCTGGGGCCTGTTGCTGGGCGCGGTCAATGTCGTGATCGTCTGGTACGGCGGATACCTGAACCTCGTCAGCCGCGCCTCCATTGGCGACATCATGGCGTTCCAGTGGTACACCTTCCTGCTCCTGAACCCGGTCTGGAACATCGTGAATTCCTTCTCCGAGCTTCAGCGCTCGCTCGCGGCCACGGAGCGCGTCTTTGAGGTGCTGGCCATGGACGACGACAAGCCGGACAAACCCGATGCGTGCGACGCGCCGCCGGTCGTGCGTGAAATCCGGTTTGAACACGTCGAGTTTGAATACCGCGAGGGCCAACCCGTGGTGCGCGAATTCAATGTTGTCGTGCCCGGCGGAACCGTGGTTGCCCTGGTGGGCCGCAGCGGCGCCGGGAAGACGACGGTGACCGATCTTGTGGCCCGTTTTCACGATCCAACCCGGGGCCGCCTTCTGCTCAATGGCTCCGACATCCGGAACTTTCGACTCAACACCTACCGGGATCTCCTGGCCATCGTGCAGCAGGATGTCTTTCTGTTCGATGGCTCCGTGCGGGACAACATCGCCTACGGCCGTCACAATGCCACCGACGACGAGGTCGAAGACGCTGCCCATCGCGCCAATGCGCACGAGTTCATCGTCAAACTCCCCGGACAGTACGGGACGTTCATTGGCGAGCGCGGCGTCAAGCTCTCGGGCGGCCAGCAACAGCGGCTGGCCATTGCCAGGGCGATCCTGGCATCGCCGCAAATCCTCATTCTCGACGAGGCCACCAGCAACCTCGACACCGAGAGCGAACAGCTCATCCAGGCGTCGATGGCCACGCTGCTGGCCGGACGGACGACTTTTGTCATCGCGCACCGGCTCTCCACCGTGCGCCGGGCTGACTTGATTCTGTTGATGGAAGAGGGACGCGTTATCGAGCGTGGAAACCACGAGCAACTCATGGAGGCCCGTGGCGGGTATTACGAGATGGTCATTCGCCAGATGGAATCGCATGGCCGCCAGGGCGAAGAACTCTGGCGTTGACGGGGTGATGCGTCCCTCGCAGGCACCGCAACCGCAGCGAATGGGAAGGGAAGATGCGCTGTAGATTCTGATATCGTCGTGGGTCGCGACACTCCGTGCACATCTGCTTTCGACCGGTCGGCGGGCAGAGGACTGGTCCTTTGTTTCTCCGCGTCTCTGCGGTTCAATTCAGCTTTTCGAGCGGCATAGCGCGGAGTGCCTTTCACCGATCTGGATGTCGATTTCCGCAAACGGTCCACTCTCAGCTTAACACCCGTTCGGATACCATCACGCCGGAAGCCGCCGCCCGGGACAGCAGCAAGGCCATATTTTCCAGGCAAAAACGAGACCACGATTCGTAACCCGCCACATCTCTCATGGCGTCCGCAATCGGAATAAACTCGGGAGCCACGATACCGCTGCGTCGTCCGGCGACGTTCTCGCTGGTCACCTGCATAACATGCACGACTCCAAAATGCACCTGCCCGACTTCGGTGCTGTCATCGTTGATCACGGCAACGGCCGCTTCTTTGACTTGGTCGAGGGCCACTTCCTCCATGAGTTCGCGCCGCATGCCGTCCTGATATCCACCGCGGCCGCTGGAGAAAAGTCCGTGATCCTCTTCCGAGATATGCCCGCCGATCCCGACAGAATACAACCCATGCAACCGCGTTTCCTGCCCGCCTTTTCCCCGCCGATATCGCAGAATTCTGCCATCGGAGATCAGCAGAATGTAAGGGATGAGCTGCTTGTAACGCTTGTCCTGCTCGGCGTCGCTGCGGTTCAGATACGTCAGACTGGACGCCGCCGTGACAACCGGGAGGTATTTCTCGACTTCCAGGCTGAGCCCCTGAAACACGCCCAGGTCCTCAAGAAGTTTCCGCTTAAAGCAAAGTATTCGTTCTTCCATAGCCATTCACAGATATGCCTTTCAGACAATTTGTGATCGGCAGTTTTGATTGTGCGCCGAAGCCTTCACGAGGAAAACATATTCCATTTTATTGGCACGTTATTCAACGGTTGTTCACACCTTGCGCGCAGTGAGCGGCGTTTCAAATGCCAAATTTATTTCGCGAGTCCGCCATGTCTTGATTATGCTCACGAGCGCATGGAACTGCGCCATCTTCGCTATTTCATCGCCGCTGCTGAAACGGAAAACGTTTCGCGCGCGGCGCTGAAGCTGCACGTTTCCCAGCCGGCGTTGAGCCGGCAAATTCGCGATCTGGAGGATGAACTCGGCTTCCTGCTTTTGAAACGCAGCGCGAAGTCGGTGCGGCTGACCGAAGCCGGGCGAGCCTTTCTGACCGAGGCCCGCGCGGTGTTGCAACGCGCCGAGGGCGCCGTGAGAGCGGCTCGGGCCATTGCCACGAGTGGCGGCGAATTGCACGTTGGTTACGCGCCGTCGCCCACTGCGCGGATTCTGCCGGCTGCATTGCGCGGCTTTCAAACAGAGCTGCCCAATGTCCGCGTGCGGTTGCATGACTTGTCCACCGAAGAAATGCTTGCCGGGCTGCGCGAGGGAACGCTGCAAATTGCTTTTGTCGTGCGACTGACTCCGGCCATGTTGCGCGGGCTGCGGTTCGAGGAACTGGCGCGCGACTCCATCTGCCTGGCGGTGGCGCCGAAGCATCCGCTCGCCAACCGTCGCACGGTGACGCTGGCGGAGGCCGCGCGCGAACCGATCATTACCTACAGCCGCAAAGATTATCCCGAAGCCCACCAAATGCTGGACGCCATGTTCGCCGGCATCAAAGGCAAGCCGCGCATCGCCGAGGAACACGACAGCGTGAGCAGTTTGATCGCCGCGGTCGAGTCCGGAGCCGGCGTCGCAGTGGCGCCGCAATCCCTGACCTGCACCGCTGGGCCGCGCCTGAAACTCATTCCTCTTTCCCCGGCGCCCGAGCCATTGATCATTGGCGCCGCGTGGTTAAAAAACGGACTCTCCACCGCCGCCGAACGATTCCTGCAATGCGCGAAGAAGGCGGGCTTGTCCGCGTGATGCGCCGGAAAGATAGTTGACGATAGTTATTGCCATTCCGCCAAAAACGGTCACGCTGGACCGGTCTGTTAGATAGCTTGTCTCTTCCAAGGCATGGTGAATCTTCAAGTGAACCTTGTTCAGTGACGATTTTAGACCCGACGTTCGGGAACAGTCTGTGGAAAGTGCCGGTTAGTCGGACAGCAAGAACATCCTATGAGCAGTAAATTATTTGTCGGAAACCTTTCCTTCAATACCACCGAAAACGACCTTCAGGACGCGTTTGCCGCGTTTGGCACGGTCACTGAAGCGAACCTGATGATGGATCGCATGACCAACCGCCCGCGGGGCTTTGGCTTCGTAACCATGAGTTCACCCGAGGAGGCCCAGAGGGCCATCGAGGGTTTGAATGGCAAGGACATGGACGGACGCGCCCTTACGGTCAATGTCGCCAAACCGCGCGAAGAGCGTCCGGGTGGCGGTCGTCGTGAATCGGGCGGCGGTGGTTATGGCGGTGGCGGTCGCAGTCGCTACTAGGTCATTTCGGATTTCGTGGCGGGGTTCCGGCTTGAACCGGGCCCCGCCTTTCCATCTCGCGGCGTCTCGTTTTGCCGGTCGGCAGGATCTCACGCCGCAAAACAGACGGGTCTCGTGCAATCAGCCCATGAAAGAAGAACATATTGAAGTCGAAGGCCGCGTGATGACCGTGCTGCCCGGCACCATGTTCCGGGTGGAACTCGACAACAAACATCTCGTGCTGGCCACCATCTGCGGCAAGATGCGCAAACGCTGGGTGCGTCTCACCGTCGGTGACCGCGTGAAAATGGAGATGTCGCCCTACGACCTGGAGAAGGCGCGCATCACCTGGCGGCTGAAGTAGAACTCCCGAAGGGCGGGCCGACAAGCGGGCATCGACGCGGGTTTCGCCATCGCATATAACGGGCGCCCGTGAACGCTCGCAGTTTGAAACGCGCCGCAGTTTTCGTCGTCGTCGGACTGCTGCTCGTCGGTGGAGCGGAATTGCTGCTCCGGTTCATCTCTCCACGGATCCCGGGACCAAGCCCCCGGGAACAGTCCCGTTCAGCTTTCACCGAATCATATCTCCGGGCGGCTAACGGCTTGATGAGCGGTCGCCGGTCGGCCTGCGCCTCGTGCCACTCCGCGACCGACGCAAGGACGCAAAAAAAATCCAGATTTCTCAACGGTCGGGCTGCGTTGAGCCGGGAAGCCTGGGCTGCAGCGATTCCGTTGGCGGCAAATTGCGGCGTCTGTCACCTCGTTCCGGATCCATCAAACCTTCCGCGACAGAGCTGGCGTGAAGTGATGTCCCGCATGGCGCAAATCATGGAAATACGCCATGTAACGAGGCTCACCGATGACGAGTTTCAGGACGTGCTCCATTACTATTTCACCTTCAGCCCGGAAATCCAGCCGACGCTGGGCGAAGACCCGGATCCACGCGAATCGCCGCTGCAATTCCAGAAGAGCGTCTTGGGCGATCCGGCGGGCGCCGATCGGCGCCATCCTCCTTTCATCGGACACGTTCAGATTGCCGATCTCGACAAGGACGGCCA